>SCLJ03000235.1_pt1 | contig 22002 bp, 29 predicted proteins | sample 7267891 | NCBI WGS metagenome assembly SCLJ03 (sample SAMN10721082, study PRJNA514188) | viral metagenome | isolation source: depth-stratified mine tailings core B | place: China: Fankou Pb/Zn Mine tailings
GCTTAAGTAAGGGTCGTTACCTGCAACGATTCCACGTACTGTGTCCCATATGTACCAGTCTCCAGTTGAGTCTGTACGCTTTATAAGAATAAACCTAGCACCAGTTGCAAACCCGCAGTTGATAGTCTGTGAGGTACCGTTTCCAGTGTATGAACCTACTTTTGATACACCTGCTAGTGTAGCAAACAGATAGGCAACATAGGTTGCGGCAGAACCATTCACTTCACCGTTCGTACCGAGAGAGAAAACGGTTGTCGTAGGCGCTGTATTATTCCACAACAGGTCCGTAGCAGTGGCGTCAGCACCGTTTACGCGCAATCGTTGTGTTGCTCCTAGTGGAGCAGCATACACAGGCCAATCTTGTACAAGACTACGTGATTTCACAATCATCAACTCAGGCTCTACACCTAGATTATGATTAACAGTCATTGTTACTCCTGTACCAGTGTAACATACAATATCGAAGAATCCTTTGGCTCGTTTGAAGAAGTGGTTGATGTATATTTGGCTAGAATTATTGGCGTTAATTACTTGCGTTGTTACGCCTGATCCTATTGAAATTCCATCCATATTAAATGAAGTTATATCATCTGTGTAGGTTGCTTCTACGTTTGTATAGGCAGACCATAATAGTTTTGATACTCCACGCATACGGTCATACCACCCATACGCCACACCCGTGTTTCTGCTTTTACTCATACTTAAATCAGGCGCAAACCCCACCCCAGTAACCGTAGCCACTGCCCCTGTACCAGTTCTTGCAATAGCATTATAAACCTCAGTACCGCTAGTTGGAACTTTGTTTGGTCTGCGGATTGCCATGTACACCCATGTGCCCGCTGTTATTCCAGTCGAAATAAAACCTGTTGCGGTAGGGTCTGCAACTTGCCCAACGCCTTCATTCGCACTTGTATTGGTTGATAAGAGGTTATCAGATGGGCTGACAGTGAAACCCCTTACTGCGTCTGTGACAAACCAGTCACTAGTGGTATCAGTGCGCTTAACAAGTAAGCATTGTGGTTCCCAACCAAGAGACACAATGGCCCCCCCTGTGGTACCCGTAAGACTCCCACACTGAATAATCCCATCAGCACTTGTATCGTGCGCCCAAGAGTAAACGATATATGTATCACTCGGAGCAGTTGAAGCGATTGTTAGAGTTGTACCGCTTACACTTAGATATGCATTTGTAGCACTCTGAGCATCAGTTAGGTTTAGTTTTAGGTTATTACCTGCTGTTAGGTCTTTATGCCATGTGAACCAGTTGCCGGTATTGACGGTCGACTTAACCGTTACCATACCGACTGTTCCAAGAGTTGATAGGTCTACAGTTGAGGCTGTACCGTTGGTATGTACTTTTAGTTCTTGGTGGAAGAATTTAGAGGCTTTACGGAATGTCCAAGAGGTATATTTATCATTTAATGTATTTACAATACCTTGTGAGCCTGTACCATCCCCGACAGTAAAACCGCCAGCAGTAAACGCACTTATGTTTTGTAGAGTAAAAGTATTACCATCTGTAGTATTTGATGATAAGTAGTTTCCTGCTCCTCTAATAGTATCTACTAGATTATTGGCTTGTGCAGCAGTTCTATCTTTAATCCAAACCATTCCACCTTTACCAGCTAAATCAATGCCATTATTGATATTCTGAGTTGTTCCGTTACCAGTGTAGAGATACGTTGAGAATACATCGCTTGCATCAAGCTTCCCAGCAACTCCATTCCATTGTGCTCCAGCAGCACCCTGAACAATATTCTTTAAACTCATTTAACATCCTTTGCAAGTACCAAACCTACCCATGTAGTTCCACCATCATATGTATAAAACCCTAAAACATCTTTCCCACTCACAGTCATACTTGGAGCAATTCCACTAGACCATTTAATACCAGCAAACCAACTAACAGTATAAGCACCAGCATCAGTAACCTCAAGAATGAAACTCATAGCTTGACCACTTGCTGGTACGTTACTCAATACAAATGTAGTAGCACCAGCTATAACTCTTGAAAATACATTCCCAGCTGCCAAATCAATAGTATCAGAAGCTAGTGCAACATACTTCTCTCTAAATGAAGTTAAAGCACCAGTCATTACCGCACCAGTTTTTAACACATAAGTATCTAATACATTAGTATTAAATGAAGAATAAGACATAATCTGAATAATATCACCGACAGAAGCTCCAACACTCAAGGCTACTGATGTTCCATTAGTTGCAGTAAAATCACTAGGTGCTAATTTTAATCCATTTCTATAAACATCAACATTTCCAATTACATAAATTGCTGCAAATACTGTCTGTCCTGCTGTAGCAACGTAATTATAACGACTAGCAGGTACGTATCCCTCAGCATTAATTACACTCGCAGCTGTACTTCCTATAGCAACATTAGTTCCAGTAAGCATTGGTTCATTAAATGTAACAGTACTTGTTCCAACGTTTATACTATACATACCAGGATTAACTAACACACCCTCAATATAAACCATAGCTCCATTAGTCAAACTACCAGTAATAACAAAATCTGTTTGATTGCTAGTTGCAACAAAACTCTCTATACCCATAATTATATTACCAGAGCTTGTCGTACCACCAGCAGTTAAAGCAACATAACTAATACCACTCCATCTATATATAGTGTTAGTATCGATAGCTACGTAAATTTTAGCTGCTTCTCCTGTAGTTGGGAAGTTGCTTGAAGATGCAAATTCTAAGATTTCAGGAGCAACTGTACCACCACTCGAGATACTTGAGAAAGCATCAGTTAGTGCACTCATATCTTCCCAATTAGTGTCTGAACCAGGTGTTGAAGTGTTATTATTAGTAAGAGATTTGTAAATAGTTCCTGAGTAATTAACAAGAGTATAGAGCTCATAATCCCCAGCAACCCAGCTAGTTACTGCTGAAGTATCTCCCATCAAAACACTTACCGCACTATTAATCTCATTAAGTTCTGTCTTTAATCTATTAGTTGGGCGTGACAAAACGGTAGAGCTAGCAACTTCACCATCTTGTACATTATATAAGGTTTGAAAATCAGTGATATTTGTTACCATATCTAAAATATCCTTTTATTTTTATTACGAAATCTTTAAATTTACGAATTAATATATTTATAGATTCTTAATAAGTTATTTAGAATCTTTAGATACAAACATCCCTCTCCAAGTAACCCCGTCTCTAGTATAGAAACCAAGAATATCAACACCAGCTGCAGTCATTGTAGGTGCAATTCCACCAGCCCACTTAATACCAGCAAACCAAGTAACAGTGAAGGCACCTGCATCAGTTAACTCTAATATAAATGAACTAGCTGTACCACTAACAGGAACATTACTTAATGTAAATGTAGTAGCTGTTGTAATTGTTTTGGAGAACATACCACCTAAACTTAAATTAATATCATTTGCAGCAAGTACTACACTCTTCTCAAACAGAGCTCCAGTTAGAGCTCCTCCTGTTAAAGGTAGTTTAGCTATTCTTGTATCCGCTAATACATCTAATACTCTTGACATTCATTTCCCCTATTTTTGTTTAAGTACTTCTACTTCTTTAGAGAGGTCTTGTACTGCACCAATCAAATAACCAATAATACCCATATAGTTAACAGTCTTATCACCATTATCCATTGACACAACTAAGTGAGGTAGAATCTCTTCTAGTTGTTGTGCAATTACCCCAGATGATTTTTCATTAGTATCTTTCCAAACGAAATCAACAGGAGTTAATGAATTAATAACATCTTTACCATTAACAATATTAGTTATATCTTTCTTCTTATTGATATCAGATAATGAAGTAAAAACTGTAGAACTGAAGTTACCAGTACTTGGATTGAATTTCAATTTTGTAGTGGCAATATTTGCTACAGTCATGCTTCCTGAGGTTAAGCTAGTAAATACTGGATATATATCACTGTTTGTAGCAATATCATTAGTTACAGTAGCTCCACCACTTATTGTAATGTCACCAGAACCTAAAACACTTGTTCCATTAACAGTCTTAATATTAGTACCAGATACTAGAGTAGCTTGTTTAGTTGCAACAGCAGCATCTATTTGAGCTTGTGTATATGTATCTGCTAACAATAAAGTTCCATAACTAATAACATCTATGCTATCACCAACACTTGCAGCAACGTTTAGTGTTATAGAAGTTCCATTAGTAGCACTATAATCAACATCTGCTAATTTTAAGCCGTTATGGAATACGTCAACAAAACCAACTGTATATACAGTATTGAATACAGTTTGTCCTGCAGTTGCTATATACACTGTATTTGTCATATTTGCATAAGAACTTGGTGCAGGTATTTGAGCTGAAGGTACTTTTCCATCTGAACCCAAAGTAGCAATACCATTTGCTACACCTTTATTAGCTATTGTTAGTGTAGTTGAGCTTCCTGTATTACCTGTTCCTGTTACGTCACCAGTAAATGTTAATGAACCCGATGGAATAGATACAGCAGTATTAGAAGCTGATGTTATTCTACCTTTACTATCAATAGTTATTGCTGGTATTTGTGTAGCAGAACCATAAGAACCAGCAATAACAGCTGTATTAGATAGAGTGGTTGTAATGCTTACATCACCTGAACCATCAAAAGCTACTGAACCAGTAGCATCTCCATCTACAGCTATATTTCTAGCAGTTGTTAATTTAGTAGCACTTAGTACGTTTTTATTCTCATCAGTTGTGTTATCAACATTTGATAAACCAACATCTCCCTTAACCAAAGTAACAATCCCAGTTTTACCTGCAACAGAATCTACAGCACCTGAAGTGATATAAACATATACTGAACCACTCCATCTGTATGTTTTGTTAGTATCAATAGCTACATAGATCTTACCAATTTCACCTATTGCTGGAAAACTTGCTAAAGCTGCATATTCAAGAACATCATCAATATATGAAGGTAGTTGTGTTGATAGTACTAAACCATCTGAACCCAAAGTAGCAATACCATTTTCCACACCCTTCTGAGATATGTTGATAGCATCAGTTATTCCGTACCCATTTAATGTTGTAGGTTTTGTAGTTAAACTAGCAAATGTATGAGTGTGTGTATCAACTGCATAATTCTGATTGTCTATCCATTCTTTAGAAGCTAATGTCTCAAGATTAGCACCTACTTTTAAATCTTGTGTAATTTCATCAACTACAATCTGGTAGTTGTTTAGTGTAATCTTGTTACCAGTAATATTTACAACTGGTGTATCAATATCTACCTTAAATGGTGATTTAATCAATACCTCATCATTAACACCCTGTGTTTGTAAGTGAAGATTTTCACCTACTGATGATTTTAATCCAATAGAGCCATTAATGGTACCCATGAATGGAGTATCTCCAACCCATAATGTATTGGTTGACAAGAACATATCATTAGCGTAAATACTTGCAAATCTATTAGTAGGAGAACCAATATTAGCTACTCCATTTGTTGTTGGAAGGATATTACTTCCTACATTAATAGTATCATTAATAGTAATGTTAGTAGCACTAAGTGATGGAGAGAATAATTCACTAGCAGCAAAAACTACACATCTACCTCTAGTAGCTTCTGTAAATATTATCTTTATTTCATTATTAGATACAAAATCGTGCTGAGCAAACTGTAATTCACCAATATGATTATATACAAAGAAGATAATATTCATTGTATCAAAGTTATGAATTATATTCCACTCTAAAGCATCTACACCTTGTGTATGAACAAAATTCTGATATCTGTTTGTTAATGGATACCAAGTAGTTACTCCATTAATGTTTGACCAGATATACTTAATACCTTCTACTAAGACTTCAGTACCAATTCTAGGGTTTGTTGGAAAATCTAGAAACTGAGCACCAGTAAGGGTAGCATTTTTTAATATTATATCTGAGTGAATCTTTACATTAGCCATTTAATTCTCCATTTTTATATTAAAGATAACTCTTCTATAGAAGTAGCATTTTGTGCAGCTATTTCTCTATTCCATTTGATTTGGAAAGAGTTTAACCCATAACCTTGTAATTCAGTTATGATAACTTTCAAATTACTAAGTGTTATTTGCTGGAAGTTGTTGTTAAAATCACGCACAACGATAATATCACTATCTATCTTTCCAGTATTTATTAGAAAGTTGTAAAGTATATCAAGATTTTGTAAATCTTCTCTCTTACAATCAACCACAAAACCTAAAGAGGATTGCATCCCTTCATGAAATTTATTATCAAAATCATTACATATATCTACTATTTTAATAGCTCTAGCTTCTTCTAATGTCATTGTTGCTCCTTATACTGTATACCAAGCAGAGATACCATCAAAAACTAATGTGTAGGCTGTTGTGTTGTTATTTATTCTAAGTGTACTACCACCATTAATTGTATGAGTTGTGTTTAGTGCTGGTCTTAGTGTGGTACTTTTTGTACTCGTTAATCTTATAATTACTCTAAATCCATCATATGCTCCACTAGGTAGATATACTGATATTCCTGTAACACTACTAGTTAGCACATAAGTTTTAGTAATACCATCAGTTATGTCTGTTTGTGGAATTGTAAATGTAGTTGGGTGTGTTATTATAGGAGTTATTAAAGCTTTATGGTTGGAATAGAATGCATCCATTCTGTCTAATACTTCTGATTCACTCACTATGTCTGGATTAAACTTATTAACATCCATATGTAACATTTATTCATCCCCTATCTTATGGTCCATTCCTACTAAGAATGTTTTTCCATCTAGTATTTTTGTAACTAAACTAATAAGTTTGTATTGTTCTTGTATATCTTTTCTCAAGACATTATAATCTATTATATCAGACTTATTAATTTTGTTAATAATATTATCTATATTGGTAACTAAACGACCAATCCATATATCTGTTTTTCTATGCTTCATCTTCACTACTTTCAGAAGTCCCAGAACTTTCATTCTGAGCATTTCCTAACTTAATAACCATATACTCTAACTTAGAGTACATTAAAAATATTTTTCTTAACTCTTCTTTATCTAAATTATTATCGATACTTTTAGTATGGAGGGTAAGCAATTCTTTCCTGATACTTTTAATATTCTTTAGAATATCTTTTCTATCATTCATTACTTACCCTTTTTAATTAGATTAGCACAAAAGTGCTAATCTATTTATACTAAATCTTCTGCACTACGTACAGTAACACGAATAACAAGTGCTGAAGTCAAGTCGATAGTCAATGAATTCGTATCAGCAATAGTAATTGCAGCGATATCATTTTTCCACTTATTATCAACAGGGTCTTTTACCCATAATTGAACATCAATAAACTCAGTTCCAAGATTATGAATAATAGTGTATGTTGATTGAGCTGCAGTAGCTTCAAACTTATAACTTTGTGCATTTAATGCTGTTTTTAATGTACTAACTGCATTTGCAAGAGCTAGATCGTTAGCAACATCACCATCAGCACGAGCTTTAATCTCAGCATCCAAACCAGTTGTGACAGATCTAAATGCATCACCAACAGTACCAGTAGTGATTGAGAAGTTACCATTAATACCAGAAGCACCAACAAAACCAACAAGACCAGCACCTTTACCAGATACAGTAGAAGCAACATCAATCTTATAAGTATCTAACTCATCTTGTACTTCATTTACTGCACTAACAAGGTTAGTTTTTACAACAGTATGAAGTTGTGATAATGTACCAAGCTCACCATGAAGTGTAGTATCAACATCTTTAATAGCTGCATCTAATTTCTTATCAGCATCTTTAAGAGATGTAGCTGTAGCTAAATAATTAGTTGTAGGATCAACATTGTAAGTACCGTCAGTATCTAAACCAGCACCTAATTCAATAGCATTGATTTCATTCTGAAGTTGAATGTCTGAAGCTGTGAACTGATCAATTAATGTACTACTAACTCTTAAACCATTTCCACTCTTAGTAAGTGTAGTACCATCAAGTTTAACAGAAAGTTGAGCAAAGTCATCAACACTATCAGTAACACCATCGAGAGTTAGGAATAAAGCACCACCAGGACGAACATCAATACCAACACCATCAGATGGTAATTCAGAAATACCTGCTCCAAGATTAATATCAAGTGTATTACCAGTTTTGCTTAAACCAATACCAGCATTAATTAAACCAGTTCCTGAGAATTGAATAAATACTAATTCAGTTGTACCAAGTACGATAGCACCATCAGTAATTAATGTATAACCATTTTGACTGTTAGTAACACCTTCTTCTACGAAGACTGCTAATCCACTACTTACTTCTGTACCAGGAGTATTATCAGCATCATAAGAACGTAACCACGCAGTATCACTAACATCATAGATACCATTTTGTGTAGCATCAGTTTGATCTTTAACTAAGATACGATCACCAGCCACAAGAGCAACACCGTCAATAGTTTGTAGACCACTTAATGTAATATTACTAACTGTTGAAGATCTAACTGGTTTTTTCCAATCGATACCTGTAATAGCAGCATCAACGTATGCTTTATTAGTAGCGTCATCTGGGTCAATAGGTGTACCAACATTGGTAATTCTATGAGTTGCCATTGAAAGATCGCCAAGCATTGTATCGCCAGACTTACTTACTTTATCTGCATCAGCTAGAATACGAGCGTTAGTCTCTGATGCTAATGCATCTGAAGTAATCTTAAGCTCAGTATCTAATTTATTATCAGCATCTTTTAGTGAAGTAGCTGTATTAATATAACTAGCTGTTAAGTTAGTAGTGTATGTACCATCAGCATTTAAACCTGTACTTTGTTCAATAACATCAACTTCATTTTGAAGAGAAGTGATAGAACCACTACCAAGAGCAGCCAAATTAAATGCAGTAGCATCAACTTGAGCAATAATAGCATCTAATGCTGCTTGTGCTGTACCAGGAGAAACTGAGAATACGTTATTAGCACCACTAGCACCCTTATAACCAACTAAACCAGTACCTTTACCAGCTGCTGTAGAAGCAATGTCAGTAATGAACGCTTGAAGATCTTCTTGCTGAGCAAAAGCCTTAACTACAACTGCACCACCACCATCAAGAGTAGCAACTTTAAATGCCTTCTGAGTAGTATTGTACCAAACACGACCTGAACCTAAATCAGCTGGGTCAGATGCTAGATTCTCAATTACTGCATTTTGGATGAATCCATTATGAGCAATACTTAAACCATGAATTTTAATGAAAGCGGACATATATTATGTACCTCCTAGAATTGAATTTGATGGGCCCATCAAACTATTTTATCAACTAAACAAATAACATTAGATGCTTCTGTTAACCAAATCTCTAACTTATTTTTGTTGAGATATTTTACTTTACACAAATCATTACTCCAATTACCCAAACTATCCTGTACTAATATATTAGTCCTAATGTTAAAAGTATTCATATTGTGTTCTACAGTATGTAACACACTAGGTAAGTCTGATTCGTAAGTATAGTTTACAGGTAGTTGGGCAACTAAGTGTAATGATATAGAGTTATTTATAATATCCAATTCAACACTTATGGAATCACTATTCAGAAACTTAAGTGTCTTATCTGTATTAATCTGTACACTATTTCCAAAGGAATCTGTTACATATTTAAGAAATGAATCAATAGATAAATTAGCTATTCCCAAACCATCATGAGTTAAGTTCAACCCACTCTCTGTATCTATTCTAATATCAGTAGTTGGTTCTTTTATACTCCCAATAACATCTGATGTGTATACAGTTTTGGAATCAATTATACTGTCTAGATTATCTAACTTTTCTAATGCTTCTTGGACAGTATTTGAACCTAACAATATAGAATTTAGATTTTCTTTATCTATTACTACATACTTACTAGATATTGTTTTTATACTCATAATTTTCCTTTATTTTGCCTTAACTTATCTTGGTGTTAAATATGAAATTATCGCTTGTTTTCCATCAAACTGTTGTAATATTGTTATTTTCTTATTTGATATTTCTAGTACGTTACTTAATAACAAATCACCCTCATCAACAACATAAATGTTAACAATACCTAATACTGTTTTACTAACAAATATATCATTAGCCATAACAACCACTTCATGAGTTATTGTGGTAGCATTAGGTATGTCTATGTACCCTGTGTAGTCAGATGGGTCAAATTGTAATTCAGTAGTATCCCAATATGAGAATGAAGTTACATTAAGATTATCTGTAACTATTTTAAGTATTGGACATATGTTTGGATGGGTAACATCTATATTATTTATATTGTATTCATCTTGATCTATTATAAATTTTCTAGATGCAACATTATAATATACATAGTATGTACCATTTAGTGGTTTATTAATGGATACATCAATAACGCTATATATTATGTTTTTGTTAGTATCCTGGATAATACCATTAGTTAATATTAAACTAGTGTTATTAAATGATGCTTGCTGATTAAGTAATAATCCATTCTTAACTATTAGCATTAAATCTACCCTCTAATACTCTATACAACTCACTAGGGTCAATTTTATTAGGCTGTAAGTCAAGTACTTCATATATTGATAACACTTGTAATAATTTAGTTACAAATTCTGAACAAAACCATTTATCATCCTGATTGTAACCAATCTTAAAGAACTGACTGAAGAATATTCCCTTCCAGTCATACTTACATCCAATTTGATCATTATAATATTTAACAAAAGTATCTTGCAACATATCACAAGAGTCGTACTCAATAGTTATTATATCCCAATTCTCTAGATCAGTTGGTGCTTTTCTAGAACGAATACCAACACTGGGATGAGAAGTTATCCACATATCGTTCATTATTAACTCTACATGGCTGTAAGGACCTCTAGTCCATAGTTTGATAAGTTTATCCAACCAATCATTTCCTTTGTAAAAGGCAATCTCTAAACTAAACTTATCCATAGTACCTCCATTTTAAGGGGATTTTAAGTGTCTTTGTGCTATAATGTATTTATAAAAAGATATAAGGATAAGTTATGAATGTAAAGTATTTTCATATTAGAAACCAATATGGATATAATATATCAAACAATGGTGGGCTTACTATTGCATGGACTACATTAGAAGGGTCTCTTGTTTTCGCTACTTCTGAATGTAGTACACAAGATAACTTTAATAAGAAGACTGGTAGAGAGTTAGCTGAACAGAGACTCAAAGCTGGAAACTCTAAAACCATTCCTTCTGATATAATTGTTTCAGATTATTGTGAGAAGTTAACTATCTTTGGTTTAAGCAAAGCTTCAGCTAATAGAGTTCGTCAAACTCTAACTTTGAATGACCTGTCCTTAACTGCAATTAAAGAGATTGTTTTAGATAATCTTTAATCTTTTTAAACTCACTCAGGTGAGTAAAAGGGCCAGAAAGGATGTCGACTGGATTGTTGTGTAATGTATTAATCAAGTAGCCAGAAGTGGTTTAAATACTAACAAAAAAATAACTGCAAATAGCACAAATTATTCTTCAGCTTACGCTCTAGCAGCGTAACTAAGTGGGGTTGTAACATAGTTAGAAATAACTACCCTATTACCAAAAGTTACACCCGAAGCTGTTACAACGGGCAAATTGTAATCTAGTGTGTACCTAGACTTGTACATCACGTCGGGAAGACCGTTAGATAGATACGTAGTTCTTCAAAACTTTTGTAAGTAATCAGAAAACTTTCATTAAACTTGTATTAAATTGATATGTGAAGACTTTTTAGGAACCGTGTTCGATTCACGGCTGGTCCACCAAATATTATATATAAGAGCTAACTATAAGTGCTAAGTTTTTGGAGTAATTTAATAGAGACTCCTCCTTTATTGGGTTTAATGGTTTTACTGATAAAATCATTGGGTGTGAAAGCATACGTCCGTAGTAGTTAGCTCCTATATGTAATATGAAGGATAGGTTAATGGAGTTACAATACAATAAGAAAATAAATTTTGATTATGAAATATTACACTCACTAGAGGTTGGTATTGAGTTAATCTCGTATGAGATTAAACAAATAGTTAATAAGAAGTCAAATATAAAAGGTTCATTTGCTAGAATAGTAGATGGTGAAATCTTTTTATTTGATATGCAAATTCAAAGATTCGAGAATGCAGTATTTTATATTCCTATTGATGAGAAGAGAGTAAGGAAGTTACTACTTCACAAGAAGCAAATTAAACAATTAGCAAATGAAATTAAAGTTAACCAGCACCTAACTCTAATACCCTCTAACATTTATATTAATGATAAAGGTAAATGTAAGTTGACATTATGCTTATGTAAGGGTAAGAAGAATTATGATAAGCGAGAATCTATAAAACAAAAAGATCTGGATAGAAGTTTGAGATAAATATCTTAGCTATTAATGTGCAGGTAATGTATGAGTGATTTAGTGAATTATGTAAAGGATGTAGAAAAGGCTAATACGAATAGTTGGTGTGAAGAATTTTGCTATAATAAACTTACAAACAGAATATCAATACACTCTAGGAACATAAAAATAATACTAGCTATGGTTGTAATATTCCTCATCTCGAAATGTAATAAAGATCTTCGAGAGGAATTTTTAAGCACTTTTGAAGAATATGATAAGTTGAAGAACAATTAACGTTATAAGAATAAATCTATCTTAGACCCATGAGATTTAGTTTTTATGTTATAAATCTTTACAAATGTATCTTTTAGGGAAGTTTGTAAAGACTTTAATAAATTATTGACCTCTGATAGAAAATCTATTCCATATAATTTAATAGCTTCTAAATTAATCTCTATTTGGTTCTTTATAGAATGTATTAAATCCACATAAAGTTTATTTGCTTCTGCTATGTCAGTACTAGCAGGTATTAATTTTTTGAATTCATTATACTGAAGTAATATATTTTTTATATCATCAGTGTTGGTATACTTTTGAAGTCCCTTCATTTTTACTAATGCATCTTTAAACTGAATAGATTCTAGCAATCCTTCTAACTTATTAACTTCATAATCACTACAAAACTCATTAAATGATAACATATTAACTCCAAATTATATAATATAGATATTTATAGATCATTTATATGGTGATCTCAAGGGACCCTTAAGGGCCTCTTGGGTACAATCCGGGATAAAGAAAAGAAGGAACATTATGAATCAAAACAATCAGAACAATCAAAATTTTAAACCCTTAACATTAGTAGAGATGGATGATTTGTTAGAGGGTTTAACACTCTGTAAAGCAAATATAACTGGTAGAGATATTGCTCGTCTTGAACGAGAGAATTTTGTTATGGTATATGGTGGAGACAGTTCATTCTCTAAGATGCAATCATTCCTCAAATATGTTGAATTAAAACAATTTGATGTCGAAACTTGGTATCTTAAAAGAATGGATTATGTAATTACTAATGAAGATCGAGAATTCATGAATAGTAATTGTAGATATAATGGAAATGTAAAGTAAAGGAGATTATATGGGAAGTAAAGAAAAGACTGAATTTGCACAGCGTATGAAAGAATACGAGGAGATTTCAGAGGTATATCTAGATAAAGAGAAATACACAATTGTAAGGGTCGATGGCCATAAGTTTAGTAAATGGACTAAAGGATTTGAGAAGCCATTTGATGACTTCCTTACCAATGCACTAGCAGAAACATCCCGTGCACTAATGGAAGAGTTTAAATCAGTATGTGCGTACTCTCAATCTGATGAAATTACTCTGATCTTCAAACCTGATATTAATTTAATATATGCAGGAAGAGTTCAGAAATTAACATCACTAATAGCTTCATTTGCTAGTATGTACTTTAATGATTTGGTTAGACAAGAACTTATAACTAATTTAAAGACAAGTATGTTAAGTGGTGAAATGAATCCAAGAAGTGAGTTATTAAAAACTAAAATTGGCAAAGCTTATTTTGATGCTCGAGTGTTTCAGGTAGATTCAAAAACAGAAGCTTTTAATACACTATTGTGGAGAATGAAAGATTGTAAACGCAATAGTAAGAACGTTCTTGCACATAACATTCTTGGGCATAAAAAATGTATGAATAAAGATAGTAATGAACTTGTTGAGATTTGTGAGAGTTTAGGTCATAAATGGGATAATTTACCAGAACAATACAAATATGGAGTATTGTGGAAGAAAGAGAGCTACACTAAAGAGGTTGAATTTACTGAAGATGGAAGAAACTATATTAGTGGTTTCTGTATTAGAACTAAATTTGTGAGTTTCAGTACTGAATTTAAATATTCTGAAGATAATGTTAATATGGTAGTTTGTGATAAAATTACAAACTGAGTTATAAATATCACAAAACTTAAGGATTAACCATGAAGACATTCGTTGAATATTTAAATGAAGATAATATTGCACTAGTTGAAGAAGCATCTAAGAAACCAGAGTTTAAAGATGTTACTAAAGAAGAACTACATGCAATTTACAATGAAGTAGATTTAGATAAGAAAAAGGAAAAAGCTATTGATTTAGTTAATTCTCTAACAGCAAAGAAAGAGAAAGCTAAGTTAATTCTTTCTATTCAGAATGCTAAATCGTTATCATCTATCGATTCTATCGTAACTAATGTCGCACTAGTGCCATTGAAGGTAGTAAAGTAAAGCTTTTTGGCTTTATTTTATTCTATATTATACTTAGGTAATGTATATAATAAAATAAAGGGAAGTTATGGTATTTGGATTTAGTTACTTAGAATTGTTGGGATATTCTTTACTACTATTGTTAATTTATGGGTTGATATCCAAGGTAGTTTTAGTTATCTCTAAAGGTGTAGGTAGAGAACTCAGAGATGGTTATAATCATTTTTGGCCCATCTTAATTATTTTGTTTACTATAAGGTACATATATGAGATGCCTTCAATAATTATTAACTATATTGCATTTCGAATTGATAAATATAAACAGAAATCTTTAGAGAATAAAAATAGAAAAATAGTAGAAGATAGAAAGAAATTGAATAAGGATTAATTATGGCAGGTTATTTTCATCACAACACAATCCGAAAATACACTCTAGGATTGTTAGATACATTTAATAACCTTCAAGTTGAAAGAACCCTCACAAATGACAAGGGATATGTTAATGTTCCTATTACTTTTGGTAGTAAGGATAAAGCTTTTGTTATGACAGAAACTGATGTTGAGCAATGGAAAACTGGAAATTATAATGTCCTTCCAAGAATGTCACTATCTTTATTAACCATTAATAAAGATCAGAAAAGAGATTTAAATAAACTCCACACAATAAATAAAACAGTAAATGGTAAAACTCTAACATTTCAGTATAATGCAGTATCTTACGTTTTTACCTATGAGTTAGCAATAGCTACTCGTTCTATGACTGAATTAACTATGTTACTTGAGCAAATTTTACCACACTTTAATCCTACATATAACCTTCTCATTAAAGAGATGGATATTCAAGAAGAGCCAACACTAGTTCCTGTCTCTCTAATGTCTACTGATATAGATCTACCAACAAACACCAGTCAGGATGATATTAGAATGTGTAGTGCTATGCTAATATTAGATGTTAGAGGTAATGTATATCAACCATTTACCGATACTGATATGATTGAAAGTGTTAGAATGTATATGAATATGAATACAGATGAAGAACAGAGAAGTATTAAATATGAGTTTGATGTAGATGATACTAACACCTTAAAAGTAACTGATTACGATAATATGGGAACAGTAAATTCTAACCCTCCTGTATTGAGTGAAATACAAGGATTAACCAACATATTGCAAGGTACTCACAACTATACTGCAATATTTACAGATGTTGATGATGAGAAAGACTTTATATATTTGTGGAATATTTTACCATCTAGTGTTGGAACAGCTACCGTTACTAATAGTAATCCAACTATACTAAATGCTCTAACATCTGGGTCTTTAGATCTTATGTGTCAGGTAGTTGATAGAAGTGGGAATATAAGTAACTCACTAGTAATTAATATAATTATCGAATAAGGTAAATAATGAACAACATACAACAGAAAGCTGAAGTGTTAGCATCAAGATTGGATAGAATGAATGAACATTTTGATATTGTAGAAAGTACTATTAATGAATGTACTGATTATGTACAATCTATTACCATAGATGATAAGAGCTCTTTTGAAACTCTAGAGGAAGAAGATATCTTAAAACTCATGCGTGAAGATTTTATGATGGTTAGAAATACAATATTAGGTACTATAGATAATGGGAAGGATGTTGTAACTGCAGTAAATGTTAAACTTACCACATTTGAAGAGAGTTCAGAAAATCCTGATATGATTAATTCATTTGCAAATCTTATAAAAGTTATAAATGATAGTAGTAAACTCTTAATCACTCTTTATAGTGATATTATAAAAACTCAACAACTTATTGAAAATAAAAAAGGCAAAGAAGTAAAGATAGAGGGTGACGTAACTATAAACACTATAGCAGGTAATATTTCTGATATTATTAAACAAATAAAGGGATAAATATAGAAATTCGAGTAAAGGATGCCTATGAATATGCGTGAACTAATAACAGATAATGATGGTAAGCTATCACATACTAAGATATGGTCTAATATAGCAAACGCTACATCTACTGGTATAGTGATAAAGATGGCTGCTATGGCTACACTAACTCCAGACATATTTATGATATACGTTATATTCGTAGGGGCCTCTAGACTTGGTAGTGAATTCCTATCTAGAAAATATGGAGTAACACCAGATTCTAGAACTACTGAAAGTTCAGGTGCGTAATGTATAATTTCAACAACTACTCAAACGAATATAGTTTACATAACGATATTACTGCTGAGTTTATAGATTTGTATGGATTTAAAACAACATACATAAAGACCACCAAAGTTAATATGGATAAGATATTTGGAGAAATCCAAAACCTAAGAGCTGATAACTCTTCAGTGTATTCTGTAAGTGTATATCCTGAGAACACAAGTGGGTTTGATAATAGTAACGACATATTGAGTAAATTTGGAATATTATCTTTTGATAGTATCAATTTATTTATTAGTGCTAGAACCTATGAGATAGTTTATCCCTTGGGTGATGTACAGAAGGGCGTTGGTGATTTGATAGTATTGCCCTCAAATAAAATAATGGAAATTACAGATGTTGAGCATCAAGTACAGGGATTAAATAATATGTTCGTGTATGGTAATCAAAAGAATGTGTATAATATTAAATGTAAACCATATAATTATAATCATGATGAGATTGATGTTAGTGCTACACTACCTGATATTCCTGATTTTGGGCATCTGTTCGATATAGCTAATAAAGAAGCTGAAGTGACTGAACAAGAAGTACAATCTACAGTGGTTAAAAATGCTGATGATGTTTTTGGTGATTTGGGATAATATATTTTAGAAGTTTAAGAGTCTTTTAAGGGTCTCTGTGGTACACTTCGGAATATAGAAATGAAGGATAGAAAATGTTTCCAAATTTGAGACAAGTAGAGTACACAATTAAACAATCAGATTACGAGAAGATTGATAAGTTATTTTCAGATTTAAAAGAGGATAATAAACTTCTAACAAATGAGTTGGGTAAAGTTAATGCTACATTAAATGGTTATGTAGTTAAATCAGGAAGTTTAGAAGATGATGTGAAGCGCTTAAAGATTGAGAATGCTAAACTCACTAAAGCTCTGACAGAAGAAAGACATGTCACCACTCTGGTAGTTAATAAACTCAAAGAATTAACTAATTATGAGCACAGAGGTCATAAAATATATCTAACAGCTGATTCATTTATCTCTACTTCAGAATTTGAACGAAAGGTATAATATGAGTGTAAGTGAGAAAACTAGTATGAAAACTCCTGAAAAGGAACTATCATATGTTGATAAAAGACTACTAATTGAGTCTTTTGTGTTAACATCAAGTGTTGAAACTCTAGATAATTTAACAGAAGTAGCAAAACAAGTGAAGTGGTTATAAATGGCTAAATTTGTTGGGCAATTAGTGGTTATTGAAGAGACTAACCTACTTTCAATCTTTTATCTTAAATATCTATGTGAATCTTACAATACTGAAATAAAATACCCACCAGTTCAATATTACGATATTATTAATAAAAAAGGTATTGAACTCTATTTTGAAACTCTGGATGAAAATGGTATATCTGCCAAACTACAAGAGTTGAATAACCTAATGAATGATATTACTAAGACTGTATCACACGGTTTTATATCTACAATCCTTCAAGATAATATTAAGGATGAGGGTCTTATTAATAAATTAAAAGCTGTAGAGGTTAAGAAGGTAAGAAATTATGAAAGTCCATACAATGACATCCTGAAGAAGTATTCAATACACACCTATAATGGTTAAGATAAATATACACCCAAGTTGGTACTTAAGTACTCAATTATAATACAAAGTATTATTGACTGATGATAGCAGGTAAGGGAATTCTTCGGAATTTCAGCTAACGAAATCTAAGGAGATAAGAAATGAAAATTTCTCTAAAATTAAAAACGTTAATAATGGTAAGTTTACTCACTACAAGTTTCATATCAGAAGCTCAGAGTAATTTTATTCATTATGTTAAGCATAAACCTATAGTTAAGTCAGAGGTTATGTTAGAAGTGGAAAGACAAGCAAAGCAAGCAAGAAATGATGAATTAACAGTCATTGTTATAACAGATTACATATTAGATAATAATAGTAAACTCACACGTGAAACAGCAAAAGAATATGCTGAGACTATTCTTTATGAATCAAGAGCACACGCCATTAAAGTATCACCATTTGTGTGTGCTTCATTATTGGAGTCAGAGTCAGATTTTACATCTAATCCAAAGCATGCTATATCAGATGTAATAGGTATGGGTGGAGTGTATAGTTCCGTATGGTTTAAAGATTTAAAATCTAAAGGTTTTATAACATGTAAAGATGATCTACGAAATCCATACACAAATATAAAATGCTCCATCTACATCTTAGCTAAGTATAACGCTGAGAAGGGTAATTTAATGAAGGCATTAACTTCTTATAAAGGTTTTTCTAAATTAGGAAGAAGTCAAGCTCATTCAGTAATGAAAGGTGCATATAAGGTTAAGAGTAGGTTAAATACTTACGCTTAACCTACCATCCAAACGAATCGTCGTCTTGGGGTGTGTGTACATCAAATTCTATACTCCATAATGAAGTATCTTCTCTATCCTCTACTCCATTATCAAAAAATCCAAATCCTATAATACCCAATGTTTCAGATTCTTCCAATTCAGCCTCTATTCTATTTGATTCTAATATTTTAAGAAACTCTTGGTAATCTTCAAAGTTATCTAAATTAAGGTACGGAGCAAATGTAATAGCTAATGCCATTACCAAATCATCTTTATATGAAGAACTTTCAGCTTGAAACTTCCCATTAACTTCAACAAATGTTAACAGTTCCTTCAGAGTATCTTCATCAACTAATCTTAAATGACCTTTCTCTAGAAACATTTTCATTATAGATAAAATTTTAGGTCTGGTTTTAGATGTAGTTCTGAAACCATAATATGATTTCTGTTCCTTAAACATGTTGTCATATTCATAAACATTCTTCAGTGTATCAGCTGCACTCTGTCCACCACCCTCATTATTTTCTATAATTATAAATGCATTATTATAGTCTGTACCAATATTATTCATAATCTCAGGTAAATTTAGATGAGATATCTTGAACTTACCTGCAACTACTTGTTTAAATGGAAAGCTAGTAATATCAATAACATGTATTGCACTATTATCTATTCCATCCTTACTACTATCTAATGATAATATATATTTGTGTTTCTCTCTTGGCTCTTCATATACTTTCACACCCTTCACATATTTGTTGTACTCAATTGGTTGTAACACCTGAGTCTCCAATAGTTTCAGAACATCCATAGATATGAGAGTATTACTACTTCCCATAAACTCACAAGCATACTCTGCTTGCCAAGTTCTAAGACCTTGAGTATTGATAATATTCAATCTATAATTTTCATCTCTTCCTGGTACTTCATACCAATGAACTTTAAAGTTCTTGAATAAACTCTCTCCTCTTTCACTCTTCATCCAATGATGGTAATAATAATTCATACCATTAGGAGTAGTGGTTGTTATACATTGTGTATTTGAACCAGATGATAATGTTGGTAAAATTGCATTCATTAAATTCTCAGGATTATCTATAAACGCAAACTCATCAATCATAATGATACTACAGCTATATCCTCTCAATCCATTATCAGCTGATGAAGTGTATATCTTAGACCCATTTTCCAATATAATATAAGTCTTATTCCATGATTTTATACCAACCTGTAACCATATCGGTAATTGTTCCAAGTATTCTTGTATTTTAGTTAGTAATTCAGTAGCTAATGATACTTTATTAGCTACAATACCGACAATAGTGTCTGGATTAAATATAACACTCCATAGAATATATAATAATGTAGTTACTGACTTACCACTCTGTCTAGACATCATTACATTACAGAATCTGTTGTTTAAATAATGGTCTAACACTCCGTGCTGATACTCTCTTAGTTCAGGTACTACAAATCCATTATCAAGTGTAAATATCTTAACATAATTCTCAATAAAATAACTTACAGATTCTGAGCATTTGACTATTTCTTCAATATGTACTTCAGTTAATGGTAAAACACATCCTGGTGACATAAGATTAGGGTTATTCGCAAAATGTACTGCTTTATTGTATGCATCTAATGTAAATCCTCTCTCATCCCTTGGAAGAGTTAAGGCACTTATATTATCTAGTTTTTCTTTTAATAAGCTCATTAATTGCCTTATATCTTCATACTAATTATAAAATTTAACTGAATGTAATGAATAGATTGCATAGGTCTCAAGTTTATATCTACAACCAATAAAGTATCAGTCTTATTATTACTTTTTGAACACACTACATTAAAATCTAATAAACCTTTTTCAGCTTTAATTCCTCTGAGTAATGAATTTAACAAGACTTCCACACTATTTCTAGTACTAGCATCATTTACACTCAATTCATTCCCTATATGCTCAACCAAAACCTTTCCAACGTAGTTCACTAGTGTGCGTACATTAGAAAATTTAATATCATTATTTCCATCTTTATGTACGGAAAGTATGTTAGTGTGTAGGTATATAAAGTTATGAATATTATTAAGTATATTAATACCATTAGTATATAAATACTCACGTTCCGTGAGCGTGTATGTATTATTCAACTTATTCGCTAATTTAACTACACCATAATTTAATCCTGCTTCTGAACCCCATATGTGAGTTACATTACGTTTAGCTCTCAATCCAGCAATATATCCTGCACAATTTACCCATACATTTTTCTCATTGTATCTATCATACATTCTTATATAATTTCCAACTATCATAGAGTATGTTGAATTAATAGATTCTCTAAAGGTTATCATTTCCTCTATGGACATATCTTTTGGAGTTCCTATGTATGCAATACAATCCCCTCTTGTGGTAGCTAATACGTTAGCTAGGTTATTATTTGCTTCATTAGATATAATAATATCAATATTATATTTTCTATCTATATATTTGCTATACTCACCCTCAAGATTATTGATATGGTCGATAGATGTGACATATAATGAAGAAGCATTGAACAAATAACAATAACATTGAAACCAGTCGTTATAGTTACTTGATGTGAGTTCAAAATTATTCACTAAATCTTCAACTGATGTTAGTAGAGTAGGAGTGTTTAGAGTACCCCCTAGGAATCCCACAAAACATGCTGTTGATAAAGTACTATTTCGTTTAATGAAATTTTTACTAATCTCATTAATTTCCACACCAGGTAATATTAAATTCATTATTATTTCTTAGGTTTAGTTTTTGCTTTAGGTGTCACTCTATCTTTATTAGCAGTTTTGTTAACGTAATTAGGGTACATATCAGCAATATCTTCTGAAACTGAATCACCCTCAACCAGTTTAAGAGTCTCTCCGTTGTGAATAATATGAACGTTATATTTTGCAGTATAAGTATAATTCA
>SCLJ03000236.1_pt1 | contig 21613 bp, 27 predicted proteins | sample 7267891 | NCBI WGS metagenome assembly SCLJ03 (sample SAMN10721082, study PRJNA514188) | viral metagenome | isolation source: depth-stratified mine tailings core B | place: China: Fankou Pb/Zn Mine tailings
ATTTCACCACGTCCGTGAAAGCGGGGAAGTCAATTCGAAATTGGGCGATATTCATTTGTTAACCTTTACTTTTACGCGTTGGTTTTGTTTCGCTGTTTTCCACAACTTTTGAAACGACTTCCGCTTCGATGTCGTGCTGAATAACGGTTACAAGTCCGTCGCTGATCAACGCTTGGACGTACCAATGTGTCGACTGCTCTTTATTTAAAACGTGTTCACCCGCGGAGAAAGTTACTCCGTCGATAGTGAATGAACCTTTAAATACGGCGATCATTAGATGCCATCCCCGTAACGTACTGTCTCAGGGTAAACAAACTCCATTTCCCCGAACGCGGAGATATAAGGAGCGGCGAAGCGGATACCGTGGTAGTACGCGGTTTCGCGACGGATCGGAACCAATGGATAACGGATGTACATGTCGTCATTAGAGTAACACATCATACGATCCACGCCAGATACGCCGCGACCAGTCAACCATTTAAGAGGTTGGATGTTCAACTTAGTACCATTAATGCGAAGGCTCAATGAGTTATCTTCCAAGAACGTCAAGATTGATACGTTACCTGCGGTGCTTACTTTCTGTGAAGAGATGTAAGCAAACTGGGCAGGAGGCAGGCGAAGTTCAGAAGGACAAACGCTATAACCTGTTGCCGCCCATGCCGCTTCAAGCATAGTGTTTACGTCTTCAAGGATTTCGTCCGGTGTTGCATTACCGATCCAAGTTGTACCTGTCTCCGCTTTAGTTGCGACGTTAGCCGCCGTGACTTCCGCGCTATTCAAAAGGCCTTTGTACCCTTGATCCACATCCCCGATATAGACTGACTCGTCAATATCCATGTTGTACTTGATGACCATACCTTGGTACTTAGAGACATCGAGAGGTTGACCGATCAATTGTGAACGTTCCAGCTCAATGTTTGAGTATCCAACTTCTTGCCCCCATAGGCGCAACGCTTTAACAACGCGCTCTCCGTTTACGTCGATACCTGCAAGAGTAGTGCTGTTGGGAGCAATAAACGATTTACCGCCGCCCAAAGTATTGCTTCCCGCCGACATTCCACCGGTTGAACCATAAGAGGTGCGCGTGAACGAGGTTGACTCATTCGCCATTGTGATACCTGAACGCAACTTAATGTCGCGGCTCCACGTTACGCTATAAAGCGGTTCGTGGATTGTACGGTCGAAATTATCCAGCTGATTAACGAAATACGCTAACGAACTATCCATTGTGATTACTGCCATTCTGTCTCCTTACGCTTTGATTCGGATTTCAGTGTTATTAGCACCGTCTTTGCCGTCTACTGCCCATACCGCATTGGTAAGCGCTACGCTGTTTGTTGTGTCCGATGTCGCTTCGAAGTCGCCGATAGCTTTACCGGTGGCCGCAACAACGCGAACATAAACGACGCCTCCTCGAACAGGCGTACCTACTGTACATGTAACATTTACATATCCACGGGTAACCAAACCTTGAACAGAATCCGTATTAGGAACTCCGCTTGTAAACAACTGAGCCGTGCTTCCACTTGCTGACGGGGCTACACGAGAAAGAATCCCGTAAAAATCCGCTGCATCGTCGCCTACTGCAAACGGCTCAGCTTTTCCGCTGACCAATTTTACAGGCGCTCCAAACGCTAGAACTGGTTTAGAAGGGTTTAAAAAAACACTCTCGACCGACGTATCAAGTGGGCGAGTTACAGAACCCGCAACACCCGAAGGCATACGATAAGTATAGCTATTTGCCATAATCTCTCCTTATTTTTTATTTGCCCAATGATCGGCAAACTTTTTGTTTAAATCCTCAGCCGTAACCGCGTGGTTAGATGGCATTGAATCACCCATTGGTCTCATCATTATAGTGTTTCGTTTCGCTTTAAGCAATTCCGAGGCTGCAATGAATAGAGCATCGCCCGTTACGCCGCTAAGCGCGCCGAGGATCTCTTGACCTTCAACCGTACCCTTGAACGCGTCTAAGGCCTTTGCTTTAACGTCGCCGTCTTTAGCAATACCTGGGGCGATGATTTCAGCGCGCGCAATAGTATCCGCGTCTGCAACGACCTCGTCTCCTTTATCTTCAGCGACTTCAGTCGTCTCTTCTTCCGCGTCTTCGCTTGTAGCTTCGGAGGCTTCCTCCTCAACCGCTTTGCTCATAAGCTCGATCAGCTTGTCGAGTTTTGCGCCGAGTTCGTCAAGCTTGCTAAGTTCTTTAGCTTCGCTTTCCGGCGTCTCGACTTCCGCGCCTTCCATAACTTCTTCTTCCACCGATTCAGCGGTGTCAAAAACTTTGGAAAGCGCATCAAGCACTTTGTCTTTAATAGTCATAATCCCTCCTTGTTGAGATTGATCTTGAATTGAGCATTTTTCGCCGCATCGCCCTTGAGGAACGAGTGCAACGTGATTGCCCAGTATGTTTGTTTGCATTCCCTCACCGTTTTCGAGGTCAACGTAATCGGCTTCGTATCCACACGAAACTTCACGCAACCCGTCTTTCACGGCTTGAATTGCTTTTGAGTTAGTTATAACAAGATCGGCGACAATATAACCGTCGTCACCGTCTTCCGATGCGCGCACGTTTTTAACAAATCCCACCGCTAACTCGTTCCAGTTGTCAGGCGTGACGAATCCATCGGGATGTCCCGCCGTGACAGGCTTCCCTTCGAACGATGAGATTGTTTCGGCGCGTAATACTTCCGCCTTTTCGCGGTGAATCTTGACAGCACTTGTTTTTGCATTGATCGGAACTTCTGACGGCGCATAATCCTGAACGCCCGTTCTCGCGATGATTACATCGTGACAAATCAAAAAGCCTTCGGGCGTTTCTGTGATATTGTCCGATAATTTGGTTCCGTAATAAGTCATTAAGCCCCCAAAAGAATGTTGGAATCATACCAAACGAAGCCGACGCCGAATGAACACGTCGAATTGTCGGTGTTTTCAATACGAAATAAATATTTAGTGTTTGCTTTCAATATTCTACCGCCCGCAATATCACCACCGACGGGCGACACGTTTGCACCGCCACCCGTGATAGGAAGGAAACGTTGACCCTTCAATGTTCCGTTCGTGGTTATTGTCGGGTCCGAATATAACGCCATTGTTGATGCATTAACGGAATTAAAATTCATATTTACTGACGTTTGCAATGTCCCATTGGCTGTTGTCGTTGGTGCTTCGTAAAATGAAAGACGGATTCCGCCTTTTTGGAAGTCCCCTGAAAAGGTCATAAAATGAATTTGTTTGTCGCCCGTTGTCCACATGAAATACAATGATGAAGTGGCGGGAATTGTCCCGTCTGCTGAAAAGCTGAAAGCGTTTCCACCATGAATGGCGTGTTGCACTTCGTCGTTAACATATACGCCACCCGTCGGATCAAAAGATTCCGCGAAGTTCACCGCGGTGCTGTCCTCTTTTAAAATACGGCCGGTGTGAGGGTTAATAGTGTCAATGTTTGTGTGCATGGCGACTTCCGATTATTTTAAATTTATCCCAAATTATAAGACGTTGTGAAATCATAGTCAAATCACGGGTTCCGCATAACAACGGCAATTCCATATTTCGCCGGGATGGTGACACCCTTCACCGTCGATGCACGGCGGGTTGTCCCATGTAAAAAACTTTCCTTCAAGATCGGCGTGACTGTCACGAACGTCACCGTCTGTCGCTGTTCTCCAAATATACCCACGAATACCGATTGATTCGGCGCGTGATTGATTGAACACGGAGTTAGCCTTTGAAACTTCCGTCCGTGCGATTAACATTGCGCGTGATTCGGTCACTTCGTTTGTTCGTGCGATTTCTGCCGCGACTTCCGAAGCTCTACGGCCACCACTCGCGGCTTGCTGTGATAATGTTTGCGCCCTGATGCCCGCTTGAATAGGTATCGACTTAATCAATTCAACTTGATCGTTTAAAAGGGCTTTCGCACGATTGCCCGCGATGGTTTCGGCCAATTGACGGTTGTATTCTTTTCCCATTGATTTCATTTGTGCTGAAAAGTAACGATCCGATGTGCTGTTGGTATCACTCAACATTTTGGAAGCGGTGCGAATTGCCCACGGCCCCAAACTGTCCGCATAAACGGCCAATAATTTAAGTACGCCCAAATCGACTTTCCAATCGTCGGTGTGTGAAAGTATCAACGACGCGGAAGCCTTCGCAATTTTACGAAGATCGGTTGCGTATCTCTTTTCGGAAACCTTCGTTGGTGTGGGTTTTAATGTTGCCATTTCAATTTGCCAAAATATCCATCGTGATAACCATGATGGCTGCCACAACAAACGAAAACATAATAACCACCGTCATTAAGCGTTTGGAAGGGTTCATTTCAACCACGCTTTAAGTTTATCACCCCATGTCATGCGGCCACCCGTTTCGTTTGTTGGTAATTCCTCAACGGCCGGTTGTGCTTCAACGGAAGGCATCGGCGGTTCGTCGATTGCCGCTTCAATATCTTCGTCGGTTATGTTGGTATAAAGCCCGGTTATTTCTGACGATTGTTTCAATTCTTTCATCGCTGTCGCTTGACTGATGATTCCCGATGAATAAGCAACATTGATCCCGTCGGTGATGTTTTTCGAAATGGTTGATTTGTCCATATCCGACATTTGCCACAATGACTTGAATTCGAATGTCGTTTCAGAGGGGATAGACTTGCCGTAGATTGAACGATACGTCGCCGCTAAGATGCGTTGAATACCTTCGCGCAGCATCGCCTCTTGTTTGGCTAGGATCGTATCGTAATACATACGCATATCGCTTTCGCCCGTTGCATTCATTCCCGATGGTGATTGACCAAACAATCGAACCAATGGGATTCCCGAAGCCCCCGCAAGTTGTTGCCCGAATTGTAAAATGACGTCCGATAATCCACTGAATGAATATGATTGTGTGCTGAATTGATCGTTCTTGTCAATCAGCGTCATACCTTCGTTGTTTTGTAATTGACGCATATAAGAGAACATCGCGATCAATCCTTCTTCGGCTTTCCCGCCCGTCGCGAGTATTTCACGAAGCCCATCAACACCCACGGTTCGAAGGTATGCACGATCAACAAGATTCGCCGCCCCCATCGTCGCCGTGTCAAAGCTAACCAAGCGATCAAACAATCTTTCGATGATTGATTCGCCCCAATACATTTCCGTAATGCTTTGAAAGTATGGAAGTTCAATACCGGTGAAACGAATTACACGGCTATAATGGATTTTAACGTTTGTCAATGACTCTTGACCATTGATATAATTAACGACGGTATAAAAACGAGGCAATCCCGCTTCGGCCCCTTCGTCTGCTCCGATGAGGTCGTCAACTGACGGTGACAATTGCCATCGGTCATAAGTAATCAACCCCTTGAACGCACCAACGCCGACCGTTTCGAAATTAAGAGGTGTTGAAACATCCTGACCGTCGATCATCATAACAAGAAGGGAACCACCGTAAAGCCGTGACCACTTAATCCCGGAAGTAATATCGCCCCAAATCCCCTTGCGTATAAATTCCCGTTCAATCTCTTTTGTTTCGGAAGGATCACCAACGTGACGCAATTCAATTTTGGATCGTGTCATATCTTCCGCAATACAATCGACAATGTTTCCAACAAGCCATGATCCGCGATACGCCGCTTCGAGTTGTAAACGATTACGCGTCAATAGGTTGAATTGATAATGGCTATTACTCAACGCATTTTCCGCGCCGTATCCTAAACGTGATGTGAGGTTCGCGAACCCGTCTGATGTTTTGAAACTTTTTGTGCTACTGTCGCGAGATTGCCGACGTTTTGTCATTCGTTCCCCTTGAAAGGATAATTGTTCATATTTTACCGATTATTATATCGGGTTTCAAATCATTCGTTCCCATAACGCTGTATTGCTTGTAAAGTCAGCATAAGCCATTACGAAAGCGTCGGCAAGGTTTGGGGATTTAATGCCTCGCTTTGATAAATCTTCTTTGCTTTCAACTTTAACACGCCCGTTTTTGTCAGTGTCACGCATAGGTGTTGATAGCTCGATGATTAAATCCTCTAAACAATCAATCTCACTACGTAGCGATATTATATCGTCCTCGGCAATAGGTAACCCCTTAGTTACTGCGTTGTAAGTGCTTTTTATTCTATCGGCTATCTCCCACCATGTTTGCGCCTTTAGATTACTGAACATATCCTCGTTAGTGTTGTCGGTATTTTTATATTTACGCTTAGGGTTGTTTACCTTAGCCCCTGCGTTAAACTTTTGGTATTGCACCCGCTTGTCTTTTGACTCGTTAAGCTCTCTAAACTTTGATCCTGCCCCGGCTCCCACGCCGATAGAGTCATAAATGATAGTTGCGTTGTTGTCAATAGCAAAGTTAAAAGTTTTAATATGGCTTTTGTCGAGCTCGTCCTCTTTGCCTGCCCATTGTTCAATATGTTCTAACAATACGCCCCTGCGTTGAGCCAAGGCGTTCTTATCGCTGCCACTGTCTGCAACGTCGTAACCAATGAATGATTGCCCCACAGTGGCTATGTTAAGCTTTTTATGTGCATCTATACACTCATATAGCCATGCGCGCTTAATGAGGGCATTTTCATTTTCTGCTTTCGGGATGCCCAAATAAATATTATTAAAATCTTCCTCGTCGATATTGATTCTATCAATATCGATCAATGCCTTTGCCGACTCGCTTAAAAATGGGTTTTGTTCGTAATTTATTTTCATGACCAAAACATTTTCATGCTTCTTTGATACAAATTCACGGTAAACAAAATCGGTGTCAACGCTCGGGTTGAATACCATTACAACAAAACTCCCCTCTTTACGAAGGATGGTTGGACGGATTAGATTCCATTGTTCTTCGGTTAGCTTTTCGGCTTCCTCAATCCATGTGATGTCAATATCATCAAGCCCCTTAATCTCCTCTAGGTTGCGCTGTATTCCCATAAATACAAATTCGCTTCCGAGTGTGCTTCTGATTGATGTTTGATTGATTTCAAAAAATGGCTTTAAGTATTCGTCCTCAACGATCTTTCGTTTTAGGGTTTTATACACCGACTCATCAATTTTGTTCTGAAAACGTCGAAGGCAAGCGATACGGACTTTATAATGCGATGCGATGTAAGCTAACACCCCGGCGGTGTCCTCTGTCTTAGATGACATACGCCCGCCATACAAAACTTTAATTTGTTTCTTCGTTTTCCAAAATGATTGTAACGCCGGGTTAAGCTTCATTTATACGTCGTAGAAGTCGCCGAGCGTTTTTGGGGTGATATTAGTTTGAACATTAGTTTGGGTATTTACGTTTACGTCGCTTGATTTAGCGTGACGGTCGGCGACCTTCAATGTAATCGCCAATCGGTCGTTTGTTTCTGCCAATGTTTTGAGGTCGAAAGGTGTTGTTGATTGTTCAAGCATTGTGGGTATTTTTGAGGCGATTAATTCGGCGTTATTGTTTATAAGAGAATGTCGGCGAACTTTGTTATTCACTTCTGCTTCAATACTATTCACTTCACATTTACTTTTGCTGTTCATTTGCGTAATAACCGCAACTTGCGTATTCACTAAATCAACATTTGTTTGTTCAACGCCCTTGCACAACTTGTTGATTGTTGCGGGACTGACATCGTATCTTTTCGCAAGCTGGTTTTGGCTAACCCCGGCTTTCCAATCCGCAAGGATTCGTTCTTTTAAATCGTCGTTTAACTTAGCCATTACGCTTTGGTCCCGTCGCTTGTTTTAACCATTGGAGCTTTCCAAACGCGTTGCAACACTTCACCGCACACGCAATACTCAACGCGATCCACTTCCGCCATTGTTTTGTTTATTTCGATTTCTTTTTTGCACTTAAAACACGTATATTGATAAATCATTCGTCCACCTCATCGTTCTTTCCGAGTTTCCACCCGCGGAATTCCAGCATTTTATTATCACCTATCGACCAAATCAAGTCGCAAGCCATATCAAGTTCGAATTCCTTTTGGGCGCACCATTCAACCAACACGGTGTGTGTAACGGTATCAAGAATCAAATCAATATCGTCAAGCCAACGTGAATATTTACAATTCAATAAATCTTTGTAAATCGTCAAGGGATCAAAATCGCGTTTTAAAAAATGGCATATTGCAAACGCCATGATACGTTCATCGTCATTAAATAATTCTGACGCTTTATAAAAACGCAATTGTTCTTTTCGTCCCATTCCTCACCACCCATAAAATCAAAAGTGCCGTTTTGCGAGGTGGGTACAAAACGGCACTTTTGATTTTATAGAACACCGTTCGAAGCGCGCCGATGATACGCGGACGGTGTATTGACAAAAGTATAGCGTAAATAAAAAAATTATGCAATTAACATAAAAAAACATTTTTTAAATATTGGTATGAAGATAAAATTAAAAACAAGATATAACCTCGTCTACAAGGGAATTTTCTAATATATGTTATATATTCTATATATATTCTATATTATATATCTATTTTCTATCAAACTCCCTATCTTAGGCATTTTCGTATTTTTTTTTATATGTCTATATTGAGAAAATCTGATAAAAATATAAATATTGCATACATCCCCCTATTTTACGTGGTTATATGATCGTAATTAAGTTATTTTTGCATTTATTTACATTAAAATAGTTTATTATTTATTTAATTTATCATTTAATATTACGTTAATAAATAAAATATTATAATATTAAGACAAATACAAAGGGGCTAGAATGAGACAAGTAAGGGATATTGCAAAAGGAATATTGGACGATAGAAAAAATATAATCGAGAAGTTCATGTGTTTTGACGCAGACAGGGAAGATTTTTTAAAAGAAGTAGACCCGTCCAAAATGTCATTATTGATCGTGTACATACTCATGGACATTGAAAATAATTCATCTAATAGACCCAGATTCATTATACAGGGGAAAGATAAGAAAAAAAGAATACTTGACGTAATAGAAAAAAAAGGGCGCAAGGGGGCATCGATAGGTGTTATTGCTAATATCTTAAAAACAGTAGATAGAAGTGAGATTGAGCGTATTTTAAAAGAGGCAATAGAATCGGGAGATTTGAAAGCCATAATAGTTACACCAAAAAGAGGTGTATCAACCATGAAATACTTTCCGAAAATATAAAAAAATTATGTTATAATTACATCAAACAAAAAAAGGACTAGAAAATGAACCCATTTGAGAAAAATAAAAATCCGATCAATTTGGCGGAACATATCCGTGATACGTTTGCCGGTAAAAAATCCGGGGATACGTTTGAGCTTGATTTAAAAGGCTTCCATAAAAATAGTGTCCGTGCTACAATATTTATGACGGTAAAACAAAAATACAAAACAAAGATTGTAAACGGGAAAATGTACGTCCTGATAATGGACGGTGAACGCACGAAAAAGAGTGCATAATGCTGTATCGTGAATTCAACGATCTAGGATATGCTATATTCGGCTTACATGGCGTAACCGAAAACGGAATGTGCGAATGTCTTAACCCAAACTGTGAGGCCCTATATAAACACCCTCGTGTTTCAAATTGGCAAGTTACAAAACAATGGGACGAAGACCAAATCGACTGCATGGAAATGACGAATCAGCTTGATACGGGGTACGGTGTACTGTGCAAGGGCTTGATAGTAATTGACGTTGACGCTAGAAACGGAGGGGTCGATAGCTATTCCAAGTTGCTGGAAAAATGCCCTGATGTTTTAGAGTGCGGGTTTATTGTTGAAACTGGAAGCGGTGGCGGGTCGAAACACCTCTATTTCAAAGCCCCTGAAAATATAAGGCTCAATCAACACCATAAAGAATACATCGGCATTGATTTCAAATCGAGCGGGTTTGTAGTGGGCGCAGGGAGCCGACATAAAAGCGGTAATACATACAACGTCGTTTACGGATCACCGTCGGATATAAGCGAAGCTCCACGAAGCCTTGTTGATTTATTAGAAATGAAAGACGTTTATAAATCAACTTTCAACGGCGAACAATTAAGCGTTTCGGATAGTGAACTAAATGAAATGCTAAACGCTATTGACCCCGATTGCGAGCATGACACATGGGTGCGTTGCGGTATGGCTATACACCATGCGACCAACGGGCTAGGGTTTGATATTTGGAATACATGGAGCGCAAAAGGTAAAAAATACCCTAACGCCGAAGTATTACAAACCCGTTGGCACTCATTCGGTAAAAGTGCGAACCCGTCAACAATAGGAACGTTAATCCACTACGCCGAACAAAACGGATACGTGCATCAAGTAGGTGACGTTACGTTTAAATCTGATGTAGATTGGGGAGATATTCCCGAGCTTGAAGAAGAAAAGCCAAAAAAATCGCACTACAATTTCGACCCTCACAATCCCCCTTCTTTAGCGGGGAGGATTACAAAGTGGATCAATAGCCGTTCAATGTACCCGAGGGAGAATTTGGCGGTTGCGGCAAGCCTAATGCTTATATCTTCATGCGGTGGTATGCGTCACCGAGGCGTTGATGATATTGCGGGTAATTTGTTTATGTTTTGTGTAGCGGGAAGTGGAACAGGAAAGGAAAACATTTTGCAATCCTATACCAAGCTTATGCGTGAAGTAGGTTTGACGGGTGCTGTACATGGGGCCATTAAATCAGAACAAGAAATCGCCCGGAACATAGTCCAACACCAAGGGGCTTTTTATGCGCTTGATGAGTTTGGGGAGCTATTGGCAAAAATACAGGGCGCACGAAAAAAGAGCGGGACGGCTTCATATTTAGAGGGGATCGTCGGGGCCTTGATGTCTATTTATTCAAAGGCAAACGGTATCCACCTAATCGGGAACGACCTAAAAAAATCGGTACTAAAAGAACTTCAAACCGAAGCAATAGCCCTTGATTCAGCCATTAAAAATAATGAGGATAAGACAGGGGCGAAAGCGCAAAGACTAAGGAGCCTTAGAAAACAAATCATTGACATGGAAACGGGGATTATAAACCCATACCTAAATATTCTAGGATTTACGGCCCCGTCACGTTTTAGCGGGTTATTGGACGAGGATTTAGCGGATAACGGATTCATGGCAAGGGCATTGATTGTTCGTGAGATGGACGACAATCCAAGATATACGCCTGATTTTAAAATAATCAAAACGGAAGACGACGAGGAATTTAAAGCACTATCGGCGATCCTTTCCAATATGTACCATGCGGGGCACTCACACAGCGGACGGGTCGAACAAATGGGGGAAATTATACACCTAAATATCAACCCTAAAAACAAATTTTTGCTTGAACAAATCCGGGAGTATTTTTGGGAGTTAGGAGAGGCGCAAAAAGAACGTCAAGGGTTCGTCGCCTATACTAGAAGGGGTTACGAAATGGTTAATCGCCTATCCCTTGTGTTGAGCATGGGAGAGCATGAAATAAGTGAGGAAGCTATTTTGTGGGCGTTTGAATTTGTTAAGCGTGACATGATCGACAAAATCACTATGACAAGCGCGAACACGGCTATTGACAAGGGCGATGCGCTTATTCAAAAGATATTATCCATGCTTGACAGTAAGCACGGTGTATCGGCGGCAGTAATCAAAAACAAGCTCAAAGCATACAAACCCGAAACAATCGAGGAGGCATTAAAACACATGACAAAAAATAGCATGGCAATACAAAAAGAGGTTAAACCAATACGTGGGGCTTCGACGGTTAAATATTTTAAGGGGAATCAATGAGAATAGGAACCTTATTTAGCGGTATCGGTGCGCCCGAGCAGGGAGCAAAAAGAGTTTATGGCGACGACTTAAATTTAGTTTTCGCTTGTGAATACGATAAGTTTGCACGACAATCGTTCAACGCAAACTACGAGATTTATGCTGAACACTTCCATAATGACGTAAGAGAGATGGACGGTACGCAGTATCAAGGAAAAGTAGATGTGCTAGTCGGAGGTTCACCTTGCCAGGCGTTCAGTATTGCAGGGTTGCGAAACGGAACAGACGATGAAAGAGGACAGCTAATCTATCAATACATCAGAATAGTAGATGAAGTCAAAGCACCTGTTATAGTCTATGAAAATGTCAAAGGAATGCTATCAATCGGAGGTGGTAAAACGATACGTGAATTTGTCCAAGCATTACGTGACATAGGTTATTTTTGCCATTATGAAGTAGTCAATACGAAAGACTACGGAGTGCCACAAAATAGAGAGCGTATCTTTTTAGTTGGTTTCCTTGACCATGAAATGTATCACCGCTTTCAATTCGCACCAAAGCAAAAGTTAGAGAAGCGATTAAAAGACGTTTTAGAGAGTGAAGTGGATGAGAAGTATTATTTAAATGATGCTAAATTCGCAATGAACACTGATGGGATAGGAAGGACTTTGAGAGTAAGTGGAAGAGGTAGTGATACAGAAAAACATTGTTTTGATTTGATTATTGAGCCTAAAATACTAGAAGCTGGTTCTCATGATTTATCCCCAAAAATAGGAGCCATGAGAGGAAGAAACCCTCAAAATCCTAAAAGTAGGTCCGTAGGGTTAGAAACTGAGCAAATGCTTGAAATCAACGAAAATGGTACGAGTAACTGTTTAACTTCTGTTCAAAAAGATAATTATGTGATTGAGCCAATGATAATGGATAATCAAGGGCGATTAAAAAAACAAGAAAATCCTAAACTACTTGATTTTTGCCCTACACTAAGAGCGCAGTCACACGGAAATGATCCATCAGTAGTTATAAACCGTATCCGCAAACTAACCCCAAGAGAGTGTCTAATACTGCAAGATTTTCCCGACTCATTCGTGCAATCAGTAAGCGACAGCCAAATGTACAAGCAATGCGGAAATAGCATGAGTGTGAATGTACTTGAAATGATTTTTAGACAGATTGAAAAAGCAAGAGAAAAAAATAATGACACTTTATTTTAAAAAACCCTTGACATTATAAAAAAATAATATTATAATACTGCTAATCTAAATTAAAACCTTAGAGGAAGAATCTTGACTAACTCAAATTAGCGAGTTAGACTTTAAAGGAGAATAAAATGAGCTTGCTTGAAACAATCTCAAAGCCGATAGATCGTGCGATCATAGCAACGATTACAGGTGATTCGGGTATAGGGAAAACAAGCCTTGCGGCGACGTTTCCAAAGCCTGTATTTATACGCGGTGAAGATGGTATGCAATCTATACCGGAATCAAACAGGCCCGATGCGTTTCCGCTTATTTCGGACGTAAAACAATTGTGGGAACAACTAGGTGCGCTTATAAACGAGAAGCACGACTTTAAAACCGTCGTAATCGACTCGGTAACGGTACTAGAGCGATTGTTTACGCAGTATGTAGTAGAAAACGACCCTAAGCAACCAAAGAGCATAAATCAAGCCCTCGGCGGATACGGTGCTGGACTTTCAGCAGTAGGGGCAATGCACCAACGGGTTAGAAAAGCGGCGGGGCTATTATGTGACAAAGGTATCAACGTTATTTTTATCGCACACGCAGACACTACAACAATTGAATTGCCGGACGAGTCACCATACACACGTTATGATTTAAGACTCGGTAAAAAATCAATCGCACCATACACGGACGATGTGGATTTAGTTGCTTTTTTAAAGCTTGAAACATTCTTTACGAATAACGAAGGCGAGCGTAAAAAAGCCAAAAGTGACGGAACACGTATTGCGATCACTTATGCAAGCGCATCAAATATCTCTAAAAATAGATACGGAATAGAAACCGACCTGATCGTAAAAAATGGCGAAAATCCATTTATCGAATTTATACCTGCATTACAAACTAAAAAACCAACACAAAATAAAAAGGATTAATCATGTCATTTTGGACAATTGAAGAAAACACAGAAGCGGAAAACTTAGGACAATTTGAAATGGGTGGCGGGGAAATTGCCCCTATTCCAAACAAAACACAGGCGTTGGCTTTTATCGATGAAGTTAAATGGGACGAATACGAGGGTGACAGCTACATTTCAGCACGTTGGAATATTATTAAACCCGAAGAATACAAGAACCGTAAAATCTTTCAAAAAATCCGTGTAAACGATAACGACGCTAAAAAATCAGACAAAGCAAAACGTATGCTGATGGCGATTGACCACAACGCAAAAGGCGGATTGATGGCAAGCGGTAAAGAGCCGACAACCGAAATGATGCAATCAAAACTAACCAATAAACCAATGGTGATTATGCTTCAAATTTGGGCCATTGAGGATAAAAACACGGGCGAAATGAAACGGGGGAATTGGGTATCGGCTGTAAGCCCGAAGGGCGACGGCGTACCTGATAAGGTGGTAAAGGTTGAGCGTGAAACAAAGCAAATGACTGACGAAGAAGCCGGGGAGCTTGCATTTTAATGGAAGCGCAACGATCACCTGAATGGTTTGAATCACGCCGAGGACGTATTACTGCCTCCTCAGTAGGTGCGATCATGGGGCTTGCCCCATACGCTACAAGAGACGACGTAATGCGCCGAATGGTACGAGAGTATCATAATGCCCCAAATGAATTTACTGGAAATGTAGCAACTGAATACGGAACGTTTCACGAAGAAGGTGCGATTAGTGAGTTTGAGATGGAAACAGGTTATAAAGTAGAACCGGCTCCATTCGTAAAGTTTGGACAAATTTATGGAGCCTCACCCGATGGATACGTATCAGATGGACGATTAATTGAAGTTAAGTGCCCTTACGGATTACGAAACGGAGGCGAGTTTAAATCAATTGACGATCAAAAACATTATTACGCCCAAATACAAATGCAGTTGCTTTGTACCGGACATGACGAATGTTATTTTTACCAATGGTCACAACATGGCACTAAGGCTGAAATCGTCGTGCTTGACGAAATTTTTATCGCAAAAATGTGTAAAGAGGTAAATGAGTTTTATGGAGAGTATATACTTGAACGTGAACTTCCAAACGCTGAAAAACACTTATCTGATAAAACAAAAAAAGTATTTGACAGCGAAAAGCTAAACGAAACGATGAAAAGTTACCAATTTCTAAAGATCGAGAAAGAACGCATTGACGAAAAAATGAAAGAATATTTAGCCGAAATGGTGGCACTTACGGACAACGAAGGTGGATCTATTTATGGATACACACTATTTAAAACCGAAAGAGCGGGTTCAATAAGCTATGCAAAAGCTATTAAAGAGCTATTGCCTGACGCTGATTTAGAAAAATGGCGTGGTAGCCCAAGTGTGTCATGGAGCGTTAAGTAACTTTTATATAATATTAAGATAGTTAATGTTAGTATATTAACATTAACTATCAATAGAGGCTTTTATGAAAAAATTTTGTGTTTATGCTTTAGTAAGAAAAGATAATTATAAAATTTTTTATATAGGTAAGGGGCTAAAAAAAAGAGCCTATGAAAAAAGAAATAGAAATGAACACTGCACAAGAGTGATGAATAAATACGGTTATTACGTAGAAATAATAGAATGGTTTGATAATGAAGCGGAGGCATTTATGTTAGAAATAGAAAAGATAAAAGAAATTGGCATAAAAAATTTAACAAATATTACTATAGGAGGAGAAGGAGCAACTGGTAGGATTCCATCTATTGAAAGCAGATTAAAGTGTTCCATTGCAAATAAAGGGACAAAGCCTTCAAGAATTTCTATTGATAATGCAAGAATTGCAAACTCAAAACAAGTTATATGTTCAAACGGTATGATATTCCCAAGTGTTAATGCTGCTGTTTTATATATACGAGAAAATACTCAATATAAAAAAGCTGCCAAGTCTGCAATATCAGCTGCTTGTAATGGGTATAGAATAAAAACAGCGTATAAGCTAGAATGGAATTTTTTATCCAATGGGGAAAAAGTAGAAACAGGTTTTATTGCTAAAGTTATAAAAAATAGAAAAGTAATGACATCATGCGGATTAAAATTTAATAGCATATCTTTAGCTATTAACTTTCTAAAAAAAGAAGGTTTTGAAAAAGCTCAAAGTACAAATATTATTCAAAGCTGTAAAAAAGAAAACCGTAATGCGTATGGGTTCAAATGGATATATGATGATAGTAAATAACCTACGACCATATCAAAAAGTAGCACATGATATTATTGTTGAGCATCTTAAAAAATCTACTGCAAGCATAGTTCTCGACGCAGTAACAGCAGCAGGTAAAAGTTGGATAATTGCAGCAGTAGCGGAAAGCATAAAAAAGGCAAGTGGAAAGCATATCCTGTGTATTGCCCCAAACTCTGATCTTGTCACACAAAATCGTTCCAAATACCTAACAACTGGCGAACCTGCCTCAATTTATAGCGCATCATTAGGGGTTAAGTGCCTTAAACATGATGTTATTTTTGCTACTCCATTGAGTTTAAAAAGTGTTAATGATGATGTATTTAAACGGTTTGCTTTGATAGTTATAGATGAGGCGCACGGCATAACTCCAAGTATTAAAGAAATAATAGAGCGTGCAAAAGTACAAAATCCTATGATTAGAATATTAGGGCTAACAGGAACCCCTTATCGCCTCGGGTCGGGATATATATACAAACAAGAATTTAACAAAAAAGTTTTAACAGAAGATGTTGCTAAAAACCCATATTTTGATAAATTAGTTCATCGTATTTCAGGACAAGAACTTTTAAAATTAGGTTTTATAACTCCAGTTGAAATAGGACAAATTGGAGAGCATTACGATAATATCAATCATTTAATACAAAAAAATGGTAAATTCAGCAACGAAGATATTGCCAACACTTTTTTAGGGAAAGGAAGAAAAACAGCTTTTATTATCGCAGAAATAGCGGAATACTCAAAAGATAGAAAAGGTGTAATGATATTTGCCAGTACAGTTCAACACGCACAAGAAATAATGGATAGTTTGCCTAGCAATAATGCAATGATGATCGGAGGTGATATTAATACCTCAAAAGAACAAAGAAAGAAATTAGTATCAGATTTTAAAAATCAAAAGTATAAATATTTAGTTAGTGTTGCCACTATGACAACTGGGGTAGACTTTACCCATGTTGATGTTATTGCATTACTAAGACCAACGGAAAGCGCATCATTATTAACTCAAATAATAGGTCGAGGACTTAGACTACACGAAGGAAAAATAAACTGTCTATTGCTTGATTACGCAGGTAATTTAGATTCTCATTTTCCTGATTCAGATATTTTTTCACCGAACATAAAAACCTTTGGAGGCGCAAAAAGCGAGGAATTTTTAGAGCAAAAATGCCCTCAATGCGAACATACTAATATATTTTCATATCGCAAGAACGAAGGCGGTTATAAAATAAATACAGATGGATATTTTACCGACTTAATGGGGACAGTTATTACAACCTCAAAAGGCGACCCACTGCCCGCACATTACGGAAGACGATGTAATGGTATCGTCCCGTCAATAACGAATTTCGAGGGTGTGCGTTGTGGTTACCGCTGGAGTATGAAAGTTTGCGAGGCTTGTAATGCTGAAAATGACATTGCGGCAAGACGTTGCACGGAATGTAAGGGCGAGTTGATCGACCCTAATGAAAAGCTTATTATTGAATTTAAGCAATTAAAACGTGATCCGACACGAAACCAAGTTGATGAAGTTTTACAGGTTGAGGTAATCCCGACTGTAAGCCAAGCGGGTAACCCATGCTTACGGGTTGAATTTTTAACGCCATATCGTAAATTTCAAATATGGTTACAAGTGGAAGCTAAAAACGAAAGAGCCGTAAGAGATTATAGGATGTTCAAGCATTATGAAAATAATATCCAAAGTGTTGAATACAAAAAAGAAACGAGCGGGTTCTATCGAGTCATTAACTATAATTTACCAATACAGGAGATAAGAGAATGAAAGACAAACTAAACAAAATCCACAACATCGACTGCTTAGAGTTTATGAAACAAGTGCCTGATAAGTATTTTGATTTGGTGCTTACTGACCCCCCTTATTGGATAGGTGAAAAGTTCAAAGGTGGCGCAACTGGAAAAATAAATTTTAATGAAGTTGTAGAAAAAGGGTGGGATGTTATTCCATCAGATGAAATATTCAAAGAAATTTTTAGAATAAGCAAAAATCAAATTATTTGGGGGGGTAACTATTTTAATCTTCCATCTACAAGAGGTTTTATAATTTGGGATAAACAAATAAGTGAAGATTTTAGCTTGGCAATGGCTGAATATGCTTGGACTTCATACGACCAACTTGCAAAGATTTACAGAACTTCATCTGATAAAATAGGTAGACTTCATCCAACACAAAAACCAGAGAGAGTTATGGAATACTGCTTAAATTATGCGAAAGTTGAAAAGCATTTTAAAATATATGACCCATTTTTTGGAAGTGGTACAAGTGGAGTTGTATGTAAGAGCTTAGGAATAGATTGGTGTGGAACTGAATTAGACCCAGATTACGTAGCAATAGCAAACAAACGCCTAGAAGCGGTACAAGGGAGTTTGTTTTGAAATTATCTGTAAACAGCGAACATATCCACCAAGTCACATTCGTTAATTGGTTCAAGCTCCAATATCCAAAGGCTATTATATTTGCCATCCCGAATGGAGAGCTTAGGGCGATAAGCGTAGCAAACCGATTAAAAGCCGAAGGGGTAAAAAGCGGAATTCCTGACCTATGCTGTATCTTTCCAAATGGTGTGATTATATGGGTAGAAATGAAAAAGGAAAAAGGTGGAACCGTATCGGAAGAACAAAAAGCAGTACACGAGCAGTTTGAAGCAATGGGACAAGCCGTAATCATTGGTAAAGGGTGGGAAGATGCAAAAGAAAAATTACAATCTCACCTAAAAACTCCTTGACATTATAAAAAAATAATATTATAATACTAGCATAACAAATCGGATCACCCGAATCAATAAAAAGTTCATCGGCACGAGTGAGTGGAGTGTGCGGGTTTGTTAGACAAAAGGCTCTTTAATAAGCACACAAAGTAAAAGTAATTCAAACAAATGACATTCACTGTGTGCTTAACCGAGAGCCTTTTAAGTATAAAAAAGGATAAAAAATGAAAACTTACACACAATCAGAACTAAAAGAAATTTTAGAGCTTCATAAAAAATGGATTAATGATGAAGATGGTGGGATCCGGGCCAACTTGAGTTATGCCAACTTGAGTTCTGCCAACTTGAGTTATGCCAACTTGCGTTATGCCAACTTGAGTTATGCCAACTTGAGTTCTGCCAACTTGAGTTGTGCCAACTTGCGTTATGCCAACTTGAGTTATGCCAACTTGCGTTATGCCAACTTGCGTTCTGCCAACTTGAGTTGTGCCAACTTGAGTTCTGCCAACTTGAGTTCTGCCAACTTGCGTTATGCCAACTTGAGTTATGCCAACTTGCGTTATGCCAACTTGAGTTATGCCAACTTGCGTTCTGCCAACTTGAGTTGTGCCAACTTGAGTTCTGCCAACTTGAGTTCTGCCAACTTGCGTTATGCCAACTTGAGTTATGCCAACTTGCGTTATGCCAACTTGAGTTCTGCCAACTTGAGTTATGCCAACTTGAGTTATGCCAACTTGAGTTCTGCCAACTTGCGTTATGCCAACTTGAGTTATGCCAACTTGCGTTATGCCATTGGTGAAATGAGATCATTACGATCATTCCAAATTGAAAAATATATGGTTTCATATACAGATTCTATTCTAAATATAGGATGCCAATCTCACGCTATCGAAGAATGGAAGTCATTCTCAGATGAGACCATAGCTGCTATGGACGGTGGTGCTTTAGAGTGGTGGACTAAATGGAAGCCTATTATCTTCCAAATTATTGAAATGTCGCCAGCTGAGTCTACTGAGCAAGCGGTGGAAGAAAAGTGACCCCTAAATACCAACGCAAGACAATAGGCGAGTTACAGCACGAATACTTGACGAACCTATTGCAATGTAACAAGAATATGACCATCAAGCAAGCGCAATACAGGGTTGCTATGATTAACCAATATACGGCGGGGCTGTATATCAATTTAAAGGGGTAGAAAATGACACTGCAAGAACTTGAATATGTGAAACTATTGATCGAGATCGACCAGAAAACTACAGTTAGAGAAATTGCAAAGCTCATACGTGAACTAAGAAAGGCTAGAACATGACACAATGGCATAAAGGGGACACATGGATTTTAGTGCTACTGATTGCAGTAGTTATGATTGTAAATATGGAGGCTTTAACAAAATGAAAAATATAATATACGGGGCAATGACAATCGTTGCATTAATCGGATTGAACGTAATTATTTATGTTCAAGCTGAAAATAATAAGCAATTAATATACGACCTAAACGTAAGCCAAACAGCGTTTAAAATTCAATCCGGAAATGTAAAGCGTTTAAACCAACGCATTGAAGAACTGCAAACTGCGAACGGGTGCCTATTGAAAGCAATGGATAAACCAACAGTAACAAAGGCGATTAAATCAACGCCTTTGCCTAAAATTATTACAAAGGAAACAAAATGATAGATTTCAAACAAGATGAGGGCTTATCCTTCTTTCAAATGCAACAAAAATACGGGCTTACCATTCAGCAAGTTATGGCGCAGTATATAGCTTATCGGGCGTCATTGCAATGAGTGCAGGAGCTAGAAAGGATTTACTAGTCCTCTTTTTTGCTAAAGCAATATTTCAAACGGCACTAGAAATAGAGACGGTGGGTTCAACACCTCGTGAGCGTTCAAATAAGGCGTATAGAATCAATAATCAGATTGATAGACGAATTAAAATCTTTAATGGCACGAATAACGGCTACAATAATATACAAACGCTGAATTGTATTTTAGCAATGTGGATTTATTGAAGCTTACAAATATAAGCGATGAACTTGAAAACAAAATGATGGATTTGGCTTATCGTGTGATAGCTGAATTGAAGGGGTAACTAAATGACATATGAAGCATATAAAGACGGCTGTAAGCGTTTTAAAGTCACAAACATATATGAGGACGAAAAAGCGTTTAACAGAGCGTACGGCATAACTGAGGTGGACACTATGCCACCATTATTCATTGAACCGAAAGTAGCACGAAGCAAGAAGGTCGAACCGACATTAAAAGCTCATGTTAAAATACAAAAGCCAAAAAAAGATAAGCCCGTAAAGGCTATTAAAACTAAACAGCCAGTGATGACAAAAGAACAAGCTAAAGAACGCAAAAATGAATTGATGCGAATAAGACGTGCTAATATGCGAGTCGCTGGACTAACCAGCAATGGCAAAGAGTACAAAGTCAAAGAACCTAAAAAAGAAAAAACAATCGAAGAAATACGTGCTGAGCGGGTAATATATGCAAGAACGTATCGGGAAAAGAATCGGGAAAAGCACTTGCAGTACAGACGAGATTATAGAAATAGAAGGAAGGATGAACATGATACCAAGTGATATTAAAATTCAGTCACCATTTGATTTCTCTTTAATCCTTGAAAGACAACTGCGAGAATATAAGACAAAAATACCGCTTGAAGTTTTACAAAAGATTGAAGCATATGGACAAGAGTGTTTTGAGCAAGGCTTCAAGTGCGGAAAATTGCCGATAAATAGACCCTTAAAATTATTAGGAGATAATAATGACTGAATTTGACGACATAATCTAATGGAACGCAGGCCGTAATAACGTCACGTATGACTCAATCAAAGAGTTAATGATGTTAGTGGAAGAACTGCAAGAGTTCGAAACCGCAAAAACGGACGACGA
>SCLJ03000237.1_pt1 | contig 21529 bp, 29 predicted proteins | sample 7267891 | NCBI WGS metagenome assembly SCLJ03 (sample SAMN10721082, study PRJNA514188) | viral metagenome | isolation source: depth-stratified mine tailings core B | place: China: Fankou Pb/Zn Mine tailings
GCAAATCGCTCCGCCACGATGCCCGAAACGGAGTTCCCTTATGCGTCCACTGCCATACATACGCCCACAAAGAGCCCTCTGATTTCAGGACATGGGCATCTGGCTGGCTTCAACGAAATTACTGTATCGCCTACGAAGACTTAAAACGTCTCTCAAATCAATAAAAATACTGTTATAATTTGTATATTCAATGTAAACCAATGTAAACTTATGCGTATTGATCCCATGCGTAAAAGGGTTTATTTATATGCGCATGAGACTGAACAAGTTGCCATCAAAATTTAAAAAGAGGCTTGCAAAGAAGAACAAAGTCAAGCACGCCGTGGCAATGCAGAACCCTCACTATGTAAAGTACCAGAGTTCTCAACCCGCCATGCAGAGGACAGCATAATGCCGGGAAACGTAACCAACAGATCGCTCCCGATAATCACGGGCAGACCGGATACTGACCCTCTTGTCAGCATGGATCACGACTCAATCTCGATAGACGAGGGTGAAGTGACGGACAACAACGCTTTAATCAATCAAAATTATGAAGACACGGGGCGCAGGCTTCCCGATAGTTCCCCGGAAGCCCCAGTTAAAAATAGACCAATACCGATTAAATAGGAGGCATTATGGCAAGTAAAGATCGTAAAGACGACAGAAAAGATGACCGCAAAGACGATAAGATCTCCGATCTGAAAGCTCAGATAAAGGATTTGAAAGACGAACGCAAAGACCGCAAGGACAACAAGAAAGATGAGCGGATACAGGATCGGATCGATGATCTTGAGAAGCGTATAAAAGACCTTGAGGCCGATGATGGTGACGAAGAAGATGGAGACGAGGACGAGCAGGACAGAAAAGACAGAAAAGACCGCAAGGATCGTAAAGACCGGAAAGATGATAAGCGTGCGGATAAAAAAGATGAACGCAAGCCCAAAGGTTTGAGAGGCAGTGATGGTCAGACATACAGAAAAGTTAATGATCGTAAGGACAACCGTCTCGGCCAGTCCGATGCCGGAGAGACCATGCCGACGCAGAACATCGTAGGAGACATACCGACGCAGAAAGCGGAGCCGGACAACGCCTTCGAGAAGTCCGTCGATAGATCACAAAAACCATTCAAAGTATAAGGAGAGCAAAGATGAAGAAATTTACATTCATATTGGCGAGCATCGCAATACTGGCAATGACAGCGTTGAGCTACACGTATGCCGCAGGCCCCACGGGACACAGCGATTTGACGAAGTGCAATTCCGGAATCCCTCAGTATCTTTCCGACTGTACGGCGGACATCGGACTCGGCAACGTTCTGAATGGCAGTGCAATAGCAAGTCTCAACGTTACATTTACTGCGGGACAGCTTTACACAACCGTTGCACATGGCCTCGGAGCTAAACCTATAGAAGTTGTCATAACTCCTACGAGCCCTGGAAACGCCATTTTCATGTACTCGTCTCCGGATACAACGAATTTGTATCTAAGCACCACCTCATATAATACGAGTTCAAGCGTAACATCTTGTACCGTGTATTTCCGGTCTAATAACTCGGTACAGAATTAAAATAAAAAGGAGCTATAAAACATGACACCAGAAGAACAAAAAGCATTGGAAGAAAAACAGGCAGCCGAGAAAAAGGCGGCAGAGGAAAAGGCCGCTGCGGATGCTAAAGCAAAGTCGGATTTAGACGCTAAGGCAAAGGCCGAAGCAGAAGCCGCAAAGAACAAACCGCCTGAACCCATGAGGGCAAAGGAATTGCTTGCATCCAGAGGCATAACAGACCCCGACGAGCTTGACCGGATACTGGCAGAACATAAGGAACTCAAAGAGAAAGATATGACGGAACAAGAGAAGATCAAAGCAGAGAACGACAGGCTCCAGAAAGAGCTTGCGGCCAAAGACGAGGCATTAAACGACAAGGAAAGCCACGAGGTCATTATGAATGCCGCGCTTGAAGCTGGAGTATCCCCGACACGGGTTAAAAAGCTCGAAGCGATCATTGTAGCAGACCTCGCAGACTCGGGCATGACAGATGCCGAGATTGCAGCTCTGGACATGAAGGAATACGTGAAGAAATACAAGACGGAATTGCCGGAGTTCTTCGGCTCCCAGCAACCGACACCGCCAACACCACCCCCGCCGAACAGCACGAAAGGGGAGCCACAAAAATCAGCAATGGATTTGACCGAGGCGGAATGGCAGGCCAAGAAAGAAAAGATGCGTGAACAAGGATACAACATTAACTAAATAGGAGGCATATATGCCAATAGACACCCAACAGATCGGAATAAGCAGCCCATTCATAGCAGCACTGGGCGCACAGACACAAGACCTTATCCAGACAAGGACATGGGAGCGTATGTTTCACGATGCCCTGTTCCCGGCGCTTCTGTACCGGATGGATGTTACTCCGGACGAGTTCGTCGGGCAGCTTGGCGCAAGGATGGCCATGACACGCACGGGCTTGATACCTATATCAACGACTCCGCAGCCTCCGAACTCCGACCCGCCATCAAGTACCTACCCCTCTGAACAATGGGAAGTCGTAGCGGCACAGTATGCCAACTCAATAGATACCGACACGATGGTCAGTTCCTTTGCACTGGCGAATCAGTTCGTTGAGAACATCCAGAAGCTCGGACTCAATGCCGGTCAGACCATGAACCACCTTGCAAGGAACCAGTTATACATAGCCTACCAAGGTGGTCAGACCCTCGCTGACGCAAATGGAGTCACGAACACAGTCCACGTTCTACAGCTCTCTGGATTCTTGACAAACGTCAATGTGACCGGAGGCGGAGCGATACCGTACCCGGTAAGCGCAACTAATCCCATCGCGGCGGTAGCGAGAGCAGGTACGGTCAACGCCGAAAATGTAAGTATTGTAGGAGCGACCCCCGATAACGCAAACAACCCTTATGGGCCCGGAGTTCTGACTTTTGCGGCAAACCCCACAACGGGTATTGTTTCAGGGGATGCAATAGTCGCCATAACCTCATCCCAGAGGGTGAGAGTAGGCGGCGGGTACTCAGATGATGCAATCACCGGATCGGATACCCCGACATTCGCGAACTTTATGACCGCAGTTGCCATGATGAGGCAGAATAATATCCCAGCCCACTCGGATGGGTATTTCCACGTCCATGTAGCGCCAACGACTGAGACGCTATTGTTTCAGGACACAAACTTCCAGAGAGCGCTCACGGCGTTGCCGGATAGCCCGTACTGGAGAAGGCTGGCAATTGGTCAGATGGCCGGAGTAGTTTTTATGAGGGACACCGAAGTCCCATCATTATGGTCAATACAGCCGACAGAACTTTTCCCATATGAGGGTGCAACCTCCGCAACCGGAGCAGCGCCTAACACCCCGCTATATAGATCAATTGTGACCGGCCACGGGGTCATGTATGAGAAGTTCGTAAAGGAACAGCAAGCCTACATTACCGAGGCAGGGATAACCGGAAAAGTCGGAGAGTTCACGGTAACAAACAACGGCGTATCAGTCAACGTAGACCGGGTGAGACTCACGCTCAGGGCACCACTCGACAAGAAACAACAGGTAGTAACCGCGACATGGTCATGGACAGGAGATTTCCCGGTTCCTTCAGATGTAACGACACCGTATGTCGGAGCGAACCTCGTACAGAACATAAACGCAAGATATAAGAGGGCGGTCGTACTGATACACGCCTAAAAAAAGGAGCTATTATGGCAGAAGTAAAACCGGACGAGACAAAAGAGAATGCAGATAACATTAACAAAGTCACCGCATTAAAAAGCGGGATCGCAGGAAGCGACATAAAGGGAGTCCCTGAATTTAAAGGAGCCCCCAAGAAAGCCCCGGAGAAGACCGTCAATTATAAGTCCTACATGGTAGACCGGGACTTTGAGTGGTCGCAGATGGGTATCAAGCATTTGTGGAAGGTAGGCCGGGTATTCTCGGAACAGCATTACAACCTCCAGAGGCTTTTGAACCTCGGTCTGAAATGCCATGAGATCGCAGCGGTCAAACCGAACGAATCCGATAAGTATGGGTATTAAGGTGGAATCGTGGCAACGTTATCCGACCAAGACAAGCAGAAGTGCTTGTACCATCTCGGATACCTCGGCACGAGCCTTGGAGCAACGATAGCTTTAGGTATCCCCGCCGCAATACCCACGATGTTCATAGCGGCGTTCTCTCTTGCTTTATTGCAGGATGATAACTGGTTCTCAGACTTCCATCGTATTTTAAGTATCCTCGACGGAATAGAGGCCAAGATGGTTCAGGCTCAAGACAGGTTGGCTGCAAGGGTGGCCGGGAGCGTCACCATGAACCCGAACGAGATTGATGACCTTGAAAACGAATACCGGCGCTGGGGGTACAGGCTCGCGGACATACTCGGAACCCCGGTAAACCCATATTCTCCGAGGTACAGTTCCGGAGGAATTTGCGTAGCGCGAGCATAGGAGTCATTATGGCAAAAGATAAAATCATTCAACTGGAACAGGAAGAAAAAAACATTGAGTATCAGATAGCAGAGGAAAATAAATCGGTCTCAAAGACGCCCTCTGTTGTCTGTCTCCATGACACGATCCTCGGCACACGGATTCCAAGACATTTTAAAAAGGGTGAAGTCGTTAATCTTACAGACCCCTATTATCAGTCAGCATTGAGATCGAAATGCTTTGAAAGGACGGTATGATACCGCAGGTAAAACAAATAGAGAAGCTCGGACGAAACGTCTACCCAAACAACAATAATAATTCGTTTTTCAGAATGATCGGGAACGTCGTTGACAACGCCCGACAGCTTCTAACAAACTTTGGACTCAGGCCGTACCGGGTCTTTGTCCTCACTGTAGCTTGGACGGGAGATCAATACGGACAGGGACAGGTTTTCATCAAACGTGTCAGGGAAATACTCCCTACACCGAAAGTCTCGGATTTGTCGTCTATTCAGAGGATGTCGACGACCGCTGGTATACATGAGGAAGGCCGGATCACGGTTTCTGAAATCAGTATCAACGATTGGACAGAGGACGAACTTTTAGGGACGAACAAACAAACAGGATTATCAAACCCAAACGAAAGAAGGGTATGGCTCATCACCGAGGCCGCAGCACTGGAGAGCGACGACATAGCTTCCATGATGACTGATAACCTCTCCTTGCCGATAAGCAGCATTCCTTTCTATATAATCACGGAGTCCCCAACGGGAAATAAATATGTGATCCGTATTGCAAGTGACCAGTCCTTAAATCCCGACTATTTGCTCGGGCGATCCGGTGTAGATCAAAGTCCCCTATATATTCAAGGTGACGATAGCACGTATTATCAAGTCTATGTTGCAGATGATTTGTCAGTTCAGTTTGTCCCTCAGACGTCGACACCAACGAGTGGGTATATTTACACCCTCACAAACCCCCTTGCTATCATGGGAGCAAATCAGACCCTATATTATATCAGAGTTGGTAAAGACGGAGGATATTATATTGTGGATGCAGGATTTCAGCCTGTTCCGGTAGACATTTCGACAGCCCTTTCCGCAACGGACATGAACGTCGTGGACGGGGGTGCGTACATCAATCGCAATTTCGATACGCTTCCGAAAAACCGCGCCTTCGTTACCTACGGGGATGCTTTTCTGGATTCAGACAAGTTTCAATGGAAAGTTCAGCTCGACAAAATAGAGCCCGATTTTATGAGGTCTGGTCTTGCTTTAGGAACGACATAATGAATATAAAAGACTTTGAAAAATTTATAGACGATCAGACGAAGGGCTACGGGGAGAACGTAGAGAAAGCCCTTACCGATACCGCCATGCATGCAATAGCGCATGTCCAGACGGTTGCGATCCCGCAGGCAAATCCTTATCCTCCGATCCTATTCGGGAATTATAAAAGATCATGGAAAATTTTAAAGAGGACTTCAAACTCCATAGAAGTAGGTTCTGACATTCCTTATGCCGGAACGATTGAATATGGGTCAAGACCTCACTTCCCTCCTATAGCGCCAATGCTTTTATGGACAAAAAGAAAGTTCGGTCTCGATGCGGCAGAAGCCAAGAAAGTGGCCTTTGCGGTATCAAGAGCAATAGCAGCACATGGAACCAAACCCCGCTATATTAACACAGGTAGTCAGACTATGTTTCAGAAGTTCTTGAATCAGGCAGTCAGGGAGTTCGTGGTATGATAACACCGGGCAACATGGGACTGTCTTTAGCCGTCGGAGAGGTCTTCGCAGACTTCTTAAAGACGCTTTCCTTCACTCGATACAGCAAGGACAATAAACCTCAGACCTTCAACTTTGCGAAGGTGTCTGGGGAATGGAGTCCACCGACAGAGCAATTACAGTACCCCGCGGCTTCCGTAGCGACACCCGTGCCGGAGGCTTATGATGCATTCGGATTTACCCCGGTGGTCTATGAAGACACTTATGATGCCTCAACCGGCATGACCCTTGTGAAATATGGAGAGTGGTCGGCAGACCTCTTTATCACGATATGGGCTTCCGACAAGTGGATGAGGGACGCAGTCATGGAGGGTATAGAGTCCGCAATGAATCCTCGTCTCGATATAACGGGTATGTTTCTGCCCGTGCCTGCAAATTATGGTCTGGATGCTCGTTTTACGCTTATGGAGGCCAAGAAATTGGACACCTCGGAAACAGTTTTCAGGAATGAATTACAAACACTTGTAACAATAAAATCAAGGGCTGACTACGTGAGAAAAGTTAATATTCCAGTCTTGAAGCCCACGATAATAACAACGGTTACATAGGAGGCAATATATGAGTTTTATAAGAAGATTTACCATAAATCCGGGTGACGCAATCCTCAATAATGTTCCGTCTATTAATATTATTGATCAAGCTCCGCAAGGCGTCATAAAGGGAATCATACAGAATGTGGTTGGAATAGTGGGGGAGTTTGTCAAAGGCCCATACGCAACCCCGACGGCGGAGGGTTCATATTCTTCGGTTGTTAATGACTTCGGAGGCTTCAATGCCGGAGTCGGAGAGGGAGACCTATCAGCGAATGGGAACGGTGTAGCTCAGTTGAGCGGTTTGACATGGGGAGGGCTTGTCGTAGTGAGGGCAGACCTTCACACGGGTAATGTAACATTTACTCTTTCAGGTACAACCTCAACTCCAATTCTTATACCCGCAGGGTCACGCGTGAAATCATCCGGCGCCCCGACGCATATATTTTTGACAGACCAAGACCTCACGATCCCCGGAACTACCGGGAATCTTACCGGAACTGTTGGGATCGTACCCCTCAACGCAGCGAGCTTCGGGATCGATGCTATCGCCGCGATAGATACGGTTGTTGACAAACCTTCTGGCCTCGGAACGGTAACGATCTCCTGTTCCAACGCTGCCGCAACCACCGATTTGACCGCCGCACTTGTAGTGACAGCTTACCAAAACGCAATAACATCGACCCTTGTCTACAATGGTTCACCGGGATCGACAATCAATATACTTTTTTCGGCCAGAAAAGACCCACTTAGCGCTCAGCCTATAACATCGACCGGGACTGTCGAACCAATCAGGGCCGCGTTGATTTCAAATGCGGTAAATTTCTCTAATAATAATGTGCTTGGAAGGCTCGCAGTATGCATAGGGCATCGTGGAACGGTGAAGGCACAAGCTCTTAACTGCAAGCTATCCTCACAGGCGGTTTACGGACTTACAGATGAGAGAGAGATTTTTGAAGACCTCGCAGTGAAATGGAACTCCCCGGAAGCCGGGTCGATGCTCGAGATATGCTCCGACGCATTCATGGCTTCAGTATTATCTCAGTTACCGCCGTGGGAGAACCCCGGACAAGCAACCCAATACACCGCGGGAATACTCGGACTGGAAAGTGACCTCACCGAATCTTACGGTGTTCAGGATTATATTGACTTCGTAGCAGCCGGGATCAATGCCTTCCAGATGGACCCACTAACAGGCCCTCAGTTTATACAAGGCTTCACTGGGGTCAATCAGGCGGTCTACAGTGCAAACAGAAGGGTATCCCGAAGAAGAATGGCGGACTACATAGAGGCGTCAATAGCGCTCGGAACGGCGTCGTATTCAAAGAAACTATCGACTCCGGTACGCAGAGATACCTTGACCGGGGAGATCGTAACGTTTTTAAATGGAGAACTTTCTAAGAGCCAACCAGAGAATGCACATATAGCGTCTTTTTCGGTGGATGACCAGTCCGGGAATACGCAAGCGCAGCTTGACAGCGGGGAGTTTAATGTTTTGGTCTCGGCCAAGACCCTTCCCTCAATGGATGCTATCAATTTCATAATGACGGTCGGAGAGAATATAACAATCTCCGAACCAGTATAGGAGGAATTATGGGAAGAGAGAGAATAATAGGCGAAGATGTAACCTTCGGTCTAACATATAATGGGGCATTGACGACGCTCAACGTCGTTCAGGCAATGGACTTCTCAATCAATACCAAGACCCTTGAAGAAGGGTATCTTGGAGAGTCGGTGAATAGGTATGACGACATCCTTGAAGGGTTTTCCGGTAAAGTCACCCTGCATCTTGATTCAGAGGAAGCCTTTATAGTTGCACAGGCGATCTTCCAGAGGGCACAGGCAAGAGACCCGTCCATTAAATTCAATATCACCATGAGGGCGACTTTCCCGAACGGTCAGACCCCCCGAGTGATACTGTCCGATCTGTTCTTTGATGCGATCCCGTTCAATATGCCGAAGAGGGAAGAGTATGTCAACGTCGAACTTTCGTTTAAGTGTTCCAATTTCACGCTGTTAGCATAAAACAAAAAAGGAGCTATGTATGAGATTTCCAGAAAAGTTCGGAGGCGGTTCGGTCGAAATGACCGAGCTGTCCTTACACAACCTGATTGAGGCGTTCAAGAATTTCGCAGAAAAATCGGGCACTGCCCTTGCTTACGGGTGCGCAAAGTTCTGCATTGTCACATTCAATAACACTCAAGTTGAGCAGGGCAGCCCCGGTTTTGAGACATGGTGGAACAAACTGAATGCAAAGAAACGGCAACTTGTCTTAGAGGCATACACCCGACAGAACATCCCGACGAAAGAGGAAAGGCAGGCCGTTATTTCCTCAATCAAAGAGGTCGAGAAGGACGAGAAGAATTATTATCAGGCAATCATAGGCGGAAAAGTTATCCTGTTCGGAGACGTAAGCATGGAACAGTTACTCGGTATCTCGCAGAAGGCGAACGACAATGCCCAGCTTATGAATCTGTATGCCTGTATGAACTCGATCTCTTTTGTAGATGATAAAGCTCTTTCCGATAAAACGGCATTCATGGAGTCGTTGAGTGCAAAAGAACGGCAGCTCTGCATCTCGGCATTTAATGAGATCAACAGCGTGTCGGATGAGGACATTGAAAGTTTTTTCGATTCAGCTCAGGCGCCCTCTGGGCAGTGACCGCATACCTTTGCCGGTACGGTAAACAGCAGTTCAACGTCATCGGAAAGATGGAAGTCCAGACCGCACAGAGACTTTATAAGGCAATCACGGAGCTTGTGAAGCAGGAGAGCGGAGAATGACGATACGGTTATTTGAGGACGTTTACGAAGACCCGAAGTGGTGCATACAAAACACTTACGATGAGATGAATGTATGGCAAAGATAAAGACCAAGTTCATTATAAAGCACTCTCTCAGAGACTTTAAAAGAGGGTTCAGGAAAGGCTTTCTGATGGGATTTATAGCGGGAATGTTGAAGGAAAAGACAGGAGAGAATTTTGGCCGACAAAACGGTGTCAACCGAGTTCGTAATTTTAGATCACGCCTCTAAAGCCTTAAAAGGCATCAAGGCCCATACTCACTTTTTAGGTGAGAGCGTGGATCGCGTCAAAGACAAGATGAAGGAGTTCTCCCATTCTTTACTTGGTCTCGGGGCTGGTCTCGGTGTGAGCTTCGGTCTATTCGAGACCGGAAAGAAAATCTATGAGATGGGTGAGTTTTCAGAGACCGCCCATTACAGACTTGCCGCACTCGCCCAATCAATCGGTATGGTAAAGCCCGGGGACATGGCCGGCGGGCTGAAGGCATCTAATACTCTTATGAAAGATTTGGAAACCACCGCCAATAAGCTCGGCCTTAATTTTGAGTCCCTTGCAAATATATTCCCCCAACTTGCAATGCAGGCTCAGGGCGCGCATGTCCCTTTCAGAACCATGAAAAAATTGTTTCTCGACCTCGCCCCCGCTGCCCAACTACAGGGCATGTCTATGGAGACCCTCGGAGAGAGCCTTCAAGAAGCATTCAGCGGCAGAACTCCCGTTCTTTTGAAGCAGATACTCGGCCAACTTGGAATGTCCTCTCAACAGCTTATTATGATGTCAAGGATCGGGGCTACCGGAAACGTCGGGGCGGTGATCCAGATGATGCAAAAGTCGTTGACCGGAAAGGCCGCCACGGGAATGACGAAACTCTGGAGCGAGTCGTCAATGGCACGGGTCGAGAGGATCAAGAACACTATAGCAGAGATATACATGACCGTGGGGGATATTGTAGAAGTCCAGCTTGACAAGTATTTTGAGCAGATAGATGACTGGGTAAAGAAAAACAAGACCGAGATTTCGAGGGTCGCAAAGATTGTCGGACAGGACATCGTAAAAGGCATGAAAGACCTGATAAAGGTCTTGGGGTTCGTTCATGATCACTGGAAGGCTATTCTTGCTACCATTATAGCCATTAAAAGCGCATCAACCGCATTGTCGGTGGCACGAGGCATTGGGGCAATATCAGGCGGAATTGTAGGTCTCTCGAAGACATCAAGCCTTCTTGGATTGTTTTCATCTTCAATAGCGAAAAATGTTGCCACTTTAGGTCTTTTGGCGGCCGCTGCTTGGGGTGCGTATGAAGTAATGAAAGCTATCTCCATACTTAAAGAGACCTCCGATATAAAGAAGGCGACGAGAGAGGAAGCTATTGCATCTACAAAACATGCGACTTCATCCATAACGGATTATTTAACGAGGTTCCAGAAGCTCGGCATGATAGGGGCGGCTCAGAAAAAATCATTGACAAACCTTATTTCTGAGTCTGGTTTATCTAAAGCGATAAAAGATCAGATGATCGGAACTGTAAACATGCTTAAGGTCGTCAGGAGTGCGGTCGGGGTCATTATTAAGCCTGAGAAACCTCCTACTGTAAAGCCGGAGCAGCACTTCTATGGGAATATCGTGATCCACCAGGACTTTAAGGGTGACGCCTTGCCGGACAAAGTGATTTTAAGGTTCCAAGCAGACCTTGAAAAACTCGCAGAGAAACAGCGTATCAGTAACGTAAGCCCTGTCTTCGGAGCGACATAATGCTGACCCCTATAACGCAGACAAACAATCCTCTCAGTCAGTCGGTCGAACTCTACATCTCACAGCTTACGGGCCAGGGAAACCAGATCATTTTAAAAAATAGGTCTCTCCCGTATCAGAAGCCGGAGTTTTTGTCAGGCCGTCAGAATATGAACAAGGCTGTATATCCGGGCAATCCCGTGGCCACGATACAGATTCTCGGCTCCGAGGAACTCCCGACAACCTTTACCGGGGTTTGGAAGGACAGATTTGTCGAGGCGGATATTTACTATGGAAGCAACAAGACTTCCGTGACCCCTTCTTTAAACGGAAGCATCGGAAACGCAAAACTTATCGTGGAATTTTTTAATACCCTGAGACTTCAAGGACAAAAGATTGGGATGTCATGGAGCGATTTTTACGAAGAAGGAATTTTAAAAGAGGCTCATTTCACATGGTTGAGGCCGCAGGACGTGGAATACACGCTTGAATTTGAGTGGTCGAAACAGGACGTCCAGCAGCCAGCGGTCGCGGGCGCCTCACTTACGACACTCCAGACCATCGTCAACGACATAGCGGGCATTCAAGCCCAGATAGCCTCGTTCTCGGACGAACTCTTGAGTATACAGGGGTATTTAAGCAGCCTCACAATTGCTCTTGAGACCTCTATAGGGGGCATTCTTGGTTCTATTGCCTATGCCACGTCAAATCTTTTGAGCCTCGGAACTCAAGCCTTTAATCTTGCAACCGCCCCGGTACAGGTTTATGTTCAAGCGATGACGTTATTAACGGGTCTTGTAAATCAATCCTCAGACTTAATAAAACAGTTAAACAACACGGAGAGTCAGATTGAATCCCCTTCGAGATGGCAGCAGACCAGAGACTACCTTAATTTTACGACAGCACTTTCAAACCTGAAAAACCAAGCGCTCTTGATGGTCGGGAAATCTTCAGATTATTCAGACAGTCTCAACAAGACTTATGTCCAGAACAATGACTATATTACAGAGTACACGGCGAAGGATGGGGACAACCTCAGGATGGTATCGCAGAAGTTCTATGGGGATGCTTCTTATTGGACGTATTTAGCAGACATAAACTTCTTGCAGAACTCCCAGTTGAGTGCCGGGACAGTTTTGCTTATCCCAAAGGTTCCGGGCACTACGATCATAAACTACCCGCCTCCCCTTAATTCAATTGTGGTTCCGGCAACGGTGACTCCATGATCTATTACCCGAGGGCAATATGCGATCTCACGATAGCCTTTGAGGACTACGGGCGCCCTCCGAAGTCTCAAATCCTACCCGTGGGAGTATATGTGCCGGAGCTCTCAGACGGAGACATGGATACATATCAGGATTTGAGTACAGACAACCTTGCCCTGTTTGCACAGCACTCCATAAAAGTCAAAAAATATAAACTGGAGCGAGCAAATATAAGGGTAGCGGATCAGCTTACGATAACCATACCATATAGGGACGCTCCATATGATCCAGAATTGATACGGAATGCAATAGTAACATTTTATGCCGGGAACGTTGTCGACAACACCGGAGCGGATGCTCAGGAACTCACAGACCAATGGAAAGTAAACAACATGAGGTTTACCGGGATCGTGGACGATTGGAGAGCATTACATGACGATGAAGGACACTGGATCATAATCACGGCGAGGGACTTTACCGCCTACTTTATTGATGCATACTATCCGACAAACAAGCCGATAGACTTCCACGGGAACCTTGTAGAGGTACTTCAAAGAGTGATTGACACCTTAAAACTCGGAACAGATTTCAAGGTTGCGGCAGACGATTACCCGGATGGGAAAAACAACATCCCGACAAGCACGGAATATAACCAACCTCTACCGATCCCCTTTGAAGACCTCAACAGCGGCGCCCCTCCGTCAATAGCGGATATTCTAAACATAGAAGGAGAGCAAGCCCAGCAGTTCGGATACTCCAAGATGGCCTCCCCGTATAAAGAGAACATTTCATACTGGGATGTCATAACGGGTATTTGTACCTTAGAGGGCTTTATACCCTATATTACCGGAGAGATTGCCCCGAACTCAAACAAACTCCAGATACTGATCCATATTCGTAGAGCTCCGGACATCTATGCTGAGAATACGAACCCCCCGCTTTTGATATGGGGAAAAAATGTCAAGTCAGTCCATTTCGAGAGAAAGCTTGGAGCTATAAAGTCCCCGGTTGTTCTTGTGCAGTCCCATAACATTCATGCAAAAAACAAACATCAACAGATGATCTGGGCTACTTACCCTCCAGATGCATTTAATAAGCTCATGGATTATAAAGAACAAGCTACTATGACTTCGGTAACAGGGTTGAAACCCACCCTCGTTGATCCACGGAACAAGCTCTATAAGGCGGAGTTCAAGACCTATATATTCCCGAATGTCAAGGACAAAAAAACTTGTCAGAGGATAGCGGAAGGAATTTATAACGAGATCGGAAGGCAGGCTCTTTCAGGAAAAATCACGACCTACGAGATGACCCTTGACAACAAGAACAATGGAACAACCGACATTCTGTCTTTTAGGGCAGGGGACACGATAGAGCTACAGGTTCAGCCAATGGATGTATCGAATGCAACGGGGATTGACGAACTGTCCTATATACGCAATGCCCCGTCACCACAAATCGTTAATTATTTGATAAGTCTCGGTTACAATGAAACTGTTGCTGCCGATCTTGCGGATGCCATCAAGAATCCATTCTTCACAAAGGACTATAAAATCTCTACGATAGTCTATGACTATGACATAGACTCAGGGCTTAACATAGAGACACAGTTTTCAAACTATATATTCCAGAGGGCGGGAAATGGCAAATCTTAAAACAGGAAAATCCGTAGACACAAACCGTCTTGCAGAGGCTCTCAAAAAGGCCGGCATTGACCCCCGTTCCCATATCTCTATAGGGATCATAGCGCACGACTACAATTTTTTACAGAACCAATTCCTTGCAGATGACAACGACATCATAAAAGACAAGTATGGAATTTATGCGAACGTTATTTTAACCCCTGAGCTAACTCCGGTATTTTGCAAAATAGCTCCTGCATACGCCGGAGCGTTCGGGGGGCTATATTATCCGTATCACCTCCTTGACACCGTGCTGGTTGTAGTGCCCGACGGAAACCTGAACAATTATCCGGCCATAATAGGGCACTACTACACCGGCACGGAGACACTTCCAAGCCAGATTGACCTAAAAAATATGTGGCTGGTTTTGGAGGATGGAGCGAACGCAAATATAATTACTCTCGGCGGGGACATAAATGTTACCCAAGAAAAGGGAAATGTAAACATCAACGTTGATTCAAGCCATGCCGTGAATATTATCGCTCAAAAAATAAATCTCGGCTCCAGCGGTGCATCTCATAAAGCCGTTCTCGGAGATATTCTTGAAAATCTGTTTACAAAATGGGTAACAACCGTTTTTCCTGCTCATACTCACAGTGGGGTAACTTCAGGTAGCGCAGCAACAGGTAATGCCACTCCCATTTCAAGCCCTCTCGATGGGACAGAACTATCAAATATCGTAAAGGTGGATTCGTAATGTCATACCCTACCTACATAATCACAGAATCCCCTATAGGAAACAAATACCTCATACAGGTTGCCGTTGATGGCTCCCTTAATCCTATACCGTTTTCAGGACAACCGGGGACGGATCAAAACCCTCTCTACGTTCAAGCAGACTCCGGAAGATACTATCGCATTTATGTGGCAGACGATCTGTCTTTGAACCCGGTAGCCCAGTTCGATACTCCCGTAACGGGATACATTTATTCGCTGTCGAACCAACTCATACTCCAAGACCCGAATGGGAATAACTGGTCTCTCAGGATCGGAATAGACGGGGGGTATTACACAAGTCCAGTTACATTTAAAATACTGGCCGTAAACGCCATACAGAACAACATCGTTGACGTGGATTTCTCCATGCCTCCGTTAGCTCGGAACTCAAACGATACGGCAGATGTATTAAATACGTCGAATTGGATTCTAAAGGACTCGAGCAATAACACGATACCCATAGCCATGATAAGCGTCCCGGCTTTTACCGGATTGCAGAACAATCAAGGAATTGTAGCAGGTGCGAACCTTCAAAATGTGAAGCTTGGGCTCTCGGCATTTATAACGACATCCGTTCCTTTATTTGCCGGCATAAATTATACCTTGACCGCGAGTCCCTCGCTGAAAAATATAAACGGAAATATTATATCTGGGAACCTTGTTTGGACATTTCAAGGTCTTTATGCCTCAGAGGTTGTGACGTATCTCATAAATCTTATAGGGAATGATCTTAGCTACGATTTTGTAGGAAATGACATCAACGCAACCTCGGACGGGGACTGGGACACACAGACTGGGGTTGAGCAGGTCAAAAAAAAGATTTTAAGGCGCCTTACGACGAAGCCCGGAGGATTTTTTCACATACCGAACTTCGGAATAGCGATACCGTCAAAGACCCTTTTATTGCCGTCTAAGGTTTTAAAGATGCAGAAAGATGTCAAGAGACAGATTCTTCAGGAGCCCGGTGTTACGGATGCAAACGTATCCATAACCTCGGACAACAACGGGAACCTCTTTGCCTCCGGTACGGTGAGCGTAAAGACACAGACTTTTGAACTCGGAGTGATACAATTATGAACTACCCTACAACGCAAGACTTTCAAAACATAGCGAAGGATGCCTTTAACGCATCCCCGAACAACAAAAAACTGTCCGCCTCTAAACTCACGGAGGCGGGATCAGACCTCAATCTTGTAGTCAATGCTGGGGTAGGAATGGCGGATGAAGTAACGAGACAGTTAAAACTTGCGATGCAGGCAATAGAAATCTCTACGGCAACCGGGGCAGACCTCGATACTCTCGCGTTCGACAGATATAAGCTCACCCGTAAGGCTCAGAGCTACGCATCCGTTTTGTTGACCTTTTCCCGTCCCGGATCATCCGGGGGATCGGGAACCATAGAGGCGGGGTCTCAGATTTCGACAAGCACCGGAGTAGTCTTCGCTCTCATTTATGATGTAGTCTTTGGGGCTACAGACTTGACACAGAACGGATATGCTTTGGCGGTAGTGTCAGGGATCGGGGCAAACGGTCTTTTACCGGGAACCGTAATTACTCCTTTGACCGCTTTATTCGACGGAACGATAACCGTTACAAACCCCTATATAACGGCAGGGGGATCGAACATAGAATCTGACGATCAATTCCGATCTCGGATTCAGAATTTCTATTTGACCCAGCAGAGGGGTACTCTTGCAGCCCTCGAACAAGGCGCTCTCAGCGTTCCGGGTGTCTACAATGCCTATGCTTACGACATAATAGACCCGGAAACTGACGAGCCTTCCGGATCGGCGGGGCTGATAATATCCGACCAAAACGGTAACTCCACAGCGATCATGGTGTCCAATGTTGTCCAAGCGCTCTATAATTATAGGTCAGCGGGCATTTATGTCGCAGTAATAGGCGGGATAGTGAGTCTTGTCTCTATAACGATCCATGTATCTTACATGAGCGGGATCGATACAATAGCCGCACAGCAGGCCGTAAGGAATGCAATCGTTTCGGTAGTAAACAATCTCGGAGGCGGACAGGCGCTTTATTTATCTTCTATAATCTCGGCAGCGGCCTCTGTAAGCGGGGTTGTTGTGGCGAACAATGCAATAACAGTTCCCGCGGGTGATATAGTTCCGTCTACCGGGCAGGTACTCAGAACCAATGGAGGTCTTGTAATTTTTATATGATAACTCCACTTTCCCAAACAGATCTCATAAATATTTTAAAGACGATCTATCCCCAGGACTATGTAAATGCCATGCTGAACGGATCAGGGAGCGTTTACATCAATATCTACGCGGCTATATTCGCAAGCCTTACCACGGATATATCAGATAGCCAGAAAGAACTTTATTTCGGTCTTGCGGACGACGGGTGGCTTGATTTACTGGTCTATGGGGAAAGGGGGATTGTAAGGGCGGCAGATGAAACGGATGCTCAGCTCTCGGCAAGAGCAACGGCCCCTCTTGATACTATAACTCCAAATGCCATGCTGGATGCTGCGAACACACAGCTTGCGGCCTTCGGATACCCCAAGAATGCGATCTATATGGACGGTGGGAATTATCCGGGTATGGCGACTGACACGACGACGACATTCATTGACCCTACCACAGGGAACATAACTCCTATGAGCGCTACGGATTCCGGGGTAAGAACATGGAGTCTTAGTACAAGCAAAGCGTTCTTCTCAATTGTCATACCAAATTATACGAATATTCAATACGGGTTCCACACGGATGCTACGACTCTATTGACTGATACAAGCGGATTCCCCAAGGGATCAAATGTCCCTTTGAGCGCAACGGATAGTCTTAATGGACTTCCCGTGGACGGAGATCTGTCCACTTTGAAAGTGAATCTATACTCGGAGATATGGAACCAGATCAATAAAATCAAAGCTGCCGGAGTGGGGTTTCAGATAATAATAGGAACAATATGAAAGTATTGACAAAACAAATAAAATATGCAATGGAGGTTTTAATATGGGCAGACGAAACATACAAAACTACTTAGAGGAAAGACTGTCCTCGGACATCAACCAAGAACAGCTTTTCAGTTCTGCGGATTTGCAGAATATCTTAATGGCACTATTTACGCCCGACGGAGTTTATCCGTCCCCTAATACGCCAACGAATGGGATATTGGGAGGCTTTCAGGTAACTCCCGGAACCGGACTTGTCGCGGTGGTCAATGTCTTGACCGCGGCGACGGCGGCAAGCGGGCTTGTTCCCGGTATAGGGTTTCAATATGATCCTACGAACCTTGCAGGAGCTTCAAACGCAGACGCCTCAACTCCGGCGACTCCGGGTGCAGGTATTGATCTCACTGATTCACCATTCAGACTTTTCTTTTTAAACGCAAATCAATCTTTAACTTTGACCGCGGCAGACCCAACGAATCCGAGAATTGACCTCATCGAGGCACAGTGGAATCAAACTGTTAGCAATAAGACGACCCGTCAAATCTGGACGCCTACGTCAAGCACAACCGGGTATTGGACTCCGACTTCAGTATATAAGGAACAAGAGCCGGATGTGACATTAAAAGTAAAAACTGGCACTCCGGCGGGAAGCCCCGTGACCCCTTCCGTGGATGCGAACTTTATAGCAATAGCAAGCATCTATGTTGGGGCAACGGTCACGAGTTTGAATCAGGGAAATATTACCGACAAAAGACCATTAATTGGAGTGTCAAGGATGGGTAATTCATTTTTGATGAATGATGTAAACGGTAATAACCACACAGTGACTATTCAGGTTGACCCTGTAAGCGGGGCGGCAAGTTTCAACATAAATTAAGGAGAGGATAATGAAAAAAATATACAGTTTTTTAGGTTCAATGTTAGGGGGAGTCTTAGGCATTTTGATAGTAACTATTTTATTCAGATCAATACCATCTCTTGCAACTTCGACTTCCTCTTTGTGGTCATGGGTATTCCCTTCACAGGGATATACGGTTCCATTGCCTTATGGAATAGCTTTAAATACTACGGCAACCACATATGGAGGTCTTGCTGGGGCTTTTAATACTCAAACAACTTCTCTGGCAGTATTCTCCTCAACTACAGGTCTTGTGCCCATTTTCGAAATAGACCAAAACGGTAAAATAACGACCCGAGGATCTGGATACGGCCTTATAAGCGGCATAACGCTTTGGGGAAATAATATAACGACAAGTGGTTCTGCTACTTTAGGTTCTGCTTCTATAGGTAGTCATACGCCGTGGACGATTGGGAGTTGCACTTTAGCATATACTTCGGTAACAAATTCAAATGTAATATCGGTACAATGCCCAGCTAATAATAATGCTATAATGGGTTCAGTAAGCTGTAATCCGGTTAATATAATACAAAGCTGTCCAAGCTCTTTTTCAAGTGGCTGTACCCTCTCAGCAGGTTTTTCAAATACTTATTGGAATGGGGTATGTGCATCAGCTCCAGCGAATGCGTATGTATGGGCTCTTTGTTGCCCTACTAACTAAGGAGACCCTATGAAATATCTTAAACTCATCATTGTTTTCGTCATAGCCTTTGCCCTGTCCGTTCCAGTATATGCCGGGGATGCAAACCTGTCGACACAGACTTACCTGATATTTAATAACGGGCTTCCGGCAACAAACACGACCTACACACAGGGATCGACACCCGACAACCCGTATATCGACATGAGGAACGGATCGAAGATCGCCACCTGCTTTTCCGTGACCGGGACTTACGTCACGTCATCTGTAGAGTACCAATTAAGCGGGGACGGGGTGAATTGGACTGACACGACACTATTTTACTCAATAACCAATCCGGGATATTATTGCACCGGGGCGAGCGCGGGAACCACGATCACGGACACGGGAGTTCCTTACATTCAATTTTTATGGGCTACGGGTGTAAGCACGTCAAGCGATCTTCACGTTGTAGGGCGGACATTTAAAAAATAAGGAGACAGCATGAAAAAAATAATCACAGCGGCAATACTCATTATCTCAATTCTCTTACCGATCACATCGTTTGCACTATCTTCTTATGGTATTACTTCAACCACGGACTCCTCGCAGAATATCTGGACAAGTTGCTTTCCTAAAAACCCAACCTTTCTCGGAGCCTTTACCACAACGGCGGTATGCTTTACGACCTCTTCGGGTGGAGGGATAAACGGACATTCTTCCGCACCCGTGAGCATATTCGACTTTGTGTGGAATTTTATGGCGGGCATCAATGTGTCAGGGACGTCAACTTTACAGTCGGCAAACATAACAAGTCAAACCCTCTCCGGCGCCCTCACCTTCTCGGCAGGCTCTTATATGACAAGCACGATTACAAGCGGCCAGTTTACCGTAATTCCTTCGTACGGTATTGTGGCTTCGGCTATCTCAACAACCATTAATGCTGCGATATTTGCAAATGGAACTACAGACTGCGGGTTCTCGGAAAGCCTTAATTACTGTTATATAGAGGACAGCCCGATTTGTAATATAATCCTTCCCCCTATTTGTTATGCATCGTCGCCGCTTCAAAACACTATCCCGCAGTTAAGATTTGTGCAAATAGGAGGCGAATCTTCTTCGGATGTATCTATAATTATTCCTATTGCAACTATGCCGTACGTTTTGAGTACTGACAACTATATTAGGGATGTCTCAAATATAATATTTTATAATGCATATAATCAAAATATTGGAACATGGATTACTCAAACAAGTGCATATCACACATATAATAATATTATATTTGTTGGAAACACTTTGACGGCTTCCGTGGTCTTTTATCAACCAAATATCGCAGAGTGGGAAGGATTTTCAACAATTATAAATAATTGTAATATAAATAACACTAACACAACTGCCCCTTACGGGGTGTATGCTTATTCGGCAGCTCCTGTCTATGGGGATGATCAAGAACCTATAACAATCGAAAACTCGACAATTAAAGAGGCAATCAGTTTTATAGGTCAACCAAGCGGGGGGCTACCAGTCAGGATGATTAACAACTATACAAACAACGGAGGTGTGGCGTCGAATTGGATTTTGCAAGGTTTGGCTAATAGCGAATTTAGTTTCGTGTATGGTAGCGGTGCAACTATAAATATAAATAGCTCAACAAATATTTCGTTTGACCATACCGCAGGGATCGATCATTTCATCATCGACAGCGCGAGCCAACAAATACGACTAACCGATTGCTATGACAATAACAACTCCAACATTGCTCAACTAAGTATAACCAATAATTCACCGATGCCGGTTATACTCGATAACTGTATCCCGTCTGGCACAGTAACAGGCCTTATTAACGAGCAGAATGGAAATACTTTTACCGGAGGAGTTCATGCAGATGCTCTCACTGCAACATCGTTCACAAGTGGAATTGCTGGTATAGATATAACATTCCCGAATGGCGATTATATCAATCACACGGGATTCAATGCGGGGCCGTAATGACCTTCCAATACGTTTTAAAAGAAGTCTTACGAGCTAAATCTACACTTGACTGGTACTTATCAAGGGGCTGGACCATCGTTGGTTCGATACACTTAGGAGACTGTGAAAGCTACATTATGAAAAAGGGGGATGTATGAGTCATTTGATAGTACATTATCCGGTGTTTTTTCAGTATGCCGTTCCTGCAATGGTATGGCTGTGTATGGCTGGTATAACGGCACTCATGATCTAT
>SCLJ03000240.1_pt1 | contig 21110 bp, 27 predicted proteins | sample 7267891 | NCBI WGS metagenome assembly SCLJ03 (sample SAMN10721082, study PRJNA514188) | viral metagenome | isolation source: depth-stratified mine tailings core B | place: China: Fankou Pb/Zn Mine tailings
CCCCATTAGTTTAATCAAATTCGTATTTGTTACCCTGCACACTATTCTCTATCTCGCACAACCAACATACCTTAACGTATTTATTTTCACTCTTATTGAATACCATAAAGTAATCCTGATCTAATTCTGCCCCACTACTTATCTCCTTCCCACAATTCTCGCAATACTCTTTCTTCATATCACATCCCTATCCGGTATTGATGGTTATTCACCACCTCAACCACCTTTCTATAAAAATCTTCTTGGGGGTTATCCAAAAAACAAATAGGGCATCCGCCATGTAAATCTATCGTTTTAGCTAATAGATTAGGATTCCAATTGAATGTATCCCCATCAGCGTACAATAACATTAAGTTAGATACTGCTCCATCTACCGCATATAAATCGGCTTCCTCCTTTATATCATTAATAAATCTCTTTTGATGTTTCTCACATATCCTCACTCATATCACCTTATATCTCAATATGCTAAATATATGCTTACCCAATTTCTCCCCCATTAGTTTAATCAAATCCGCCTCATTCATGTTAACCAACCCCTCAATTGATTTACAATCATTCAACAGAGTAGTACGCTTCTTCATCCCAATACCATCTATAGCTCCAACCATATCCATTACCTCTTCATTCTCATCCCTATCATCTTTCTTGATAAGGATGGGATAGGCGGGGGAATCATCACTGTTAACCTTCTCCACGATTTTAGATATTAATGCAACTGTATCCCCCACTGTATCTACTCTAATAACTGTAACATCCCATTGCTTTACTATCAATGCTATTGTAGAATAATACCTCGATGTATATCTGTTGATTATACCCGCTTTACCTTTACCCTTACTACGCTGGGTGATAACCTGCCATACACTACCCTCGATTAATAAAACCTTCCTATAACCCACATACTTCTCTAACCCCCGCAACTGTTTCCATATTCGATTATCATCCAAACTATTGAAAAAATCAAAAATATTCTTTCGTTCAATAACTACAGATGGATTTCCCAATACAATATAATCCCCAAAATTTAATGTATCTATCTTATATTGTATCTTCTTCTTATTAAACTCGTTTAAAACACGTTGTGGCTCTCTTGAATCAACTATTAATGATGAACCCATTATACCCCCTTTTGATTGTTGTCGCATAAGTCTTTAAATGCACAATATCTACAATACCAACTCTCATGCTTCGCCGGTAATGTATCAGTAGCTAATCCTGTAGAAATATCCTCAATCAATTTATATAACTCATTTCGGGTATCTTCTAGTAACTGATCAGTAACATCTACTAGGAAAACTTTGTTTCGGTTCTTATTATAGTAATCAACTAAAGGTCGGGAATATAGTATTCCAATCTTATCTACACGAATACCTTTAACATCATTAAGCAATACAGCATATATTGATATCTGTTTCAAATAATGCTCATTGATATCTTTAGGTTCTTTTGATACAAACTTCTTATCAATTAATATCTTCATACCATCTATCTCAAAAATCTCATCAATTGTACCCGTTACCTTATTACCATATATATAAGAGGAAAGATAATACTCGTGCATATCAGATAATGGCGTTTCATGTAGTTTAGTTCCTATCCACATTCTAAACATCCCCTCGATATCATCCTGTAGATTAAACTCCCTTACCTTCTTACGCTCGTACCATACCTTCCTAGCACACCCATAAACTAATGAAGTTACATGGATTGTATCCTCTCTATCTGCGGATTTCATCCATGCTGCTACTCTATCTTCATACTGTTTAAGAACCTTATCTTCTAAACTCATCTCACGTTTACCCTCACTAAATCATCCTCTTTGCTTGCAACCAAGCATTCTTCAATTTTAGTAATAGTTTCTCTATTGTATCCCGCAACAAACTTATAATAATCATTCGCGGGAATTTCACCATTACTCTGATGGAGGGTACAGAAATTAACAAATTCCATAAATACCTTTGCTTCATCTACCGTAAATGGTACATACCTCTTAATTAAAAATTGTACTCCATTACCGTACTTTTCATTTTCTTTTTCCATTGTTCCATAAAAACAAAATGATGGATACTCTTTAAACTCATCCCTTTTATCTTCTGGTACAACCAAGAATGTATTTATTTCGGCGGTGTTATCCATAACTATCATAGCTTTAGCATCTTTGGTTTCCATCTTACCAGCATGTTCGGGTTCATTACAATCCTTTTTTCTACATACAGAACATGATTTAAAGATCGTATCTCGTAGTTCTTGTTCTACTGTAGCTAAAATCAAACTGGGAACTCCAAGTTCCAAACTCTTAATCTCTGAAAAAATACCTCTCATTTTAGAACTCACATGTACTTTCTCATTCAAAACCTTCGCTTTATAAAGCTTAATCAACATATCCTCATTCGTTATGTACGGTACATTCTTTCTCCCCCATTCTTTAACTATGTTTATATCCATATTTTTTTACCTCTATATTCCTTATTGGGTTCTGTTATATAAAGATTATAAGAAGAAACCATAACTGTAATCACTTATCCATAAATAAATCTATCCCGCCATACTTCTCTCTAAACTTATTCTCACCCAATGCTGGTAATACTGTTAGCTTACCCCCCATAGTTTGTAATATCCTATCGATTGGAGTAACTATCTGTTTCTTATAATACCACTCATAATCAATCAAATGCTTATACAAGTTAGGGTTATCATTTTCCCCCACATAAATATATGAATGCTTACTCCCAATCAACCACCTAACATTTATTAGTTTCTCCTTATACCCCGCAAACCTATATATCTTACTAGTTCCATTTGCTTCCTTTATTGTACGGGTTGATAACTTATATCCAGCTAATTCTAATACCTGCACACCGGGGGTTTTCACCTTATAATCCTTTTGCAAATCCATTACCTTACTAAATAAAAACTTATCAGCCGGTAAGGATGGAAGTGATTTACGTACACCCTGAATGTAATTATCGATATCATCCCTAGATTTACCATCCCGCAATATCATATAAAATACATTCTCCTCCACCTCTTTTGCTATCGGCGTCCAATCATTCCTCACTAACTCTACCCCAACCGGAACTAACTTCCCCTCACTAGTATATCCAACATATCTCTTCTTCAATCCCTTATCACTCTTCAAATTCTTCATAATGAATATACTCTTAAATGGTTTCTCCACCTTAACACTATATGGATATATCTCCTTATTCACTATAGCTTCTACCGCCGGTATCTTATCCGCGGGTAGATTTATTATCAATGCTGAATCAGTATCAGAGTATGGAGTATCATATCCATATTTCTTTACTATCCCCCTTAACTTCATCAATACCCTTCTCGCGTTATCTGTTATAAATTCTGGTATATCAGGTTCATAAAACCTAAAATATGTATTCGCAGTTACTCCATACAATGAGTTACCAAATATCTTATACATCCTTTGACTTACATCAAATCTTTTTTCTTTCGTTAAACTAAATTGCTCTTTTAATTTTTTTCTCTCGTTAACAAAAAATCCTACAAACTCCCTCAATGTATTCCAAATAACTTTTCCCTTATCTTTTGTATACTCCTCGTTCAATATAACGCTGGGGTACAATCCTGTGTAATCTAAAAATGCCGTATCATGAAATAATCCGAATAACTCACTTATAGTTGTACCGCCACGATATGGTTTCTTATCTGTTTTATCACTATCCAATAACACCGCACCTTGGGGATTATATTTCTTTAATAGTAGATTATCGAACATCCTAACTGCGCTTACCTGATCTATTTTAATTCCTGTATGATTTGCTATTTCACAATTCAATTCTAATATACCAGTTGTTTCAACTATATCTCTTAATACTTCAACATCCCGTTTATTATAATCTTCTAACTCTTCCATACCCACATCATCGAATGAAGTAGTTAATGTTAACTTCCCCTGTAATCCTTGCTCCTGCGCCGCCTTATCTAATGATATCAATTGTTTCTGTAAATATGTTGAATACATTTGCATAGCATCCAATTTGAGCATATAATCATACCAACGCTGATAAGGTTCATCCCCCAATATATTCTCTTTCATTCGTATGTAATCGTACCCCAATCCATTCCATGCTAACATTATGGTTATACGATTTCTATATATGTAATGTAAAAATGTATCCATATCATAGAATGCCAAATACTCCTTACTGATTGAATCAATACACCCAATTAAATCTATCTCACCATTCCTTTCCTCAATATCAATGAATGCATACTTTGTTGGTTTCCGTACCCACTCAATATATCCATCCGCTCCCAACCTCCTCTCAATATAAGGGATATCACTCTCCGCCGTTACATTACACTTCTTCGCTAAAGAACGTATAATATATGGATTGTATACCTCTATCTTATACATATCCGTTTTAACTATATCGGATGAACTAACCAAATCAACCGTAATCGGTTTACATGATATCACCCCCGTTTCATTACTTAAATCCTTATCACCATAAAAATAAGGATACTCAATTGATTGTAATTCACTCTGTACTATCGCGCCATCATCAGTTAATAACCGTAATTCATTCCCCTCGAACCATCCATTCACTACATCCTTTATCATTCAAACCTCCTCATGAATTTCGTTATACTAGGATAGAATATACACTCCCGCTTATTCTTAAAGGGGCATACATCACTTAATAGATTATCACATGCAAATGGTTTTAATCCCCTCTCCTTAATATACTCTACCTGATACTTTGATATCTCTATATTGAAATCATTTGCGTTCTGCAATGTTTTCCATAACTCATCTTCCCTACCTATCATAGTAAGAAATGCCGCCATATGTAATCTCGCTCTATGTTCAAGCTCCCCACTCTTTGCTACAGATAATATCGAATTCTCTATACATTGCGGGTACATCCCTTTCCATTTAACTTCACCCATCTCAAATTGTGGTATCTCATTCTTTACTACATCCACATCATACTTACTTATATTATCATTTTGGTACGGTAACCTATCTAAACTTCGTTGTAACATAGTTTCCATATCATCATTGATATCAAATCTAACTACTGTTCTACCACTCTTCTTACTCGTAGTTAATGGTAATTTAGATACCCGCCGTACATCTCCTATCGTTGCTGGATCAATATAATCCTCTAATTCATTTTGTGCAACCCATTCTTTCATTGTAGCTTTATAATTATCTTTCCCCTCGATTATTGTATTCAAATCAACGAATGCGGCTATACCTATACCACTAAAATAAACCCTACTTAACTTAACCTTATCGCGTACATACTGGAATTTCCCCCATGCTTCCAATGTACCATCACTCTTCCCATCGATATCCAAATAAAATGTATCATACCGTTCATAAAAAATATCCGATAAATTAAAGATTGATGCATAATCATCCACACCATTCCATAACTTATCTAAATCATCATAACTATTTATTACCTTACGAAATTTTGTTTCGCGGGGGAATGGTTTGTTTCTACTCCATATATTATATTCATGTTTAAACAAATCATCCATATCAATTACCATTTAATATATTCTGTACATCCTCTTCACTCAAATCAATGTATCCATTATCCGTTAATTTAACCCACCTAAACATATCCCAATTCTTTGCAATCGGGGTTCTCACCGCAATTAATTTTCTTACATCAGCTAATACCTGTTTCTTCTGACGTTCAAAATCAATCACGAATTTAGAATAATATTGTACCACATTACCCCCTCTCATATTCCCCGTTTGTTGATAAGGATTAGTTGGATTAACACTGGAGTGATTACTCATGATTGTGAATGCATTTGTTTGATCCATCAGTTTCATCAATCCCAATATAATATATCCCCCAGCATCAGCTCTCCCACCGAAATTCTGTACTGCTGTACCAAATTGTAATTTCAATGGTGAAGTAAAGCTATCCAATATAATCGCGAACTTCCCATGCTTCCTACCAATCGTTTCATATATGCTACCCTCATCACGGGTACTGATTTTTGTTATACTCGATGTTATCTTATCACCGTACTTTATCTCCATACCAATTCCTAGATACTGGGATAAATCCTCCACCGTTAAACATCGCTTATAATAAAAATTATCGGGGGATATATTCGGATACTTTGATTCAAATTTAGATTTAAAGGTTTCATACAATCCATTGTATCCACCCTCCGTATCTATCCAAATCACCCTATACTTATTGTTTAATAAGTTGAATGCTTCCTCAATCATATATAATGATTTACCAACGCTCGGTAAACCATAGATTGAATATATCTCTTTCTCCCGAAAATCCCCACCAACTAAATCTTTTATTCCATTTAAATAACTACCTACCATTTTCACTCTCCTTTATTTGTTTTATATGTTTGCATTCGTGATGCCGGAATATAAAATCCTCACATGTACATCGCCATTCCCCATTCGTAACAACCAAATGATTATTAAAAAGATAAAATGTGTAACCTGAATAGTTACCCAATTTACTGAAAGGTGTAATATGTTTTACCATTTTTGTTAAAGTTTGATACAATAGTAGTTTCAAGTGGTGAATCTCCAAGCTGATTTTCGATTTCCTTTATCTGCTTCATTAGTATCCCACTTCCAGTTCGTATGTTACCCATGCTAGTATATAAAATCATTACGGGATCATTGTTATATGATGACCATTCTATTTTATTAATTACAATCTTCTTTCCTAGCACTGTACCTATTGGTACAAACTGTTTATCATTCGCCTGCTTCTTGGGAGCTATATCTCCGAATTTAATTATTTTTTCCATATTCATCAAATTGTTATTAGTTTGTGTTATATAAGGGTTATGTTGAAGTACTCGTTGCGGTTATTGAATTCATCATACTCCATAAATCCTGATGCATATTAACTAACTTCAATTTTAATCCCGTTTGATCTATAGTGTATTTAGATATAAATAAATTATTCCATACACTCTTATCGCTAAATGTTACTGTAAAATTATTAGGTACTCCCAAATTAAGTATGCTAGATTGTGATATACCATTGGTTGTATTCACGGGATATCCCTTTAAATTAAACCATAGATTAACCTCCGAATAACCCTGTTGATTAAAACTACTCAATAAATTTAACCCCAATTCAGATAATGTTTCTACCGTTGCAGGTTTACTTGTTGTAGTTAATGGAAGATTACTCCATTCCGCATCCGAGTTTACATATAACCACATATATGATAATTGTTTATTAGTTACCTGTTCAGTAACCGATGTTGTACTAGCTCTTACTGTAGTTGTAATTACACCCCCACTACCCGTAAATTCATTCGCGGTAACTGTAACATTATTATATCCATAGTTAACATCATTATTTCTGTTGGGTACATAATTATTTGTATTCTCAACTAATTTAGTTGTTGATGTAGAATATATTTTAGTAAGTACCAATCCATTAGTATTCGTAGCGGCGAACTTCAACCCAAATAAACTCGATAATTGCATCAATGGAAAATAAATAGATATCCCCGTATTCAATTTATATCCAAAACCGGGATTAGTAGTTGATGGTACACTAACGGATTTACCACTATCTGATAATATATTTGTAATCATATTACCAAATAATACCGTACTACTCGCATCATCGCTACCCAAATTCATACTTACCCTCAATGCTGTTAAATAATACAAACTATCATATGCCACCAAATCATATGTATTATTATTATGTTTAGTTATATCCTGTATATTACCAGTGAATACCAAATTACCTAAATACCAAAATGATACCTCATCCCCGATAGCAATACTATATTGATCTAACCCACTCGTTGTAGTTAATACCATATCTTTGGGGGTAAGAGAAAAATCTAACTCACTCGCCGAATATATCGATCTCTCACATTTTATATTAAATGGTGCATTAAGGGGGGTATTGTTATGTAATATCGTAAATTTAAAATTACTGGAGTAACCAGTTGTTACATAATAACTATGAGTTGTTGTTTTATATGTAATACCATACTGATCTGTAACAGTATATTCTAACCACCATTGTGTACTTTCTGCATAGTTATTAGGTATTGTAGTTGATGATGTTGATATAACAACTGGTGTACTATAAAATGATGTTATAGTACTAGTACTTCCAGTATGAAAAACTGTGGTTGTTATAACTAATGCTGTAGTAGTTGGCGGGGATGATGAAGAAGATGCTGGGGATATTACCTCCTTATAAGCTGTTCCGCTTAAAGTAACATCCGAACCTGCAATATCTTTTACTGATAATGTATATGATAATCCATTAAAAGTTTGAGATGCAGTTGTTGTTAATTTAGTTGGGGTTATTGTAACCTTCGTATCTATTGATGGTATTTCTGCTTTAGCTGTTACAATTTGAACTGATGAATCAGATGTACTCCGTTCTCCATATAATTTCAATATAACCGTTCCAGCTATTATCCTTATATTACTAGCTGATGTTGAATGAGTTATAGCTGTACTTGCTGATACACTTAATTTAGGATTATCTAATGCGAGTGCGAAATCAACGTTACTAGATTCAGTTGTAGAAAAAGATGATATGCTCGTATCAATAGATGCAGTTAAACTAACAGTTGATGATGCATTTATATATGTTACAGTAGCGGTTGCGGTAAATGGTGTATTTGTAGTTGAATAAAATTGAGTTGTTGTAATCAATATAGTTGTACTCATGTTACTTCTTCCCCAATCAATATTGTAATACTATTAATCCATACAATAGCACCCGGCTTCTCCTCTATCTGTAATGATGATACCACCCCATTGAATTGCATATGTGTTGTACTAACCCCATTGAATGTATATCTATTAGATATGGCATTATTCAATGCTGTATTACTATATCCCCAAAATGCTGTTAAATCAACCAAGTAATTCGCCGATGGATTTGCACTATTGAAATATAATAAAAGCGGTGCTATATCATCTTCTATAACCGTTTTCCATGATACATTCATACTTATATTAGCTCCCCCCAAGTTCAATAACAAAGGAAAGTTTATGGTTGGTATCGGCATTGTAGTTAATGGTATATTATTAGCAAACTTCACTGATACATTATCCTTGAATGTATATGCCGGATGATGTGATAAAGTATAACCTTTTGCTGTTGTACTATAAGTTTCATAACCCATCGTTGCTGAATCATAATTTGTACCATATATAACATCCGTACTTGTTAATGTAACATCCGTACGCAAAATATAAGGATATGATGTCATTACGCCCACCTCATACTCTTACCCGTTCTATTTTCAATCTGCCGAATAACCTCATCTGCTAATGATTGCGCACTGTTATGATCCATACCATGTATATGTATCTCTATATGTGTACTCTCACCCTGCGCCATTGTATTACCTCCCGCTGGTATTACTGTTTCCCCCTTATGTACCACTGCTAATCCAGATGATATTATACTACCCCCGCTATCTAATGATGCTATTCCCTTAAAGAATGAACCTAATGGATTACCAATCTTACTTGCTATTGCTGTAAATGGTTTTAACATAGTTTTAACTATACCAAAAAACTCTACCGCCGCTGTATAAAAAGTATGAAAGAACCCATATATCCCACTAACTATTCCCTTAAATACACCCGATGCATCTCTAGCAAATTGATAAAATGCATTTATTACTCCAGATATACTGGTTATAGTATTTATACCCATAACCATAAGTTTCGATGCATATGTTGATATACTCACCATAAATTTAATTATATTTGATACTTGGCTCATCATATTCTTAAATATATTTGTTTGCAATAATGCCGCCATCAATATCAATACCGGAATTAACATCGCCATCAATAATAATCCCAATGGTAAAAATAATGCTTGTACAACTGAATTGATTGCTTTAACCATCTCCTGCACCGGTTTCAACATACCTAATATAGCAGTTATAGCTCCAATCAAAATCATCGAACCCCCGATTAACATGTTCATATGACCTTGTGTTTTTGACATAAACCGCTGATTAGCTGTTCTCATATTGTTTGCATGATCAATTAAAGTATGCCCCATTGATGAAAATGAACTTTGTATCCCACCTAATATCCCCCTAATCATCGCACCAAAATCCATCGTTTTAATTGCTTTTTCACCCATCTTCTTTACGGATGTTAATCCACCCCCAACGATTTCCCGCATTGATAACATATTAGTTGCTACCATCTTAACCATTTCTTTCCCATTTACTATAACCTTTTCAGCATGCATTTTCATATCTTTAAAATCCTGATTTGTTTTCAAAAATTCAGATACAGTTTTTTTAACGCTGCCATTCATCTCCTGTAAAGGTATATCAATCTTTTGAGAAATCTGATCCTTGATTACACTAATAAGCTCTCCCTGTGTATCCTTAAATGTTTTAACAATTCTCCCTATAAGATTAGTATCTGCCACTGTAAGAGATTAGTTTAACCTATATAACGTTTCTTAATACCCTATGATTTCCTTTAATCATATTCTTCAAGAAAGCATAAGGATACCATATACCCAATAACATAATAAATGTATATGAATAAAATACATTACTCATCACATCCAATGGTAGATTATTTATCGATGCAAAATACAATCCATATAACATCATCACCCCAATCACTATACTAATCAATAATAAATAAAAATACAAGTAAGGATGCCCCGCGAACCACATCGTATATGGTTTACCTTTCAACCTCTTGCGGTTCATCATATACCATATAAATTGTAATCCACCAAAAAATCCTACCAATACCCACATCCATAAAAATAAGATTACAACAATTATAATACCATATGATACTATTTCTTCCCCATCCTTTATTATTCCCATATATAATAATTAATATCTCTTATTTAAGGATCGGGTTTCCGCCTCTGCTAATTTCTGCTCCTCTGCTATCTTCTCAATATAGTAGTTAATTTCACTTATAGTTAAGTTATCTATATCGGCGGTACTCATAAAAAGATTTTTTCTTAAAAGATATCTCCTATCATAATCCTCTTTAAGAAATCTACTAACCCTTCTACTCTTGAAAGGATGGTGCATCACCCATTCCTATCGCTTCCATCGCCAAAGCTTCAAGTTGGTTACCTACATCAATAGGTAAATCCCCAATCTTTATACCCGCGGGGAATGTAAAGGATTCCTCCGTTACAAGATATCTAAACTTAAACAAATCAATATCCCCGTTGTTATTGGGGTTGTTTGCTGATATCTTCACATTAACACACTTACTTAATATATCGTGATATTTACCATACTTCAATGGTTTATATACGAACTTTACCGGTTTTCCATCTATTTCAACTTCTACATCATGCATATTGTATCACCACATTTGTTGCTTTAAATTCTATTTCATCTATCACTGGATCAACTGGTTTAAGAGTAAATCCACCTGATGTATACCAATTGTTCTCTATTATAAAAATATATCCATGTTGTGCATTTGCTACCTTCAATATAAGATTAGCATTCACATGATCAGTTTCATCCTTCGCGAATTTAGTTATCTGCTCAACCAATCCCGAATTATGATATACCTTTATAGTACCAGTTACCTTAAACTCCTTCGGTACAAAATCCAGATATACTACATCCCCCAATCCATATAACATCTCTACACTGTTATCCAATTTCAAACTAAATTCCTTCACTGGTTGTGTTACTAAATTAGAACTCGTTGTTTGATCATCCGTTATAAAGGTTGCCGCCCATGTAAGTGCTTCACTCGGATATGCTGTACTTGTAAATGTTTGTGAACCAGCCGGCGCAGAACCCGATGGATAATAATTCAAATCAGCTCCTTTAAAACTAATCTTCACATCTACTGTTGATTCCTCCTTATAATCTATTGTAACACTATCAGCTACCAATCCCGAACCAATATACATATTATCAAATGCATCATGTACTGCTACTGCCAATGATGGTAATCTACCCGCACCGGTTGATGATGTTTCAAAATCCGGTACTGTATATGCTGTTACTATTGCCGCCGTTGTGGTTGGATATGTTACCTGTGCCGTTGTTGTATAACTATACATAAAAATTGATTTCAACCAATTACCACTATCTGCTGCCAATACAAAATCTACATCAGCTTCAAATTTAACACCTTTTGAATAAAAGGTTTGCGCCGTTCTTGATCCCAATCTAAATAGAGGATCGAATTGATCATCCGCCTTAAATGTTGTTAAATTCATACCCAACCCCAATATACCCAATTGAGTTTCTGTACTACTATATCCACTATTAAATGATTCCTCAATGGCGAACTTCGCCTCAAATTGAGATGCTGGAAATACTTGCACTGCCATAATACCTAAATACCTCCTACCTTATTAATATATCCTCTATTCAAGTTATCGATATATTTTATCTCACCACCTAACTCTCCCGCGATATATTTTATAGTTTCCAATGGATTACTATAATCCCCGCAACTAAATACATCCAATGCCATATAACCATACTCATCCCATGTATGAAAGGAGAGATGGGATTCCTTTAATAACACTACCCCGCTTACCCCCGATTCATGAAACTTATAATATACATCACCCACCGGATGAAGATTGCCAATCACTATACCATCCCCAATAACTTGGCGTAATTTCTCCTCCGATTGTAAAAACTCTTTAGGAATACCATATAGCTCCACAATATAATGTACCCCCAAAAACATCTTAATCCTCAAATCTAGATATTATATTCGGTATCAAAGTTTCTTTAATATATTGCTTTGAATACCCCTGAACATAAAATTCTATAGTATGTGTTAATTGTATATCTAAATATTGTTGCATTGTAATAGTAGATGTATATGTTATAGATTTTGTGCATCCATCAACACCAGTTGTAAAAGTAAATGGTTCTGATTCATATACTAAATCATCTGTTTGTGCTTGAGTATAAATTATATGTGGAAATACATTAGTTGGATAAACATCTCTATAAGGTATATTATTCTGTTTATATTTTATAGTAACATTAAACCCATCATCTTTCTTTCTAATTTTATAGGTTAAATCATATATCATAAACTCCAATGCAAATGTGTAATATAAAGGTTATGGTAACCATGAACCAGTCATTATCCTAAATCCACGTAACCATCCCTCTAAATCCTTTATCTCTTGCATAGAATACTTCCAGAAATCTTGCATTGATATACCTCCTATACCCTCACTCACCTGTGCTGTATACCTTTCGTTATCTAGGAATAACTTGGTTGCTTTATACAATGCAAGTAATCTTACCCTCCCATCCATGTTCGGTGTACCCGCCGTATTATGACCGTAAGAGTAAGTGATGGCAACCTCGTATCCCATATACCAATACCATCCTATTATCCACAATATCCCATATTTATCATCGAACCAATATGAACCCCATCTTGCTTCAACCATATAATTTACCCACTGCTGATATTGTGTTCCATTCCATATCCCCAAACTATATACCGTATGTGTACTACTAACCGGATGTACCGGAAAATGTTGTAGATATACAGGTGAACCAATTAAATACCAACCGAGATATGAAGGTCGCCCGATTGAATAATGCTCCGTTGTTGTTTTAATTCCCCACGTTGTTCCCGTAAGCTCATCAATGTACTGACATACTATAGGGATGATAATGTTGTTTAATAGATTATAATCACTAGGTTGCGGGTTCTGTATCTTTAGATATTGTAAAACATCATTCGCGGATACATATGGTGTTCCCCCCGCCCATGTAACTGCGGCGGTACTACCTTGGGGGATTGATGGCGGTGTACTACTATATGTTGTACTCATACACCTTAATTATCTCTTGGTTATTTAACTTTATTCATCGATAAATAGATTTTTATAACCTGTGTATATATCTCCGGTGTTTGATACTAAATCCAAATGAACACCATCATCAAACATACTAGTTATCTTACAATCTGCGTGAACATTTATATGATCATCATCATGTTCAATGTTATCACCAGTATCAAAAATATTACAAGAAACTATGGAATCATCCCGAAGTTTAGAAAAAGCTACCATAACATCATAATTAAGATGCTTATATTCCTCCTTACTATTCAATTGAGTATCATATAAATTATTTAAACTATATTCTCCATAATTAGCTTCTACAACCAATTTATCCTTATCGCGTTTTATACAATAAACTATAGCTTCAATAGTATATCTAACTTCCTCTTCCATTTCCATTTCCTCTGGAATGATATCCGTACTATTTTTCTTTACAATTAATTTATTAAAAGTATCTTTACCCGCACTAAAAGTTAACTTTATAGGTTTTTCTGAAATTAACGATGTCAATATAATATATTCATTTTTTGATATTTCCATAAAAAGAGATTTGGATGTATTATTTAAGGGTTATCCTTTTACATCCCATACTAATTTAAAAATTTTGTTTAACCAGTTATATCTCTGATCTTTGCCTGCGCGCTGAAAAATCTTGTGATTACTTCACCGATTGTAGTGTACATACCTTCGTAGGTTAAACTCTGCAAAAGTATCTGCATCTGCTCATTGGTTTCATTATAGGTTGTTGGTTGTAGTACCTGTACTCCCAATCTTCCGTAACCATAGTTTTCTGTATCTGTGCTATCAAGCAAGTACATATTCTCAAATCCATTTCCCTGCGAGCTTGGAGTGTTAACAGCAGTTAGCAGAGGTATACCGTAAATGGTTGCCACCTGAACTCCTCCTATCACACCCTCTCCAGATTGAATACCATTGTAATCGAATGATACCAATGTTTCACTCATTGGGAAATACCTTACATATGTTTGATATAATCCCTGTACAGCTGCATAAGTATTATACCCAGTTAACATAACGTTGGTGTTAGCACCATTCGTTCTTACTCCCTGTATAGTTTTCCTCAATGTTGCATCCGTTATTGCTGCGGGTGCAAGTGCGGGGGATGAACCAGTTAAGAAAGTAGAACCAGAAACTACGTATGCGTCAAATCTAGATGCACCGTTTGCTCTATTGATTGCTCCCAACCATGGGTTTATAACCTGACCTAATGTAGGTGAACTTGATGAAGATAATCCAGCTGCTATACCCTCGGCGTAGCTTGATACTATCCTATCAATACTCTCCAATGCAAGGTTATTAGAACCATTCAATGATGTTGCGGGTGATGTACCTACCACCAATGTACCTATCTGTTCATTAAGTAATTTCACGTGTTCAGTTGCATAAAGCGCTCTTATCGTATCCATGTTACCAAATATATCATCAATTGATTCACTTGCTAACTTTTGCACGATCTGGGTTGTCATGAATGTATTTACTTCCTGTTTTGGAGTAATCTTAACAACCTCGATATTCGGTATCGTGGGGGTTGGCAGTGTTCCTGTTTGTGTAATTGCCATCTGTGATGCCTGCCTTGTAAAGCTCATTATGATCCTGAAACCAGATTTATCCCATGTGAACTTCGGTAGTGATGCAAACCAGTTTGATTCAGTATTTAGCTGATACCATGCCTGCGCACCATATATCGGATTCCAAACTCCAAGTCCTTGCCCTGTGTTAATTGCAGCCTTCTGTATCAGGGGGTATTCACTAAATGAAAGATTTGGTTCGGGTGCTGACATCTTAAAGTATGCAATAACATCCTGTAGTGTTAGCTCTCTTGTTTTAGCTGATGCTAAATCTCTTGTGGGTGCTACCTGCGGCATTAGTTTACACCTCCATATTCATAAAATACATCTCTCGATTTCTTTTTACCCATGAGTATTTGTGCTATAACATCTTCTACTCCATCCTTCCTGATCTCATCTTTACTGTGATCTCTATTTACAAATGCAACTGATTCCATACTTCTTCCTTTCTGTATTGCTCCCTTCTTATAAAGCTTTTGCCTTGTAGCATCATTAGCAAACCCTTCTGCTGGAAGTGTATCGTTAGGATTAACTACCTGTGAAAGCAGTTCCTTCCTATCAAGAACCTTTGTATTCTTCCCCTGATTCTTATAGTTTGCTTTTGCTTCTTCTTCAAATTCGGCAGATTCAACTTCTTCTGGTGCAGCTCCGTTCATAAACTCAAGTATCTTATCAAGCTTATCTTCGATTGCATCTACTCTTGAAAGAATTTCCTCATCTTCATCCTCATCCTCTTCAACATCGAAATCTTCTTCTTCCTCACCTAGTTTCTTAAAACTTGTTTTAACTAGCTTGTTAAGATTAGATTCTAGTTTACTCAATCTCCTATTAAGAGATTTAACTTCGGGAGATACAGGTTTTCTTTTCATCTCGCTCTCATCATCCTCCTTGAACTTACTTTCCACCTTGGGTTTAATCTTTGCATCTTCATGCGCGATACCCTCTTCACCTACATTCTCTTCTTCATCATCCATAGCTTTTTCCTCCTCATCATCATCGATATCTGGAAATCTCTCCGCATCTCTTTTCTCATCCTGCCTGTGATCTGCGTATTCATCTTCATCATCGAATTCTTGCCCGCATTGAGGGCATATTAGCGTATCCTTCCTAACCTTATGCTTACCCGCTATTCTCTCAACGGGGTTCTTTTTCTTTTTAGAATCATGAACTGCCATAAACTCCAATGCCATTGTGGTATATAAACATTTTTACAACTCATCATACCACTTAATAGCTTTATCCCCAAAATAAAATATCTCTTTAGCTAATCCATCCTTTACCCATACTACACTATCATATCCACTACCCCGCAGATATTCCAATATATAATTCTCCATCCAACGATGATTTGGTTTATCATCCCCCTTTAAATTCCAATATGCATCCATCGCTGATTTATAATTACTCACATCCACCTTATGATTATGATATTTAAATTTACCCTTACATAATTTAAAGAATAAAAAAATAGAATAATAAAACTCATCATCCACCTCAATCTCTTGATAATAAGGATGGCGGGTTTCCACTAACCCCACCTTGAATATTCTATTACCCTTTACCTTCTCATTCACTCTATCTATAAAATCATCCGCCGCATCTTGTTCTTCATAAGAACCCTCCGCGATTAACCCCACATCAGATAACCCCGCCGAATTAATGTACCCCGAAAATGGATTTATATCATTTACAATCAATGCAAATATACCCCCACGTACAGGTCGTGCGTGCCATCTAGTAATGAAAAATGATTCCTTTTTTATCTCATCCCCGCTCATCTATCTATCTTACCCTGTTTCAACTCCGGTACATAATCGGGGTGTTCATCTACCATATGGTATGCCGCCTCGAATATCCCCCCAACTTTCGTAACACAAACGGGGCATAGTACCTCTCCATCAATATCCTGTGATGATACCAATGCCTTCATTGTACTATCTATTATTGAACCACCCTTCTCTGTTTTATTCTTAAGATATCCACATATTCTCTTTGAACCCTCCTTACCATACTTCTTATGATTAGCTCGTTCACATGCTGCGAAGTTCTTATACCCCGCGAATGGTTTACTTACCTCTACTACCCCATCAACTGATTTCCTAAATATATCACTATTCTCATATAACCACAATACACTCTCCGGTATATCAGCTAATGTAACCTTCTCACTCTTCTCTATCTTACTCTTATTAGTATAATAAAGAAGAACAGCTTTAGCTCCATCCACTGCGTATGTATTTATCATCTTATCATACCAATTATCGGGGGGTAGCTCCCTTGTATATACGGATAACAATACATCATCCGGTACTTCCGGAAATGGCATACCAGCATCATCTTTTACATGTACCTTATGATGTTCATACCACTTTTTCATATCATCGTAACTTATATTCGCCGATGTCGCCCACTCATTCGCTACCCCATCCTTACCACCGAATTTATGATAAAATAAGAACCCACATATCTTATTTACCCCATTAGGTACACTGTTAACGAAATCAATCCTAGATGCTGCCGCCGTGCATGACTTCCAATAAAACTCCGGAGGTCGATGCCCTCTTACCGTTGTATCCCAATAGTAATCAGGTTTGTATAGATAATACTCCCTATTATATATCTCAATAGGGAAAGGAATAGAACCATTTTCCAATCCCTCCCTATACTTTGCCGCCTCATCCTTATTACCCTTCAAATATTTCCTGTATATCAACTCACATATATTCCCGCTCTTATCTGATGGTACTCCACTTGCTTCCGCCGATTTAACACATGAGTTTTTAAAATCAGTTGGCATTTTAGATTTTAACTTTTCAAAATCATAATCCAATAATCCTTTTGTAAATTGATTCCATTTAATAAGATTACATGTATGTTGTGCATCATCAAATGAATATCCCTCACCTATAAAATGATAAACACATTTCGCAAATGGATATTCTTCCATATACTCATTATTAACTGCACCCTTACCATAATTGATTGCCATATCCAAATAAAAGGTTTCGGGTTCTTCCTTCATAACTTCTTTCCCAAATTCACTCCTTATAGCTCCACAAATATTCCTTGCAATCCTAGCATCATTATATTTTATTGTTTGATCAATTATACAAGATTTCCACGGATAATTAGTTTTATCAACCATAAGAGCTTTAGCTATTGCAACCTCATCAATACTCTTTGCTACTGATATAGATGATATAATTGCTCCTTGATTGGCGGGTTCTGTTACCACGCTAATCTCACTTAACTCTATCTCTTCCAATACCCTCGCCGTTGAATTATCTTTCATCTGCGCCTTACCTAATTTAGTTGCATTACCCCCAATACTAAATCCATTCAACTCTTTCTTTTTAATCAAATCCCAAACCTGATCATCTAACTGATATCCACTATTTATTAATGCTACTATCTTCAATGCTGGAGTAGAATAATTCGGAGCTTCTTCTACGTTCCACTGAATAACCTTACCTATAGGTTTATTCTGATGCCCATACATTATTAATCCACCCCGCTTCATATATTCGATCATCGCCTTTGTCATTGTATCAATCGGAACAATATCATTTTGCCGATCTAATATTTCTACGCTAGCATATCCCTCAATCAATCTATCATTTTCATTATTTATAATTATCTCATGTAAAGATTTTTCCATTAAATCAACCTCGCTGCAATCAATAAAGATAATATAGCTACCCCTGCACTAGTAGCGATTAATGCCATATTCTCAATTTTCATTCTCCTATCAGATACATAATGACGTTCAATCTGTTCTCTTAATTTTTTATTTTCCGCTGTATTATTCATACGAAATAGATTATCAATCAATACCTTATGTGATTCCAACATAACCAAAAATGATTTCATCTCCACGTTTAAATCTCGAACGAGTGATGTAAATTTCTTTACTTCACCACTTAAATCCTCTACTATTATATCAGTTTTAACTTTGTTTTCATTAACGGTATTTTTTAAATCCTCGAACTCTTCCCTCTTTATATCCGCCACTTAAATCATCTCACAGGTTTTTCTCTCTTTAACCTTCTCGTTTCTTCACCTGCCACAGATTCATAAGCCGGTTCAGAAAACTTATCACCTGCGGGTGGTTCTGTTTCCTCTTCATCTTCTGCTTGAGTTGTTGGATATATATTAACATTCAAATGATGTACCTTTCCTTCATGAACATAATTACTCTTATTAACATATGAAAGCACGATTGATTCTATAGTTGATCGAAGCTGACCTTGAATAAATCTAACCATAGTTTCATGAATAGATGATGTACCTTTCAACCAATCTAACCATTGAAATCCATAATACTTCACTAATCTCTTTTTAAGTGTTTCCAACTTACTCATCAAATAACCACTCACTGCATCCATTGCTTCCCCAGTAGCTCCATACTTCCTAGCTAATGAATCTGCCAATGTCAATAAAGTTTGATTTTCTTCCTGCATCCTGCTAGTATCGAATATGGGTTCACCCTCATAATCCTTTTTAACCTGTGCGGTTGCATACTTCCCACCTAAATCAGTTATTTCAAAAACATGTTCACTATCTGAATAATCTCTCTTAATCTTTTCCGGAGCATCATAAAATACTACCTCACCACTTTCGGGGTTAACTAATGATATTGTATATCCATGTTCGATCATATCGAGTAATCTCATTAAATCCGCTTTCATATTATCAGGATTATATACCCATATATAATGTTTCTTATCAAAACAAAACTTCTAACTTAACGTCATAGTTCGCATATCGTATCCCCCTCTCACTCAATGATGGAGTAAAATCCCCCGATGATGCATATCCTACCACTACACCACCCTTAATCATATTAGTACCTACAATGAAGCTCATTAAATCATTCCTCATATAGTTATCGATTACCCGCCAGTATTTACTAAATGCTTCCGTTGAACTCATATAATTACTATATACCCTTATCTGAAATCCATACTCCATATAATAATTACGCTGACCGAATACATGTGTTCCCACCTGTTTAGGAATAATGATGAAAGCATTACCCGCTCTCTGTACATCCACATCCTTTACATTAGCTACCTGAATAACTCGCGATGATGTACCGAATGTAGATTGTATATCTATTTCCATCTGCCATATTCCCGCATACATTAAATCCAATACTGAACCATATTGCATTGTAATTGTATCACTGAATTTTAAACTATCACTTAACTCCGTTGTCGTCATTCTTTCACCTGTAAACTATCAGATATCCTCATATTTATAGCTACCTTATTTGTACTAGATTGTACTCCACCTATCTTTACATCCGGCATATAACTCAAATAAGTTCTCGTTCTTACAAATTGAATATAGAATGTATCTGTACTACCCACCCCTATTGTTAAATACCCACTCATAGCTGTACCCCCTGAATAAAGATGAGTTGAATATACCCCCGATGTAGCATAGTTGTTTAAAGGTACTCCACCATAATTTACTAATAAAAATGTACTGGTTGAAGTTGCATATCCACTCATAATATAATCTACGTTCTGTTTAGTTGCACCTCCCTGTTGTAAAGGATAATTTGACATAGATATTCCAAATCCCCCAAAATAACTGTATGCATACATTGTATAATATACATATCCAACCCCCATATGTAATTCAGTTGGATAAAATGTACCCGCACCTCCTGTTG
>SCLJ03000239.1_pt1 | contig 21030 bp, 16 predicted proteins | sample 7267891 | NCBI WGS metagenome assembly SCLJ03 (sample SAMN10721082, study PRJNA514188) | viral metagenome | isolation source: depth-stratified mine tailings core B | place: China: Fankou Pb/Zn Mine tailings
ATTGTCAGGAATATTATTATCTTCCGAAAAAATATTTGGTAAATTATCTACATAATCAATTGGAATAAAGTCTTCAATATTATTAGAATTGTATAATCCATAAAATGATAAACCATGATTTTCGTGAAATATTTTAAGAAATCTACTATTTTTTTTTATAGAAATAATATTTTGTAAAATAATATTTTTTGAAATAATATTTTCTAATACAATTTGATCACCTATCAAAAATGGATGATCTGGTAAATTAACAGAAATAATACTCGAATTATGAATGAATTTTAATGGATTATACAATTCTAATAATATTGAAGACTTTATTCCAATTGATTATGTAGATAATTTACCAAATATTTTTTCGGAAGATAATAATATTCCTAAAAATATAAATAAATATTTTATATTAAAAAAAAATTATGATATTGATCTAACAATACAGATATCTAATATTAAAGGAAATGATAGTACTAGAACATATATTGGTAATATACCCATCAATTTTATTAATGGTAAACATAAAGTTTTTTTAATTTTTATTAAAAAAATTAATACATTTGTATTAGATAATGATAATTATTTAATAATGTTAGATAAAAAGGCAAGTATTAATTACAAAGACCATGTTAATTTTATAAATGATATTTATGGCAACAAAACAACAATGTTATCAGAAAATACCATTTATATTAAATTTTATAATTTATTTGGCATACCATTAAATTATTTAAATACAGGTGTAGGTCAAAAAAATATGTATTTTACCATCATAAATGTTAATAAAAATGATTTTACTATAGATGTTAATTATCCAGCAATTGTAGATCCAATAATTAATTTTTATAATAATACAGATTTATTCAACGAATCTGATATTAATTATTTTGAAACTAATATTGGCGGTGGAACAACTTGTTGTGTTAGGAAAATTAAAGAAATAATACAAGGTTATCCTAACCCAAATAGATATCAATTCCAACTTGATAGAACATATAATAAAATAATACAAATAAGACTTGTGGGTTCTATTTTTCCGAATTCACAAAAAATCATTAATAATAATAATAATAAACTTTATTGGAGAAATTTAGATGATGGAGATTGGATTTATCAATTATCAATTAAACCAGGAAATTATTCGCCACAAAAATTAGAAAAAGCTATTTCAGATGCATTTTCTAAAATTATTAGATATCAATATACTAAAGAATATACAAAAAATATATTTCCCAAAATTATAACTGATACAACTATTGCTGATAATACAATTTACGATATCAAAGGAAATAATAAATATCATATTGTTGATGTTTCAATATCTACTCATACCGATATTGTTTCTTTCAAGTCTTATAAAGAAATAGTACAGACAAATTATTTTCATGATGATTTGACTAATTTTATGAAAAATTGGAAAAATATTATAAATGATTTAATTATATATATACCTGATAATTTTATTGAGATTATTATGGCAGAAAAAATATTTATAGATTTTGGTATAAATGGAATAAGACTTGTTCCACATTTTATCAGTCCATTTAATGATAAAAATGATATATTATTTATTTATTTGACACCGAATAGTCATCAAAGAATAATAAATATTTATCCATATGTGTATGGTAATTTATATAAATATATTGGACACGATTCAATTTTATCTAATGGATTTTATAAATTTTCTATGATTTTAGAAAATAAAAGGGCAATTCTTATCAATTTTTATAGGCAAAAAAAAATATATCCCATAAAAGAATCATATTATGAAATTAATTCGATTAATACACAAACAATATTATTAAATTTTCAATATGATTATTATAATAATAATGTTTATTTATGGAATCATAATTTAAATATAGGTGATTTAATTATTACAGATCAATTTGTAGATCAAGATAATATAAATATATTATTTGTTTATGAAATTATTAATATTATTGATAAAGATAATTTTAATATTGTTAGAATAGAACATGGGCAAAAATATAAATTTATTTATGATAGTATTTTAATAAATTTTAGTTACAATAAAAAGGATTGTAATAAATATGGTTATAATATTCCAAATGATATTAATTTTGATGATTGTGAAGTATGTTGGCTTGACCAAATTTTACCCAAAACAGATATTTCAATATTATCAGATTTTCCTCTAAACAATAATACATTATCAATTATCAAAATTATTCCAACTATTAGATTTAATGAATTAATATCTTATCAAAATATACGTATAAGACATGATAATCATAAATTAATTATTGGACAAAAAATAATAATTGATAAATCATTATCAATAAATCGTGTACCATATAATATGATAAATAAAACACATATTATTAATAAAATAATAGATAATAATCATTATGAAATTTTATTAGATAAATTTACACCATTAATAAATCCAATACCATATCATATTCCTAACATTGTTTCGATTAAATATCCAAATATATTTCAAATATTTTTTAATTTTCAAGATACACTTGGTGATATATTAGCATTTAATAATGTTGGACATGATAATTCTATAACCATTTATAAACACATTATAAAAAATACTTATCCATATATAAATGATGATAATAAATTATATAACAACAAAATTAAAATGGTGGGAGATGATTATTTTTATATAGTTTGTCCGGAATTAGCAACATATACCAATACAAAACCTGTTGGTAATGTTTTTGCGAAATTGAGATGGTATGATAATCCTGGTACAATTATATATGATTCATTTGTACCAACTATTACAAAATATAAAACATCACTACGTACATTAAGTAAACTTAATATTTCAATAATAAATCCTAATGGTGAACTAGTTGATTTTAATGGATTAGATCATTCATTTGTAATTGAAATAATTGAAAAAATCGATTAATTAATTAATTAATTAATTAATTAATTAATGTATTAACAATTTCTATTAATTGATACGTATTTAATAAATATTTTTCATATCCATAAATTGTTGATCTTGTGACAAGAATGAAATTTTGATATATATTAATTAAAAATGGTATGATATATTCTCTAAAATTTCTAATTAAAGTTGAATTTTCTGTTATTTGTATAATGGTATTTGCTTTTATTATATTTAATATTGGTATAAATAAATCACTTGAATTTGTAATTGATCTAGTATTATCCATATTATTAGAATATATCATTGTAAAAGTTTTTAATGCATGTAAAGGTAATACATTTGTTAAATAACTATCTATTGTTTGTCCATTGAATTCTATATTTAAAATTTCATCAAAAATAGTTTGTTGATCAATAAGTATTAAATCAATTGTATCCATTTCTTTTAATTGTTGATAAATAGAACTTAATATTATGTTTTTAATTGTTGGAGTAATAATTAAATTAATTAAATATATAATTTGTTTAAATTCATTTTCTATTATAGGATTTTCATCTAAATTTATTGGTAATAATTCTTTTAAATCAATATAGTTTTTAAATAATTTCATAAATTCAAGTATAGTATTTAATTCCAATATAACATCTGATGTTATAATATTGCTTCTTATACTAAATATTATATCACTAAATATTTGATTAATCAAATAAAATATTATAGATGGACAATTAATTATAGGTTTATTTAAATAATTTTTCCAAATTTCTAAATGAATTTCTTTATTATAACTTACTTTTTCAAACGATTCATTATAAAAATCTACCAAATCATATAATCTATCTTTTGAATTATTAATAATGAAATTTAAAATTGATTCATAAACAAATATTATTGAATTATCAAAATTAATTTTTTTAATACCATTGATATTATTTATTTCATCATTCAATTTGTTTTTACTTTCCTCTAATTTATTCATTAAATCATTAATAAATCCTATATTATCATTGGATGTTTTATTTTTTTCTTTGATTAATTCATTTATTTGATTAACTATTATTTCCATTTGTTTATTTAATTTATCTACTTTTTTTTTATTCATTTCATCTACAAGAATTGCAGCATTATTTATAGGATCCTGTTTTATAAAAATATCAATTAAATTATTTGGGTCATTAATTTCGAATATATCTGTTGGATATATATCAGGTATGGTTTTAAAATATTTATTAGATAATTTATCTATTCGTGTTTTAAGATCATTAGTATAATTATATCTATAATTTCTAAGATATATATTAAACATATGATCATACATTGATAATATGATAGGAACACCATATGTAATATTTTTAAGTACATTATTGCCAAATTTTTCATTCATTATTCTGGAAATTAATATATTATTAAACGAATTTACAAAATTATTATAATAATTTAAAATATTTTGTCCTTGAAGAAAATTTATATGTTCTAAACTATTATCTAATGCCATTATTAATGGTGTTTTTTTATTATTATTTGTAAATGTTTTAGTATTATTATATGAAGATAATATTTTCACAATTGTTGGATTGTATAATGACACTGCAAGGTGTAATGGCGTATTGCCATCGGAATTTTTAAAATTTAAATTTTCTGATGTTATTAATTTTTTTACAATGTTTGGATTTATTTGATAACATTTGTAATAAGTACTTGTGGAAGAAAAATAATTTATATTAAATAAATAATGAACAAATTTATCAGATATTTTAGTATTAGGAATATTATTTGGATCAGGTTCAAGTTGAGATAATCTAAATTCAAGAAATCGTGGACTGGTTTCTAATAAATTATTTATAATACTGTTATTTATTTCATGTAATGAAAATTTTAAATAATTTTTATCTTTTATATTTGCAATAGTTTTATTAACAACATCAACTATATTTTTTAATGAAGATGTCGAGGTATATGAATAAATCCAATTATTAATACTTTGTCTTATAACATATTCTAATAATTTATTCAATGTTTCATCGACTAATTTTCCTATGACTATATATACTTTAACATCATTTATTTTATTATATGGATCGTTATTAGCCAAATTTATAATTGAGTCAAAAATATTGGTAGTACTTGTAGGATCATTTATTGGTTTATATCTATTATTTGCAATATATTGAATAATATCTTGTATTACGCGATATTTTAATATTTTTAAATATTTAGCAACAATAGATTTAATAGATGGTGACAAACCCATTAATTCAGCATAATCATAATTTTTATTAATAATACCAATAAAAGCATTATCATAATATATATCTGATAATGGATTTTCCTTATTTATTGGCATAATCCATTGTCCTTCAATTGCAGTATCTTTTTCTTTAAAGGATGATGTAATTAAATCAATATTAAGTTGTGAATTATCACCATTATTCGGCATATTTGATATTTCGCCAATTCTTTCGTAAGGAATAACATCACGATAACTATTTTGATTTATGTTAAATATATTAATATCTACATCATTATTTTCATTAGTTCGTGCATAATAAGTAATGGATGGTATACTATAATCATTTAATATTTTTTCTAATGATGTCGTATTTAAATTATTCAATAAATCTGGAAAATCATCTATTGGAATTAAATTCATAGTAAATAAATCATTATGTGTACTAATTAAATTATATGCACTATTATAATTTAAAAAATTTATAACATCATTATGATATCTCAATATATTTAATATTCTATCATAAATTTCTTTTATCTGAATATTAATAAATTCAAAATATTGTATACCTAATAATTTTATATTTCTGGTATATATATTATCTACATCTGGTAATCGTGAAGTAACTAAATTGTTTAAATTTGAAATGTATGTATTAATATTTATTAAAATATTAATATTGCTGAATAATGATGTAATAAATGCTGGTAAAAAAATTTGTGGAATATAATAATATGTTTTTTTTTCAATAAAATTAGTTATATCTTTTACTATATCAAATGTTTTATTTAAAAAATTTTCTAATGATGCAATTTGTTGATTAATAAAAATAAAAAAAAGACCATATATATCCACATATATAAATATGGGTAATATGTTATTAAAATTAGTAATAATATTATTAATAACATTATCAATTGTATCATAATTATATAGTATCAATAATGATATTTTATTTACTTCCTTTATTGAATTTCTTAAGGAAAAATAATTTTGGATACCAATATTAAATGCAGATTTGATATATGTAATTAATTCATCATATGTATTTGTTATAAAAGGTATAATGAAATTATTTAATAAATTGAATAAATTAGTATTATCAAATAAATTTATATTGTTACCAACTAAAATACTCATATCTTCAATATTTATATCTGTTGTTAGTATGAAATTATCAAACCATATTATAAGTTCATTATTATAATCCCATATATTATTTTTGTATTGCATTACAATTGGATTTGTATTGTCACTAAAAAATGTTGTAGTTTCTATTGTTGCTGGTATTAATGAATAATACATATAAGAATCATCTAGTGGTTTAAAATAATTATCATTTGGATTTTTTTGTATTATATCATCGATACATTCTTTAATAATATTATAAATATAATTTTGTATAAATTTATAAAATATATTACTTAAAAATAATAATTCTGGATGTTCAATATTAGTTAATGGAGAAATCAAAGTTGATACAATTGATTTATCGAACCAATCATTTATTGGATAACCCAAAATTATCGGAAAACTGCCAACATGATAAGTACCTGTCGATTTATAATCATATATATATTGTAAAAGTCTAAAAATATCAAGCATAAATGTTTGATTTGGCAAAGCAAATACACGAAAAAATTGGTTTGTTGGTTGTATTTCATATAATAAAGTATTTAACATAGTTAAAAATGATAATTGTCCATTTTTATACATAGGTCTTAATTTATTATAATCATTTTGAAATTGAGTATATAATGGTAATTTTAATATATTTCCAATTGGATCATTTAGAATAGTATTAATAACATCAGTACCATATCCATTATTATAATACATATAAAATAATTTATTTCTAATACAAACTTGATCAATATTATTAATGATATTATTTAAATTATTATCAAATGCTGAATCAATATTATTATTTTGTAGAGAACTAATGATACTAGTTAAAGTTTGATTCCATAAAACCATTCCAAATGTTTGAAACGGTCCATTAGAATATCCAATTATAACACTATAATGTTGATTATTTAATAATTGAAAATTATTCATTATTTTAACAGTAAATATATCAGAATAATTTATTTTACAATAATTACATGTTAATAATACAAATATTTTTAATAAAGTGGCTTCTTCACCATAATTAATATTTGTACAATCATTTGTTTTTCCATTTGAATTCATTGAACAAAAAATTAATTTATTTAAATATTGAGAATTAATATATTCAATCATCGTTGGTATGAATGACAACATTAATTTTGATATTTCGGAATCAGATATATTACTAATATTTTTTTTTATCATATTATATTCATTAGTGATGTTCTGATAAAGTTTATCTACAGTTTCTGGTAAAATATTATTTATTTTGTCATATGGTTTAATTGTACCATTTGGTAAAAGAATTGTTGGACCCCATCCTTCATTATTAGCAATAATATTTAGCGGTGATATTAAACCTCTTAATAATTGATCATTTATTTCAGAATATGTAGTATCAATTAGTTGTTCTAATTCATTTTGTTGTTTATTTAGATTAATATTATAATTAGGATTGAGTGTTATATCAGTAAATATTTTTATAACATTTGACTGTAAATTTTTGGAATAAGGAAAATTAGTATACATTTCTGGAATTCTCATAATTGTATTTATCATAACGATAATATTATTTGTTACTTCTGGTAAATTAGGCGAATTAAATAAATTAGCAATGTAAGTATTCGTTTGTTCCAATATTTTATTTGTTGTTAATTTATCAAATGAAGGTGTCGGTATTAATTTACCAACTGAAATTTGTTTTGGACAATTAATTTCAGAACCCATTACTGCATAATGTAATGGTGTATTATTAGAACTATCTTTAACATTTAAAGAAACACCTTTTTTAATAAAAAAATTTACAATATCTTCACTTTGTGAAATAACCGCTAAATGAATAGGCCAAACATTTGTTATATCAGGTAAATCTATAGGAGCCCCCATATTCCCCAAAAATTTAATAATTTCTAATTTAGTTTCATTATTAGCTATTTTGTTATCCAATTCTAATATAACATGATATGGCGTTTTTTTACTTGATCCTTTATCTGATTTGTCTATAATATTATATTTAAGTTTATTTTGGATAACAAAATTTTTAATTTCATCAAGATTGGCGCTTTTAAGGATTAAAAAAAATTGTTCAATTAAATTAGTTGGTACATTTTTTTCTGGATTATTAATAAAAATTCTAGGTTGATATTTAGACATATTATAATAATTAAATATAAATTAATTTGTATAATAAATATTTAAAAATTAAATATTTATTATTAAATAAATGAATTTATATAGTAAAACAATATCCAAAAGTTTAATATTAAATGATGATACATATGAAAAACAAATAAAACAAACAATTGATATATACGATAATATATTCTATAATAATGATATTATACCAAAAAATAGAGAATTAATACATAGCCTTGCTCCTGAACAAGACACAGCAATATTCCCGCATATTGCGGACGACGAATCAAATAATTTTAAATATGATAATATAAATGTAAATACTATTCATGTAAATAAAATTAAAAATAAGGATGATATTCTTATAAAGGCAAAAAAAAATCATGTTGTTAAAATACCTAATATTAAAAATAGAACGATTAAATTTTATAAATGTGAAAAAAATGATATAAAATTAGATCCAACAGATATTAAATCATATAAAATATTTATTGTTGAAACAAATGTTTTATTATGCAATGATAAATCAATAGATGGGATAGAAATTTTTATTTACAATGATTCATCTAGTGAAATAATGATAAGTTTTATAAAAGATTGTAAAAAAGAATTAGAAGATAAGATATTTATTAATAATATACCTCCTAATGAAGGTAATTCTTATATGTATTTACATTATTTAAAAAAATGGATAAAATATTAATATACTCCGAATAATATTACTTTGGATACTTTATCTAAAATAATATTATATATCAATTTATATATTCCAAAATAATATATTAGTATGGCATATGAAATACTGAAATGTTTCACATTCCATCGTAGCCTCCGAAATAATTTATCATTTCACGATAGATTATTGGAGGAGCTATTAGAATGTTTCACATTCCATAACAGCTTTCGAAATAATTTATCATTTCACGATAGATTATTGGAGGAGCTATTAGAATGTTTCACATTCTATCGCAGCCTCCGAAATAATTTATCATTTCACGATAGATTATTGGAGGCCCAATTTCCATTTAAATTTGTCCATAAATTATACCATCCCTCACTACATGCTATATTTGTTAAACATGAATTTTCTTTTAAATTTAATTGTCTTTCCGCATTAATAATGGATTCTGCATTGTTTTGCATAAAATTTCTAAATTCATTCATATTAATAAATCCATTTTTTCGTCTCATAATTTCTGTTAATTCATTTGTGGATATATAATTTGTTAAAAATCGTCCATCCGACATTAATGCCGGACAACCATCTTTAAAATATATATTATTTAATCCTGAATATGGACTTTTATTTTGTAAAAAATTATTTTTATTATTAAGAACATGATGTACGGCACAATTATTTCGTTTAAATTGTTTTGGATTAAATTGATAATTTGTATTATTCATTTTAATATATATTCAAGATGAGATTATAAATTTATACTTTAATCCTGTTTAATTATAATTTCGTTTTTTTAGATTTAGGAATATCTGATAAAGATTTTTGTGATGTCATATCTGCATAATGTATAGATTCTGATATGTGTTTAATTATATCCGTATCTAATTCATTATTAAAATCATGTTTATTTTGTGTAAGATTATCCAAAATATTTTTATATTTATTTTCTGATATAGTGGATTTATTTAATACTATATCATTGGCTCCTACACTAAAACAATCATCATTAGTTTTATTTATATTATTATCAATTTTATCGAATAGTTCTTCCGTATGTATAGATTTACATATTTTAGTATTATTCAATAAATCAGTTTTATTTGTTTGATTTAATTTTTGTTCTTTGTATAAATTCATTTTATTTAATAATTCTTTTGCTTCATTATCTGATAAATCAACATATTTTACACTCAAATCATTATTTTTTACCATATCGGATTGATAAGTTATTGATAGTGCAGGTGAATCTATTTTATTATGTAATATATTTTTTTTGATAGTTTCATTTACTTTTTTTTCTATATCATATAATTTTGATCCTAAAGACATTGTTTCTTGATATGTTGGTATTACCATTTTTTTTATATGATATATTTCTTTATAAAAATAGTACATTATTACTAAGCAAATTATTATACTAATAATAATTAAATATTTAATTTGTATCATTCTATAATATTTATAATCTAAAAAATACAATATATTTAAACCTGAAATAATATTATATATTGAAGTTATTATTTTAATATATAAAATTATTAAATTATCATTGTATAATTTATATAAATATATATATATAAATGAATTCAAATAAAACAAAAATAATTAATTATGCAGATTGTAATAAATTAATATCCAATATTGTATTATATTTAATTAACGGAAAAAATATAAATCCGATAACAGTTAATGATATGGGATGCACGTTTACCGTTATTAAACATGAACAAAATAAACATTTTAATCGTGTTATTTCAACTTCATTATGGAAATCAAATCCTAATTATGTTTATAATCTTTCTGCTAGTTTATTATCTTGGAAAAATTTAAGAAAGTTACATTGGAATGATTTTACGTTACGTATTTATACTGATATTAGTGTATTTCTGCCATTTCGTAATCAAGAAAATATATTTACTTATCTAGATAAGACTAGTCAAATAATAGTTTTTTTATTATTAATAAAATATATTGATAATATCCCTGATTATAAAACGTATATTGAAGATAGTAACTATTCAAAATCTGAAAAGAAAAAATATTTAGATAAATATACCAATGAAAATATTGAAAAATTAAATGATTTATTAGCATTAAAATGGATTATTGTGGATAAAAATTCACAAATGATAAATATTACTAAAAAAAAAGAAAATGATGAAAAATTATTCGTAACTTTTATTGAAAATTTACCTGATGATTTATTAGCAAAACAATTTTTGAATTATGTTGAAAATAATGTATATTATTCTTATATATATGAACATTATATCAAGGGTATTCTTAATATAAATGAAATTTTTATTGCATATAATAAATTTAAAGAATTAAATAAAATAGAAAATAATGACAATACTGACAGGAGGAAACAATTAGTAGATGAATTAAAAACTATTCAAAATGATTTTGTAGATATAATCAAAGAAAATAATAATCTTGTTGAATATATGCCTTTAATAAATGATATAGCTGATGAATTTTATGATAATTTTAGAAATGAAATAAATGAAATGATAGAAATATTAAATAACGATGAATATTTTGATAATTTTATATCTTTACTAAAAAAATTTCAGAATTATGTTTATACCAAAATAGAAACATCGGAAAATTTTAAAAATTTATCAAAAAAAATAACAAATATGGATGTAGATTGGTTACAAATTTTTGAACGTCTAATTGAAGATCCTCAAATAGAAATTTGGTTATATGAATGTCCATGGGGATTAAATAATATAGAAATTTCCAAAAAAATATTATCAGCGGAATTAGATAATAGATATGAATGTGTACATAAAAAAACATTTGGCTCTATGGTAAGATATCATCCTATTTTTGATACATCTGTAGATATTTGTATTATACGTAATTTGGAATTATTAACATCAGAAATAGATAAAAAACATTATAAAAAGTGGATAAAAACAAATTTGACTGTTTTTGGATATACATTTTTATATAATTGTACAGTTTATGAAACTGTCGGTAAAATATGTAATGATCGATTAACAAAAGAAAAGATGATGTTATCATGGTTTAATGTCAATAAAACTACATCATGGTTTAAAAAAAATAATGTTGCAAATAATATGTATAAATGTATATTTGATGTATTTAATAAAAAATATGACTTATCTGATTTAACAGATAAATCATTTAAACAACATATAAATTTATTATCAAAATATTTACCTGATACATTTTTTAATTTTTCATATGGTGTTGATGAAATTATTTTAACAATTTGTTTGCAATCACAATTATTACTCAATTTAAATTTAAAAACTAACTATTCAATAGATTACTTATTAAATTGTGAACTTTATGAAGTAAATCTTAATTCAGTAAATTCATTTAATGAAATAACATTTAAATTAATGGGTATTCCTATTGAGAAGAATGGAATAAATTATAATTATGATATATTGGCTAGATTATCAGGATTATATTTTTTGTTAGGAACAAAAAGTTATAGTATATTTAATCCTACAAATATAACTTCACCAATTTATAAGAATAATTATAATGATTATTTACAAAAAATAAAAGGCAATGTAAATGATTTATCAAAAGTCAGTTACGATAATTTTATAAAATATATATCTAAAAATGATGAACTAAAAATTTTTGAAGAACAAATAAATATTTTCAATAATTATCTAGAATATATTAATACAAATTTTAATTATAAGATTGATATTAATAAAGCCAATATATGTTTATTATATATTAATGATGATGGATATGGTTTGAAAAATATGTCAACCAACAGTATATTAAATATAATTAATGATAAAACTACAAATATATTTCCAGTATATCCATATAAAAACAAATCAGAAAAAATGGGGAAGGAACAAATAATTAAATCATCTAAATTTTTGTTAATTCATCTTTATGATATTGAGAAAAAAGAGAATCAATTTTCCAAATTAGATTCAAAAAAAATGGTTAATTTTCATAATAAATATATAAAATACAAATATAAATATTTATCAATTAAAAATTTATTAACAAAACAAAATTAAAAAATATTATAAAAATTAATAACTAAATATTATTTTTAATATATATATTCATATAATTGTAAAGATGAATTAACAAAAATTGCATTAAAAATTATCGAAAAAGATGTTTCTAAAATAAAATATATTCATATGATTTTGTTGTTATTAATTATACTATATTTGTTGTTTCGCAACAATAACAAACAGTTTTACCCAAATTTTTATAATAGGAATATGTTATAATTTATTAGATAAACATGTATTTAATTTATTCAGAAATTATATATTGCCAATTTTAGATATGATTTTATAAATTTTTTAAAAAAAATTATTCAAAAGATTATGTTGAATATGAACTTTTATAAATTATATTAGTAATTTGGAAAAATTTCAATACAACAAACTTTTTGAAGATTATTTGAATAATATCATATAATAATAATTTAAAAAATATTTTTTTGTAATATATTCAAAATTGGATTTAATAAAAATTTTATCATATATATCAACACATTTATTAATGGATATTTTTGCAGTGGATTAACAAATAAATTTATTAAATTAATATATATGAAATTTGTAAGAGCAATAGGTATACTCAAAAATATTTATGTTAAAGACAATAAATATGATCATGTTATAATTAATTTAGATATATCTAAAAAGAATATAATTAAATATGACTTTATTTCTGAACAAGACACAGGAACAATATCCTCCGATAATGTATCACAAAGCGATAGATTATCTCGGAGACTGCGAAGTGATGCACAGCAGCTCTACAGCTCCCTGCATATTGTAGATGATATATATGATAATAATTGTGAAATAGATATTAATATTGGTTCGTTACAATATTTAAATGAATATGCTATAATACATGAACAAATTGATAATTTTAATTATCCAAATGGTATAATAGAAGCACAATTAAATTATAAAACTAATTTTAATTTAAAAAATAATAATTTTACAAAAATACATGAAAAAGATTTGGCTGATTTAATTATAAATTATGTACGAAAATCCGAAAAAATTATTGTTTATGGCACGAAATATGTTGATTATCCACATAAATTAGGTATACATGATATACATATGGATAGTTTACATGATAATAATAATCATGATGGTGCAATTGCATTTTATTTATCAAAACCTAATCCACATTTAGAATGGTTATTTATCAAATTTGAAAATCAATATTTATAAAATTATTAATAATTTTATAAATAATATTATTTGGAACGCTTTTTAATTAATAAATAAATTATTATTATCAACATAACTAATATTATTAAATAAAGTATTGCAGATACATATATATATGGTTTAACTTTTTTAACAATTGAATTAGTCATAGGATTTATCAATTTATTTGAAATTTTATTTTTAAATTCAGGAGATGATATAATATTAATAATGGTATTTAATATTTTATCAGTCATTGGACCAATACCAGTTTCAACTTTATTTATCATTGGACTTATATTTGTTTCAGCATTATATATCATTGGACTTATGGTCGTTCTAGAGTTATTCATTATTGTATTTATATTAGATTCATCTTTATTTATTGGATAATTTGAATAATCAAGTGGCGATTTCATTAATATATACACATAACAAATAAAATAATTTATATATTTATTATTCTGGAGAAAAAATTATTTCACTTGATTGTAAATAACCTCCTGTTTCATTTTTTTTATTTTTTTTATTTTTTTTATTTTCTGTACTTTGTTCCGAAACTTTTACATTAGGATTATTTTTTTTAGTTTTTTCCGATGTAGTTTTTTCACTTGTTGTCATTGCATTTCTATTACCAAATTTACTTTCATTTTCTTTTTTACGTTCTTCCATATAGTTTTTAATTTTTTCAATATCCATACTGTCCACAATTTTTTTCAGATCTTTTTTAGTAGTTATGAGTTCCTTAATTTTTTGCATTTTTAAAAGGTCATTTTTTCTCTTTTTTAATTCGGGATCGTTATTTGTCACATAAATTTTTAATGCTAATCTATATAATTTTGCAGTTTCAGTATCTACACCTAATACATTTTCAATTTCATTTAATATAGTTTTATATAGATCGGATGCTTCTTTATTTTTATATGAAATTCTTGAATGTTGTGTTTTTTCTTCAATAGAATCACTTCTTAATTGATCATTTAAATTATGTTTAACAAATGAATCATTATATCCATGTTCACTTAATAAATCATCATCTGATTTTAATTTTGAATTAACAAATTTAGTTTTAATTTGTCTTTTTCCATTATATCCACCATGTATATTAGTTGTATAATGAACAACAAGGGCTTTAAAAAATTCTTTATTAGCATTATTAGGATCATCATTTAATTGTTTATGAATATTTATTCCACACCCAGATGGTTTTATTGATCCTTCTTTTATATCTGATGCTAAATTTATTAATTGTTTCATTATATCATTACTTTGTTTATTTTCAATATTATTGTAATCTTCCATATTATAATTATTAATGAGATTTTCTTGTTTCAATATTTTTATTTATAATTATATTATATATATCTGGAATATTAGATTGGTATATGGATAAATATTGTTTTTTACTATATATAAATAATATTAAATATTTATGATGCATAATTTATTTATTTAATAAAATATAATTTAATAAATTTTAATTAAACATTATAATATAAAATAAATATTTATATTGTTTAATTAAATATTAATCAAGGTTAAAATAATTTATTTATAAAATATAATTATCTCAAATTAGTAATATAAATAAATGAGTGATTCATCTTCGAATATAATATTAATAGTTATTGGAATTATTTTGTTGATTGTAGTAATATATTATATAAATAAAAATAATGATCAACCTATGAAAGAAGATTTTATAACAGAATTACAACAATCTGGGCAAATGTATGATACATGCAAAGATCAGAACAATTATTCACCAAATCAAAAAAATTATAATGGACAAAATAAAACATTGGATGGAATAATACCAAAATATGATAATTTTATTTCAGATAATCAGACATCAAATAACACAATAAGTGATATTATGAATTCTCCAACTTATGGATCACCTATACAATCAAATTGTGATAAGAATGAATTTGTATATAAAAAGAAAAAATTTGTGAAAAAAACACCTGAAGATTTAAATGATTTATTTGATATCAATAAAATGTTACCTAATGAAATTGAAGATGATTGGTTTGATACTGCACCTTTAATGTCTACTAAACAAATTAATAATACACAATTGATACATCCAAAAGTACATATGGGTACAAATACTGTACAAAGTACACTAAAAAATGCAACACATGATATTAGAGGAGATATTCCAAATCCTAAATTAAATGTATTTTTGCCATGGAATAATTCAACTATAGAACATGATAATAATATAAAAGGATTATGTTAATTCTGATTATTTCTAATAAAAATTAATTTAATTAATAATATGAAAGATTTTTGTTAATTCTGATTAATTTTAATAAAATTAGTCAGAATTATATATATTTAGTTATCCAATTAATAAATATAGATTTATCGAGATAAAAAAATATATTTCCACTATATACTGATAAATTATTATTATGATATTTTTCAAATACTTTATCATAAATATCATATAATTCTTCTAATTCAATCTCTTCTTCAAGTTGATTAATTTCATTTTCGATATCCATTTTATTAATTATATAAAATTATATAAATATTTTTTAAATCATTTTGAATTTAGTTTTAAGAGATGTTTTATATGCCAAATATCTAAAAGAATCCAACATATCTTGTTTAATTAATCGGGATTTATAATCTTGTTTCAATAATGAATTGAACAAATGATCGACGATTAATGCATTTTTTATCATAATATTATTTTGTTCAGAATCATCATTAAAATCGTCGATATAATCAGTATCATCATCAGAATTATTAAAATTTATGTTGCCATCAATTAATTCAATTTTATTTAACCATTTATTAAATTTATTAGGAAATATCATTTTAAAATCATTATCAATATCGATGGAAGAATGAAACAGATAATCTTTTGGCAAATTAGATATAACCAATTTAGCATTACCGATTTCTATATCTTCATCTATATGATAATGAAAGATATTTTTTAATTGACCTAATTGTTTGGTATATAATTTAAAATAACAGTCTGAATTTTTTTTATTTCGATAATCTAATAAATCATTTAATTCATTCGGAGTAATATGATTTAATAAATCATCATCATAAGTATTATTATCCAACGATAAATCTAAACCATTTTCACAACTTAAATATGTGTATGTAAATATACCTAATTTTCTAATTTTATGATTATTTTCAAATTCTCCTAATAATATATCATATTCGCAACGTATATGTGGATCAACATCAAAAATTATTTTATCAATAAATAATTCTACAGTTAATAATTGTGATTGACATTCTAAAATAATATTATCAATTTCATCTATATTAATTTCCATGATTATATAGTTTTTAATTTTTGTTATTTTATTTTTGATAAATGTTATAATTTCATAAAGTTCATCTAAATATTTATTATATGTACCAACAAATAAATTTATAAATAATTCTGATTCTAATAAATTTTCAATATCAATATTAAAATTACAATCTTCCTGTTTAATGATTTGATTATTATCTTTTTTATATCTTAATTGTCTAAATTTATCTATTAAAATGTTAATAGAATGTATTAAATGATATATATATAAATAAATTTTCAAACATGTTTTCATAATTGTTTCTTTTTTTAATAATGAATCATAATTAAAATATTTAAAAAATTCTTTTCCTCTATCTTTATTTAAAAAATTAATACAATCTAAAACAAATATTTTATTATTCAAAATCATATATTGCATTTTAATTCTATAAATTGCGAATTCATCATAGATTCTTTTAATTTCGTCAAATGGAATATTTATTTTATTATTAATAACTAATGGATTTGTTATAATATTATTATCATATTTTTCTATAAGTTTACTATAATCAATTGATCTCAAATATTTGGTTTCTTTTATTAAGGATGGATAATCTTCATTTTTTATATCCTTTTTTTCATTTACTTTTTTTTGTAAGATATCTTTATATTTTTTAGGTATATAAATATCACTATTTAATAATTTATTGATTTCATCAAATGTCATATTATCTATATCCATATATTATGTATAAATAGTCATATACTTTATAATAATTATAGAAAATTAAAAAATCATTTTTTTTTATTTATATTATCATAATATACTAATATATTATCATAGTATATTATAGTAATGTATTAGTATAATATATTATCGTGTTGTACCTTTTGTTCTTTTAAGATAATATCTTTCATTAATTGGACGTTTATTTTCTATTTTTTTAATAAGTTGATCTACTTTTTTTTCGTCACGAATAGTTTCCATTAAAGCATCTTTAATTATATTTTCTTTTATTGGAGATTTTGTAATAGATTTATATCGATATACTCTACTACGTAATTGATTATCATCATCTTGTACATCTATTTTTGAATCTTCCATACCTAATTTTAATATGATATCCATAATATTTTGTTCTTGAATTTTTTTTTCTTCTTTATATTTTTTCATTTTTAAATTTAATAATTTAATTTTATCATCATTATCTAACCAATCTATGATTTTCTTTTTTAATTGTTTACGTGTATTATCTGCTAATTTTATTGTTTTTTTCTTAATATTTTCTTCTATATATTCATTTTCGGACAAATGTTCATTATTTGATTCATCCTCAATATTTTTATTATGTTCTTTTTTTTTATTCGATTTATGTTTTTTATTTACCATTTCTAATAAGTACAAATAATAAATTTTTTATATTTAAAAATATTTATAAATATCAAATCTCACTTCCAAAGTTGGATTTATAGGTAAACTGAACATTGGCATATATATTCTGGATATATCAATTGGATTTAAGCCTCCAACATTTAATTTATAATATGGTAAATAAAAATATGTAAAACGTGATATTGGTAATAATGGAATTTTCAAATAATAATCATCGGAACTAGAACTAGAACTGGAACTAGAACTGGAGCTTGAGACGGATGTAGTGGATTTATCTTTATGATGTTTATGTTTTTTACCTCCAGATTGTTTTTCTAATTTATCGACACTAGAAATTAATTTATTATTTATGTCACTTGGAAATTGACCTTCAATTTTGCTCAAATTAAAATCTACATTATTGCCCTTACTACGTTTTTCATTTATTTTAAAATGTGTAAGATTTTTTGTTTCGAGATTTTGTATTGTCATGTAAAAATCCTCAACATGATTTGTAAAATAATTAGAAATAGTATTATATAATTTTTTGCCAGCACCAAATGCATTACTTGAACGTGTAATTGTATCTATAGATCCTTCAACATAAGGGTTTATTAATCGATAAGTATTTTTTGACATTTATGATTATATATTAATATAATATATTTTTTGTTCCAAAATATAATTGTTAAAATATTTACATATAAAAAATTGATAATAACATTTATTAATTATATTCGTTTATAAAAATAAAATTATTTAAAGTTTTGGAAACATTATTTAATAAATGTCAAAATCTAAAATAAGATTAAATAATTTGAATAAAGAAAATGATAAAATATCTATTGATAACACAAAAGAAAAAAAATCCAAAAAAAATAAACAAAAATCTAGTATAGATGAAATAGATATAGAAAAAGAAACAATTAAAAATAATAAAAATAAGAAAAATCTTATATTAAAAAACAAAGAAAAAAAGAAACAAAATTCACCAGATAAAAAAGAAATAAAAAAAAATGAATCGAATAAAAAAGAAATAAAAAAAAATGAATCGAATAACAAAGAAAAACAGGTAATTAATAATATAAATAAAAAAGAAAAAGATAAAAAAATTTTAGAAGTTAAAACTAGTCAAACAGCTGCTTTTAAACAGGCTATTGAAAGACTAAGTAATGTTATATCAGATTGTTCTATTGTTTTTATACCTTGTGATAATATAGTACAAGAAAACGATGATGATTTTTATGAAGAACTTGATTCTGATAATAAAAATAAACTTAAAAAAAATGTGAACAATACAAAAAAAAATGGTATAAAAACGGAAAATGAAATAAAAAAAAATAAAGGTGGGATTCGTATTATAAGATTAACGGAGGAAAAGAATATTTTAGTAAAATTAAATTTGGATGCAAATAATTTCGATTATTTTAGGTGTGATGAACCTAAAATAACAATTGGTGTAGATTTACATAGTTTTCATAATCATATGAAGACTATAGATGATGATTATCCAATTATATTATATATGAATAGGGATGATAGGAGTACATTATATATAAGAAATTTGAGTGAAACTAATAAAAGTAGTGAAGAAACTGATATTGAATTATATTTAATGGATATAAGTAATCCGGAAATGCCAATTCCTCCAACTGATTTTCAAAATAAAATAACAATGGCATCTGATAAATTTCATACTATATGTAAACATTTGAATATTAATTCTACTTATGTAGAAATAAGATCGGTAAATAATGAAATTTTATTCAGAGGACAGAATGAAAATGGAAAAATTACGAAATCATATAGAGATATGAATTATTCTGAAAAGAAAAAAGACAATAATGATCAAGTTGTTCAAGGATTATATGAATTAAAAACATTAATGTGTTTTAGTAAATGTAATAAATTATGTAATGTTATTGAAATTTATTTGAAAAATGATTATCCATTAGTATTAGTTATTTCTGTGGCTACTTTAGGAAAAATGTATGTATTTTTATCACCTTCTAATGTAGACAATAATTAAATATCATTATATATTATCTATTGATTATATATAATGATATCAAAAAATAATAAACAAATAAAATTTATAATATTTATTATTTTCATTATTATCATATGGTTAATTTATAGTTATATATATAAATTTA
>SCLJ03000243.1_pt1 | contig 20534 bp, 20 predicted proteins | sample 7267891 | NCBI WGS metagenome assembly SCLJ03 (sample SAMN10721082, study PRJNA514188) | viral metagenome | isolation source: depth-stratified mine tailings core B | place: China: Fankou Pb/Zn Mine tailings
TTCCCATAGTTATTACGCCCAAAAGCCCAAAGCGTTCCATCAGTTTTTATTGCTGTTGTGTGATAGCTTGCAGCAACTTGCTTCCAGTTTGTTAAGCTTCCTACTTGAATTGGAGAGCTTTTGTTGATAGTTGTACCGTCTCCTAATTGGCCATACAGATTATACCCAAAAGCCCATAACGCCCCAGGAATCTCTCCATCCAAAAACTGCAAATTATTCACCTGATCAGTATACCAACTAGGAAACTTCTCAGGATTACTCAACACTTTCTCAAAAGAACTAGCAAAGTCAGTACCAATATCTATTGCACCCTCTTTAAAATTAGTTATAATAGGCATTATACCACCTCAGTAACAATAAGATCCAACGCAGCTAAATCAACACAAGCATCAACTTCAGCAAATTTACTAGCTTCCCAATCAAATGCAACTTGAGTCTGTGTCATCATTGCTTGAATAACTCCAGCAATATCCGCTTTAGAACAAGCTACGAAATTACCACTTTTTGGAAACTTCCAGTTAGTAGTACCAACATCTGAAAGCATTGGATAGCTCAATAAGAATATTGTTTTATTCTCTCTTGAACCTTCAACAATAACTTCTGTACCCGCTACAGTAAGTGTTAAATCTTTTGTTTCTTCTACGTAACGATTTGCAGCAATAGTTGCTTTTAAGTCATTCTTAACTGAATCTAAAGATTTTGGTGCAACTTCGTAAGTACCTGTAGCTTCTGTTGCTGTGAATGTCCAAAAAGGTCCTGATAGTTGTTCAATTTTACTATTGAGGTTTGGATAAACCAAAGTAGCAGGAAGAATTGAAGTGCTAGCATTAATTAGAATAGGTGCTTCAAACTTAGATGGAATTACGAAGTCTGTTTGAAGCATTCCTAGATCTGTCATAAGAGTGTAAGCAATCATATTAACTGAATATTCAGCAGGACCGTAGATGATATTTCCGTTGTTTTGTAAAATTATTTGCATTTTATTTCCTTATGTTTTTTGGGTTTGGGTTAAGCTATTGCTGTGGTGTGATTACTTGCAGCAACCTGCTTCCAATTTGTTAAGCTTCCTACCTGAATTGGAGAGCTTTTATCGGTAATTGTACCGTCTCCTAATTGGCCATACAGATTATGCCCAAAAGCCCATAACGTTCCATCAGTTTTTATTGCTGTGGTGTGTAAAGCACCTGCAGCAACCTGCTTCCAATTTGTTAAAGTTCCTACCTGAATTGGAGAGCTTTTGTGAGTAATTGTACCATCTCCTAATTGACCCGGTGTATTATACCCACAAGCCCATAACGTTCCATCAGTTTTTATTGCTGTGGTGTGTAAAGCACCTGCAGCAACCTGCTTCCAATTTGTTAAAGTTCCTACCTGAATTGGAGAGCTTTTATCGGTAATTGTACCGTCTCCTAATTGGCCAAAGTTATTACGCCCAAAAGCCCAAAGCGTCCCATCAGTTTTTATTGCTGTGGTGTGACGAAAACCTGCAGCAACCTGCTTCCAATTTGTTAAGCTTCCTACCTGAATTGGAGAGCTTTTATCGGTAATTGTACCGTCTCCTAATTGGCCAAAGTTATTACGCCCAAAAGCCCAAAGCGTTCCATCAGTTTTTATTGCTGTTGTGTGATAGCTTGCAGCAACTTGCTTCCAATTTGTTAAAGTTCCTACTTGAATTGGAGAGCTTTTGTGAGTAATTGTACCATCTCCTAATTGACCCTGTGTATTGTACCCACAAGCCCAAAGCGTTCCATCAGTTTTTATTGCTGTGGTGTGACGAAAACCTGCAGCAACCTGCTTCCAATTTGTTAAGCTTCCTACCTGAATTGGAGAGCTTTTGTGAGTAATTGTACCGTCTCCTAATTGGCCAAAATCATTACGCCCAAAAGCCCAAAGCGTCCCATCAGTTTTTATTGCTGTTGTGTGACGATATCCGCATGCAACCTGCTTCCAGTTTGTTAAGCTTCCTACCTGAATTGGAGAGCTTCTGTGAGTAATTGTACCATCTCCTAATTGGCCAAAGTTATTATACCCAAAAGCCCACAACCCACCAGGAACATACACAACATCTCCCATGATAGTCTCTACCCAATAATTCTCAGTAATAAAATTTTCAGATACTTTTAGGGTATTCTGAGTTATAAACGAATCTCCTGTTGCCATTACTTAGCCCCCTACTCTATTTAATTTATTTATAGTTTTAACTTAAGCTCTTCAACTTCTTTTGATAGAGTTTGAACAGCAGATATTAAGAATGGAATCAATCCATTATACTCAACAGACTTAAGACCCTCAACATTAGTATTTACCAAGAAAGGCAACACCTCTTCTAACTCTTGAGCAATAACACCTGCAGAGTGTCTATCATTTAAAAATTCAAACTCTACTGGATTTATATTATTAATAATACCCAATCCATCATTCACAGTAACTATATTCTTCTTCATATTTTTATCAGATAATGATGTAAATGTTGTTGATGATAAATTACCAGTACTTGGATTGTATTGTAAATTTACATCTGAAGTGTTTAATGTAGTTACTGTCCCACTAGTTGCATTAGTAAATATAGGGTATAAAATACCATCAGTTGTAATATCATTAACTAACGATACACTACCCCCAACTGTTGCCCAAGTATTATCACCTCTAAGGAATGTTGTGCTATTAGCTGTTCCAGTTCCTAATCTAATTGTTGGAACAGTACCAGAATCTAAATTACTAGCATTTGTGAAGTAAGTAGAATCATTACCATCTAATAAATCAGCATCCAAGCCACTTCCAGTTCCATCAACTGTCTTGACAGCAGTTAGAATATCAGAAGCATTAGTTATGTCAAAATTGTTGTAAGCAATTAAATCAACAACATCACCACTTGAAACAGCATTAAGTGTTATTGACGTACCATTAGTAGCAGCAAAGTCAACATTAGGAAGTTTTAAACCATTTACAAAAACTTCTACAAAACCAACAGAGTACGAAAAAGAAAAATCAGTCTGTCCTTCTGTTGCTATAATTGTTGTATTTGTGTATAACCCAGTACCAACAAAACCAGTAGAATTAACCCAATTAGTGCCATTGTACTTTAACACTTCATTATTTAATGGTGTATTAATAACAACATCTGTTAAATCATTAAGAGTTGAAGTTGGTACAAAATTAGATATTGTAGTATCTAATTCTTCTAAAGCACTTTGAACATTAGTAGAAGATATGTTGCCAGATGGTGTAACACTTACTTCAGAAGCAGACACTAAACCAGACAATTTAGTATATACCGAACCAGACCATCTGTAAGTAACACTATTATCTAATGTAATGTAAATTTTTCCTGACTCCCCTATACTCGGTAATAGCGTAAAGTTAGGAACTTCTAATACATCATCTACGTATGAAGGTAATTGATTAGCAAATAACTTACCACTATTATCCAGAGAGGCTATACCATTAATTTGTCCCTTTGAATTCATTATTTCAGTAAGTGCAGCAGCGACACTAGATTTATTCTCAGTAGGCATCATTGATAGATAACCAATATTAGAGATAGCTTGATTAGCTGTACTGTTTACGGTATTGATAGCATCTACTACAGTAGCAGCTCCACCCACATTTAAGTCATTCAGATTACCATTCAAAGCAACAGAATTTACAAAAGATATCGTCCATGCACTTGAAGTACCAGGAATGGCATTGTGATTAGCATCTTGATTAGAGAAGTAATTGGTATCATTATATCTTACCCAATCTCCTTCAGCATATATATTCCCAGCAGACCAAGTAGGAGGTAACTCTCCAGATATTACAGTAATTACTCCATTAAACTTATTAAGTTCTTTCTTAATAGCGCTAGATGCTCTATTAAGCTTTTCTTTGGTTATCTTATCACCATCTTTAAAGAGATTCTTAGCTTCAAAGTCTGAAAATGATGTTATAGTCATCTAAGACTCCTTAAAATTGAATTGACCAAGTAATTCTCAATGATACAGTATCATCTTTAACTTTAGCTCCAAATGTTTTCATACTAAATATTCTAGTATCTGCATATAATGCAGCTTCAGTATATGCTGTTGTACCTACACCATTAGCAGCTCCAGTAGGAATTACTATTAAATATGTAACTGTACTAGCTGATTTAGTAATGTGAACAGTGGTTCCTAAATCTTCTTCAATAATATTAGTAGCGAATGCATCTTCAGAATCAGTTGGTGTGAACGCAATTGGGTAAGTTACACCAGAAGTTTCTTCTGAGAACAAGCTAGTTCTAGTAGATACGAAACCGTTTGAGGAATCTTTTGGAGTAATAAGATCTATATAATGACCTTCAGTACCTAGAATAAATTTGTTGATATTCTTCCCTACACTTAATCCAGCCACTAAATCACACATATTAATACGTGCTTCATCCATGATTAAGTTATCTTCTTCATATCTGTCAGTTACTTTATTATCTTTATTTAGACACTCTAATATAAAGTGTCCCTTAATCTTGTCAAACATATCTTTCATAATTTACCCTTATATCTGTGTTTAAGTATTGTGCTTATTTATAAAACTTCTATAATTAGATCATCCATTACGCTTCTTACAGAATTACCACCAACTTTAAAAGTACCCAACACTAAGTTTAGATCACTTAATTTAGCTAGAGTGTTTAACTCATAAGCACTTTCAATTAATAGATTGTCTGATATTATAGTTAATTCTGAATCAGTAAAGTCAACAGTATCTTTAAAAGTGTGCCAATCCTGAATGTCAAACATCTCTGTTGTAAACTCTTGAATATCCCACAAATCAGTAGCGTAAGCTGGAGTTTTCTTAACTACCCTATCTTCAAATACTGGATAGTCAACAGTTAGTTTATCAAAACCACCAATAACGAAGTGAGCAGCAATAGTTCCTTGTCCAATTAGTGGAAGTGAACCATCTGACCCCCTAATATGTTCCCAAACGTGATTATAATCAATTATAGAGGTAGATTTTCCACCAATTGTAAATCTTCCTACACCCGCTTGTTCAGATATCCTTTCAGGATTATTAGTTTCTTCTAAAATGTTGTTTAATCTTCCAGATACTGCTTTTCTAGAGTTTTGATTTTCAATTAATGCTGAACCAATTCTAAATTGGTTTACTGAAGCATGTTGTTTAAATTCTACTTTACCATATACTTCTTCCCACACTTCAGGAGACACGTTTGTAGTACCTTCTATTAAAGGTTCAGTATAACGTTTAAGATAATTCCAGTTCTTTCTGAAATCTATAGTCATATCTATATTGAAGTTTTCAAGAGCTGTAAGTCTTCCACCACAGATTAAGAAATTACCTATTACTGATGAACCAACTATCGAACAAGCTTTATCAGGATGTATCATAAATTGTTCAGTACCTAAGTTTGAACTCACATCAAAATATAGGTAATCTTTTGTCAATACTTCTATACTTGTTGTGTACAGTGAATAGATAGAACAATGTCCAGCATAATCTTTAATTATGTTATTATCTATATCATAATAAGCTACATGTATTTCTGGATTAGTAGTTTGTTTTAAATAGCTCCCATCCTGAAATGTAAATTTTTGAGTTAGATAACCCAACTCATCAACTATTGAGTATATATCTACTACTAGTGAACCATCATACGCATCTATACTTCCACTTAAACATCTAACCTCTAGAGTTTGAACATTATAAACAAACTTTATATTAAATAGATCATCAAATAATAATCTCATTACTACAGTATATAAGTAAGCAAATCCTAATGGATGTGATAATAGCTTAACAATCTGATCATATACTTCTCTACGTATAGAACCCTCTACTTCGAAATAGAATGGAATTCCTTTATCATAAAATTGGAATGAACTATCACCATTACCTTGAGCCATTTCAACTAAATTATATATATACTCAATAGCAGTAGCTGTACCCTTTTTCTGAGAATAATTTCTAGAGGTAGCGAAATGTTCATAATTCAATGATTTGATCAAATTCTGCAGATAAGTAGTACTTATAAGATCTGTACCAAATCTTTGATTCACTTGACTAGCAGAATCTAATATTGTCTTGTTAGTTTGTGCTTGTGTGAACACATTAAAAACATCTGCTAGGTATGTTTTTAAGAATTGTTCCTTCAATATAGTACTATTACTAGTGAATATTCCATTAATATCATAAGAAAATGAAGATACTTGATCTAACTGATTACAGAATATCTCTATCATATCATTATATAATGGTATTGTTTTTATGTTATCTGGAGTAATAGATAACATTATATCTTTTATTGTCATAATTACTCCTAATTAAATGTAACTGATTTTAAGCGTGGAACAACATTCTTAAACATTTTCATATTTGGTGATGGGAATGTTATATCCAAGTATTGAGTCTCATTAGTTGAATCAAAAAACACAGGGTCAATAAATCCTTCTTTAACATATAACTCAATTAAAATATATTTTTTAAAACTATTAAAAATGGTGTATTTTCCAACTACTACTGAATTCTGAGTAATAGGAATTTCAATTCTAGATGTCGAAATTTCATCACCAACCAGTAAAGAATAATCCATAACTAATGGAGCAGTTATAAAATTGTGTTCAATACTTGGTAAGTTGTTCGTTATTAAACTCCCATCATTAGCAAATAATGGTTCATATGGAATACTCAAGTGTATCATTACTTTTCCATCTAACGCATCCAGTGGGTTCTCATAAACAATGCTCTTTCTACTTATCATAAATCTATTCTTTAGTGTTAATTCAAACCCTGAAGCATCAGTAAGATAACTATCAATTTTTCTCATTAAATTTGAGTTAAAATACTCAAACCAAAAATTCTCAACTTCTTCTTTGAAGTAAGTATCAATAATATTAAATACAGCTTGGTTAATATCAGCTTTAGAGGTAACAATGTTATATTTTTTAATACTAACTGTATATATGAATTCTAACATCATGTGATGTCTATTATGATACGTCATTGTTGGTATAGCATATTTCTTAACAACATCAAATACACCTGGTTTAATAGGGGTATTGTTTTCATCATAATTTGTTGTTACTAACTCTTCATCTTCTATGAAGTTGTTTTGCTCTGATTCAGGATTCGTGAAGGTATAGTTAATATTCTGATCATCATTAGTAAATGCTCTTACGTAAGTACTCGGAGTAAAACAAAACCAAATATGACCAGGAGCTTCAGGATGTTCATCTTCCCCACCCCACACTTCTACCTTATCTACTGAGTTTTCTCTATTACATATCGCTAAAAAGTCACTTCTAGTTACTGCTCTATTTGCTGAGTTATAAAATAGTGGAGCATTTTCCTTAATACTTTGTGTATCTTCTTCATTAGCTCCCTGAATTAATAACTTAGCATTAGTTATAGTACAGTTAAGAGATGTAGTAAATGCTTCTGTATCAGCCTCTCCATCAACTCCTGATGAAGTTAATACATTAAGCTCTATTATAGTACCTTTTCTAAGTGTAGTTCCCATACCAGCTATTTTAAAATAGATGCGAGGAGTGCTCATTTCGATATTATCCATTCTTGCGAACTGATATGGTAGAAAAGAATCTTTCTCTAATAATATTTTATCCGCCTTAGTCCATTCCTCTTGCTTGTGTAATACACCAACCTGATCATAATATGTTAAATAACATTCTATTCCATCTTCCTCTACATTCTTGTATGGAATATCTACATAATATTGAGGAACCAATTGACCATAATCATTAAGAATAGTTGTTGTTGTTATTTTTAAACTATCAGGATAGTCTGAAAATTTATACAATGTACCTTCTACAACTTCAACATCAATACTATGTCCATCTAATACATTAGTTAGTATAATATCCTTCTCCATTAGGTAGTAACTCTTACCATTAGAGTTAAACTCTGAATATTTAGGTATTGAATAATTTCCAGCAGCAAATGTAAGTGTTAAACGATATCTGTATGAGACTACGTGGTTAACTTCATATCCTAACAACCTGGCATCATAAAGTATGTTATTTCTTTTTTGAGCTAATGGAAGTAACATCTCATTAACATTGGTCGCAGTGTTAGCATTCAACATAGATACTAAATATGACATTGCTGTTACTAACTGAGCAGTGTTTGACCCTTCATATAAAGCATCATATCCCTTAGCTGCAAACTTAGCTTCTAAGTCTGTATATATTTCACTAAAAGTAAATGGGATAGTTTCTATTAACTCTGTTGCCATTCTTATTCCTTTATCTTATATTATTGTGTTATACTTAGAGCAAAATTAGCACTATTTTCAATTCCCTGATCTCTGTAATTATAATAGATATCAACAACTATTCTATTAAATTCAGGAACAGATTTTATTATAATTTGCTGAACAGATATTCTTGGTTCATATAATGAAAGAGCTTGTGCTACATAAGTCTTTACTTGAGATTCTGTTATTGGGTCAATTTGCGAAAATATTACCTTATATAATTCACTACCAAATCTAGGCTTTCCAGGAAGTGAACCTCTTCTAGTCATCAAGATATTATATATACTATTATTTATAGCTTTAACATCATTAACAACAATATTTGGTGTTATATAATCTGTATACATATAATATCCAATAATTTAATTTTCAATATTTATGCTTTGCAAATATATCTATATATTATATAAAAGGGCTCTTTAAGGATCTCTCTGGTACGATGAGGTATTAAAAATAAGGATGTGTTATGTTTGATACGATTAAATATTTCTTCTCAGAAATAGGTAAATTAGTAGTTGTAGTTATTATTGCAGCTTTTGTAGGTGGATTTGTTTTAGGAATCTATGGTGTTGCGAGTATGGATAAAGCTGTAAGAGACAAACCTACACTCGATGAGTGTATTGAGTACTTTCCAGATAGATCGGATAAAGTGGTGGGTGTTTATGATGCTGTTATTAAAGAATCTCAAAAGACTGCTGATAATTTAACTCAGAGCAAAAGAGATACACAAGATTCACAAGTAAAAACAGTTGGTGTTCCAGATACTTCACTCCCTGCTTTTGAAGAAGCTCCTATATTTGAAAATACTTCAAGCAATTAACTAACATCAACAGCACTAGATGCTATAATAGCATCTCCACAAGATAGAGCATCTCCATCTAATGCCACTTTCTTACCATTAATGGTGACAGCACTTGAAGCTATTATTGTTGGCGTGTGGGTAACTCCAACACTGTTGGTATGAGGCTCACAAGAATCACCATCTAGTACGACAGTGACACCATTAATAGTAACAGAACTTGAAGCTATTACAGTAGTTGGTGGGAATGTCTCATGTCCTGTTGAAGAGTCACCATTTAGTACAATATTCATTATACTACCATAGTTGAGCCACCTTTGATGGTAACAACACTTCCCTCTAAATTAAGAGCTCCTGAACTTTTAATTAACCCAGTTCCACCTGCAGTAGCAGATAAATTCCCAGATACTTCAGCACTCATATTTCCAGACACTGTAGATGTTAAGTTCCCAGTTACTTTTACACTCATATCCCCTCCAGATATAATATCTGTAGTTCCTACTGTATTGATAGTAGTCTTTCCCTTAACCTCTACTTTTAAATCTCCATTGGGTAACATGTGTATATATGTTCCAGTTTTGTGAGTAATTTTTATCATTTCCTCACCACCAAAATCATCAATCTCTATAGTATGACCTGAATGGGTTTCAATTACATGTTTCTCTTTGTAATGATCTAATGCAAGAGAGTTAACATCATACTTCCCTAATCTGTCTGCAGTTGGTAAATCAAATTTATTATCTTCACCAGCTTTACCATGTATAGCTCCTACGACTATGGGGAGGTTTTCATCTCCATGATCTAAAATAACAAATACCCAAGTTCCAGTTCTAGGAATTGAAGTTATTCCATACCCACTACCATACCCAAAACTTAAGGACTGCATAACTTCAGCCCAAGGTAATTCTGCAGTTAATAGCTTGGTATCATCCATATCATGAAGACCCATAATACGTACTTTTACTTTTCCATCTTTTTTAGGACTATTGGAATCTTCAATAATTCCTCTAAATATTTGAAATTCCTTCTCTTGTCTCTTTGTCTGTTCTGCTTGGTTTACCTGATCTTCCATATTACACTCCCAATGGTTTCTCTGTACCTATACGGTTAAGAGTTAATTTAGTTACATATTGAGCACCATTCTCAAAACGTTCAGTCAATTTAGTAATTATATACTTACCACTAAGTTCTGGAGAACCTTCATTCATGGTGTCAGTACGTGTATCCATAATTAATTCTACATCAACAATCATATAAATATTTAACTCAACATCACCTGCAACAGCTATTTCAATTTCCACGTCCTTTAGAAACTTCTCATAAGTCTCTAAAAATAAGTTATCATCATGCAGTTGTGATTGTGTTTGATATGTAGTAAGTGCACTCTTAGCACTAACAACAATATCTTGTATGATAGAGTTATCATTAATAGTAGATTTTACTGAATCATATATATCACTCATATTTTGTTTGAACGATTTCATTGATTTAGTTTCTGAGTCAAAAACTAGCGTCTCTTTTGGAGGAGATTTCAATACTTTTGAATTATTCCCACCATTGTTAATTATGTTATAACTTAAAATATTGCCTTTATACATTATAGCATTTTTGAGATTTGTAAATTGTATAGGATGCTCCACTAAGGTTGATGGAGTTAATGACTTAATTGGTTTGAGACAATATTTATCTTTTGTTTGGTATATTTTAGCCCCATCTTTGTGTAATTCTTTATGTAGAAACCCTAACAAAGTTTGATTTCTAGGAACTATCACATTATCTCTTATTCTAGATGTTTTACCAATATCTAGAGTAAGACCCTTGAACATATCACTACCAGCTGTGTATGTGTTAAATACTTCAGATATAGTTTTGTCTATATATCCTTTTAAAGGCCTTTCTGTTAGTAGATGGAAAGAAGGAACATCTATCAATCTCAGCTCAACAATAGGATTTGAATCATTAGATGGTAATCTATCCATTTCATAAATATTAAAATGTCTAATATAATATTTATCGTAAATGTCCACAATATATATTTGTAACAATTCCCCAGATTTTACACTAGTTAGTAAATTCAATGGGTCTTTCAATATTAATGAGGCAGTTACTGTTGGTAGGGATATATCATAATATATTGTAAGATCTAATATCATATCTCTAAGCATAACTTTATTGAATTGAGATAATTCACTAAACTCTATGTATAGTTCTTTTATCTTACATGTTGGGGTTAAGTCCATTACTATACCTTTAACTAACTGTTATATTATTTACACGCAATATTCTAATAAAATCTTGCATCATCTCAGGGCGTATAACTATAAGTGTTCTGTTTAACTCATTTTCTACATACTTCTCAACAAATACTTCTTCTGTTAATGCATTAAAACGTTCAGTACTTAATCCATGTCTGAGTGTATTATCTACATACTTCTGTACTTTATCTATTGATGCTTGTCTAATATTATCGAAGGAATACGCCATTCCAAATAAAGGGTCTCTATTGTTAATAATTAATAATAAATCCCAATACTTCTCATCATTATATAGGTTAAATGATACTGATTCTATCATTTCTTCATCCATCAGATTATAGATTTGAGTATGTGTTCCATCAACAATAGCTGGGAGTTTAGCTATCTCTTTTAGCATTTTAGAAGTATAATCAGATATATAGAACATATCTGTTTCTGGTGATAGCTTTGGTATGACAGATGTCTTAGTAAATTTGTCAAAATTAAGTAGTGAGTTCTTTAATAAAAATTCAGCCATTACATCCAATCCCCCATAACCATAGCTTCTTTCTCTAAAAATGTTAATTCGAGTCTCATAACTTTAGGAACTCCATCTAGAGTAGTTTCAATAAACCCACTTGGACCATAATCTAAACTTATTCTACTTAGTACAACAGGTTTAGGTCTTACAGTATCTTGTATAACTGGATTGCTAAAAGTTATTATAAAGAAAGTAGGTGCTATCAGAACTGCGCTAGTAGCACTAGCCATAGGAGCTGACCACATTTTTAACTCTCTAACCAGTTGCATCATTAATTGACCTTCTGCAGCTGTTTTAGGCATTAAATCAATACTAAAGTTAAATTCCCTAGGTTTTGAAGATTTATAATCTTTAAAGAATTGAGGGTCAACAACTGCTTTCATAGCTCCAGTTGAATCAGCAATTCTTGATAATGCAGTGGAAGCATCTTTAAGAGCACCCTCTGAAGTTAACTTATCTGTCATTGCTTTTACAGCACCAGTTTCTTCACCCCACTCATGAGAGTATATCTCACTCAATTGATTAGGAAGAGGTATAGCATACCATTTTAAAAAATTGAGATTATTAACATGATATAAATCTGTTTTACCAGTTGGTTTTGCAGCAGTTCCATTAGTTATAGCACCATAAGCACCATCAGCTTCCTTTTTGAAGGTGTCCATGGCTAAGGTAGCAGCATTTCCTAAATCTATCACAGGTTTACTCTCTACAACTTGTATCATCATAGATTTATAAGCACCACCTGCAGTACTAAACAAATCAGATGGAAACACTAAGGAGTTGCCTGAAGCAGCTACATATTTACCAACTGATTGAGGTGTTGAAAATCTAGCCATTTAATTCCCTTATGCTATTGTTAGGTTTTTAATACTGAAAAAATTAGAAGTAAAATATTTACCTATTGTATTAGTATTTATAACCTCTTTCTTAGGTGTACCAACTGCAGTGGTTGAAGACTTCTGTTTAACCACTTTAGCAGCTTCTGCTTTAGCAACTTCTGTAACAGCTGCAATCTTTTTATCTTCTGTACTCTTGACACCATCAGTTAGTTGTTTACTTACTGAATCTACCGTCTCTGCCTTAGTTTGTTTATTCACTTGAGCAACTTGAGTAAGTTCAGTTTTTATCTCTTCAGTCTTTACATCCTTAACGCTAGTAGCATCTAGAGGTTTTATACCTAAATCTTTAACATCAGGAGTTATACTTTTAGTTACTTGTTTAATTATTTTGCTTTCATTAGCTGCTTTCGGCATACTTCCCTCAGCATCAGGTTTAGTAGGAGCTCCTCCACTAGCAACATTTGCAAGTTTTAATCCATTTGGTTGAATGTGCCATCTTTCACCCTTAGATAGTAGAGGTCTTCCAAATCCATACTTACCTAACAGTCCCATATTATCTAGAGCATCACCATCAGAAGAGTTGATATCAATAGCCGCTCCATAGTTGTGCATACTACCACCAGGTCTTCCTGCTAATGGACCCCTACCTTCTTGATATGCTTTATATAGTGCAGCTTGATCAGCAATACTTCTATAACCTGAGTTAACTTGTATAGTATTACCAGTTTTCTGTTTATACTCCGTAGCCATTAATTCAAAGTTATTTTTAAAATTATCATTTAATCCACCAAAATCAACACTAGAGTTTTGAAGTTTAAAATCTCTCTTCCCAGTACTTTTCCCAACAGGAGTTATATTGACATTACTATCAGTACCTCGTCCAGATTGTGTTAATCCTCCTGATAATCCAGGCTTTTGAGCTACAGATACTTGCTCTGACGAACCACTTACTAGTCTGTTAGCAGTTTGTTGAGAGTTTTGCATTAGCTCTGCAAATATACCACCACTAGGTTTAGATGCCATAGTATTAGGAGGTAGTGTAGGTCTATAAACCTTTTTATCTTTCCCAGTAACTGCTACATCTACTGATTCACCATTAACTTTATCTGACATAATTTTATAAACTTGTTGGAGTGTCATAGGTTGACCACCAGCATAGAATATGTTAGGATTTGCTTTAGCTGGTCGTGGAAATATCTCTGCTGCTATTTGATTGGGATTAGCAACCAAAGCTTTGAAAAAACTCTTAGCACCCGCTATACCTAAAAAGAAACCTAGATATACAGCTCCAGGTCCTGGATTGGCTATTACTGTTTTTAAGTCCTTAATTATATTACGAATATAAGCAGCTCCCATATAAGCAGCAGCTTGTGGGTCAAACTTAGATGCATTTAATGGTACTCCAAACTCTCTACCATAATTCTTTAAATATGATGCCCAAGTTCCATCCAAGAATTGGTATAAACCTTCAGCTGAACTTGCTGGTCTTGCACTAGCAGTAGGTTTAAAACGTGATTCAGCATAAGCTATCTTAAGAAGTATATCTATTGGAACACCTGATTTGCTTGCTGCGTTCTTTATGGCTGTTTGCACATCTACACTAGCTGCAGCAAATAATTTATCTGCCACTTTAGGTGCTTTAGCTTTAGTATCTTTAAGAGATTCACCACCTCTATTATCATCATTAGTTAAGTATTGATAAACTCCTACACCAGTTGCAGCTACAACTCCACCAATAATAGCTTTCTTTTTTGTTGACATGCCAGGAGCGGGTACTGTCTTAGGTGTAGCTTTAGGAGCTGGTTTGGATTTTCCACCCTTCTTACCTACTCTACCTTTCTTACCTCTCTTACCTTTCCTACCCCCTACAGAACTCTCCTCATTTTTAGAATCTCTAACTGCTAGACCTGCATCTAATGCTACACTAGCTGCAGTACCCACAATAGGTACTGAACCTAATAAACCAGAAGCTACCTCAAGACCAGCTCCTACATAATCACCTTTAGATGCTCTCTGTGCTCCAAAAGCAACTCCAGCTACAATACCAACTCCTGGTATTTTCTTTAATAAACTCTTACCAGCTGTTTTAGCTACTGTGCCTCCAACAGCTTTAGTTCCAACATTGGTTCCAGCTTTAGCTCCAGCCTTGGGAGTCTTATCTACACTCATCCCAAGTAAACCTTTTATCTTATCCATAATCCAGGTTACTCGAGTGCTTAAGTTTTGATATAAAGCTTTTATTGGTGTTAACAGAGGAGCAACTAGTGGACCCACTAAGGCTCCTATTGCAGTACCTAGATACTTTAACAAACCTCCAGTAGATGATATTGCACTGATTGCAGCTCCACCTAATTTACTAGCTAGAGCGGCTGCAACAGCACCAGCAATTAGAGAACCAATTGTGCTCATCATTCCACCCTCTTCAGGCTTCTCGTTCATTATTGGCTCTTCAACCTTCTTAACAACATTGGGTGCTGAAGCTTTTTTAAACTTAATACTAGTATCTTGCTCATCTATCATATCATCATGAATACCCTCTAACTCATGTAATATCATATTATTACTTTTATTCAGAGCATCTAAGTTTGGATTTTTAGGTTTTTGTACTTTTCTAGCTTTCGCTTTCTTTCCCTTGGATAAACCTTTTATATTAAGTATAATTTGTGATTTTTTAGTGCCTTGAATTCCATCAATTTTGTTAGATATCGCCATAATAGAACCATTAGCAGATTTTCTCTCACTCTTAATACTACTATATATGTGTACGTTATCGTTTTTACTCGATTTGCTACCTGTACCCTTTGTTTGTACATCTTGAGTATTCTGAGTATTCTGAGTGGCTTTTTTAGCGCCTTTATATTTCATTAAGTGAGGATGTTTTGAACCAAATATTTCACTAAAGTGTGAAACTACGTGAGGATATATTTTAAGGCTCTCCCGTAGATTTTTATTATTCTTTAATAACTCCCCAGCATCATCACTAAAACTTCCATCTGAATTTAATATTTTATCCAAACTGGCTTTAGATGCTTTTGCCTTTTTACGATCTGCTATTTCTTTAGAAGTCCAATCATCAAAATCTAGTCGTTCTCCAAATTTTTTCTTAGCAATTCTACCAGCTTTTTTAGAACCTCTCTCCTTAGCTTCATCAATACTAGCATCCATTCCTTTTATAGCATTCTCTAATCTAGTGATACCAGTTACTTTTTTAACCTTTCTTTTAGCTGCTTCTGCTAATGTACTTGGTAGTGAGGTTACTTTACTATAGGTTTCAACTCCTTTCAATATTAAACCTAACATAAAAACCTCCTCTACTTTAATTTATTTATGGTTTCTAACACTAAGCCTAGGAATATATTGCGTTCAAAAGGTAACATATTATCTACATCATATTTTGAATATCTTCCATGAAACACTAGATCGTTAACTGTATTATATAATGACATCACATCGTCTTCACTCAGACTCTTAAGTATAAATTGTTCATCGTCAAAACATTGAACTACAGATTCTTTACATGAAAAACATTTACAAACATATGTAAAGTCTAACATATACCTATTATCGTTTATAAAGTTAAATAATACTTCAAAATCTTTATTACTCAACTCATCAATTTCATCTTCTGAATGATGTGTAAAAGCATGCAAGTTTTCTTGAGTTAATTCATCAACACAGAATTTAACCTTATACTCTACACCTTTAATATCTACACTCTGTTGTGAAGGTTCTTTAATAATGTCATTAATAGTAATGCTCTGATCGTTAACTCTATTACAATGAGGGCATTTGAAATTTATAGTAACCTTCTCAGATATTGAGTAGCTTCTAAGCATTAACAGCACTAACTTCTTTTCAATATAAGAAAAGGATTCATCATACCCTATTATATTATCACTCAGAATATCTAATACCTCATCAAGAGTAGTATTAGGTTGTAGTTCTAATTTTAATAATATATTCTTTTCCTGCATAGTATTGTAGGGAGTTAGAAATAACTTCCTCCCCCCATATACTAATGGGAACTTCATTTAGATAAACCAAGATGGTGGAAAGAAGTCAGGTATCTCCTCAAAGTTATAATCCTCTTCATGGTCACAATCTTTATTTTTACATTTGAATTTTTTAACTTCTGTGATATTGAATGACATAGCTTGATATTCATTATACAATCTATCTTGTTCTTTAGTACTAATATCATCCATCCATTCCAGTAATGAATCTAATGTAAAATCTTGACCATCATCTACACTATCAATATGAAGTACCATATCTACTATGTTACTTTCTTCTTCTACCTTACTAATATGGGTTTTGTAAAACTTTGCATTCTTAATTTCACCAAACTTGATACTCTTACCTTGTAATTGTGTAGTTGAATAATTACCAATTTTTGGTGAATATAATTCATCAAACGTCAGAGATTCGTTATTCTCATGCTCACATTCTTCACAAGTCCAAGTAAATTCAATAATATCACTAACAGATATCTCTCTAATTTTAGCTAGTATGTATTTTAGCTCACTAGATGTTAAAGCTATAGAATCTCCATTGACTATACATCCATAAACTAATAAATCTGTAACCATCTTCTCAGTAATCTCACTACCTTCAGTTCTTATGAGTTTCTTAAACTTCTTTCTATCTCCTCCCTTCCATGGTCGTATCTGAACAGATTTAGTTTCTGTTAATTTTACTGTTACAACACCTTGCACTTCAGGTGTAGTTGTAGTAGGTGTAATATTCATATCTGTAGAAGTCATTAAAGTCCTTTAATTTTGTTGTATTTATAGAGTATACTTTAGATATTAGTTACATCCATTTTATTGGAGATATTACTTTAAAACCGATAGTAAACTCAACTAATTGATTTTCTGTAGAGTTGTTAAATTGTACCTCAGATATTGTGCTTAGGAGACATTCATTGAATGACATTATTAAGGATAAGTCCTCCCCTCCATTCTGAAAAGTATCTCTTCGTTTATAGAAGTTTATTCTCATATAGACATCAGCAGGGTAAGATTCCTTAGTGGTAGCATACCAAGTAAGAAATGTCTTATAATTTTCCATATAGTTGTAATCTCTTAAAGTTATTGAACAAGTTAACACTTCATCCCTACCATTTGCAATTACCCACTGTCCTGCTGAGAAAAACTCTATAGGGTTACAAGCGAATGAAGGCATACTAGCTGAAACTACAGATATATTTAGATCATTAACATCTAATATTGGAGTTCCTGAGGATGATGTTACTATTTCAATAGCAAAATTACTAACAAAGTCCCAGGTTTTGTCATATATCTTTGACACACCTTCTGAGAAATTATTAATACTAGAATCTCCCTTACTAGAGGGTGTTTCTGAAACATAATTACTGAGAGTTTTCTTTGGCATTATAAATATCCTTATAATAATATTATATTTATAGGGGCGATATATGGCTAACACTCAGGAGTTGATTAATAAAGTACTTGGTGATATAGCACGCCCCACTAAATATTCTGCAGAAATATATCTACCAGAAATTCCTGGGAGAATATCTGCTGAAAATATCGAAATAATGATAAAAAATACCACACTACCTGGTAGAAAGTCTGAACCTATTAACTTTATGTATATGGGAAAATCTATCCCAATACGGGGTCAAACTAGATACGATCAAACTATAGATGTTGTACTCCATTTAGAGGAAAATCATAGAACAAAAGTTCAGTTAGAAAACTGGATGGAATCAAATGACTATAATGGATACCTTGAGAAAGTTCCACAAGAGTCTAGAGATTTTGCCAAGAACACTGTACATTACAGAGGTAGTATAGTACTATCTCAATGGGACTTTGATCTAAATACACGAATGGTAGAATACACTCTAGCAAATGCATTTCCAACTTCAATTTCAGCCATGGAACTTAACTCAGAGTCAACAGGACAGTTTAGTGAAATTACAATAACTTTTGCATTTAGTCACTATTCAGTAAATGTACTGCATGAGAATGCCGTATCTACAACAGGAGATTTTAGCTATATAAAAACTCCTGAAAGTAGTGGTATTGCACAAGATAAGATACTCAATTGGGTCAACAAACCTGAAGATGCCAAAGCATCAGGAGATTTAAGTGGTATAGGAGATATCGGTTTTGATAGTGCTAAGGCCTCTATGGCTGATCAACTTTCGTTTCTAGCTTCAATAGCCAATAATAACTTAATGGGTATGACAGCCTCTATTGGTGCTTTTGCTAGTGGGATTGGAATAGGTAGTATTATGTCAGGAGTGGCAAGTGCTAAGAAGGGGTTTGGGTCTGTACAATCTACAATTATGGCAGCGTCATCTCAAGTAAATTCAGCTAAAAAAGCTCTATCTGTTGTGGGTGATATAAAGAAGAATCCTGTAGGTCAATTAACACAAGCAGTTGGACTAAATAAATCTCTAAGTAGTGTAAATAAACTTAAGGGTGATGCAAAAAATATCTTAGGTAGAACAGGAGGGTTATTTTAATGGCTTTAAATTCAGTATCTTTTACAATCAGTGACCTAAAGAAACAATTAGGACCAGGTCTAGGGTTAAGATCTAACAAATACTTAATTGAGATACCTATACAGGGCTCTGATGGAGAAAAATTTAACGTACTATGTAGAGCTTCTTCACTACCTGAAAGAAGTATAGATACTGGTACTATATATCATAGAGGTAGAAGATTTAATGTACGCTGTGAAACTAACTATGCTAGTACTTATGAGGTATCTCTAGTTGACGACTCAGGTATGGAACTTAGAAGGATGTTTGATAGATGGATGAATGCAGTGGATAACACTAAATTAAACTCTGATTCACCACTTAGTGATGGAGAGTATGTAGTTAATGTTGATATGTTAGGAGAAGTACAGAGAGGATTTGGTAAACACACTTATCAACTACCCATTAATATATGGCAGTTAGATAATAACAATCAAAAAGTGTATGGTTATGTTCTTGAGGATGCTTTCCCTAGTAATATAGGTACAGTTACATTAGATGACAAAGATGAGAATACATTATCTGAGTTTAGTATTGTCTTTACCTACTCAGAATCAGTACCTATTTATATTAGTAATGATTCAGCAAACTCTCCAATCTCATTTATTAACTCAAACACTAATGATGCTGAAGACCCTAAATTTAGACAGAATTCAACACCTACAGCTCCTGGGGAAGCTGTTAAGGAATATTTTATATTCTGAGTTAGTTGAATTATAAATATAACAAATTAAACTTTGGAGTCCTAAATGGCAACTACAATATCAGAATTCAAAGGTGCTATTAAAGCAGGAGCGAGAGCTAATAAGTATCGTGTAAATCTTGCAATACCATCATCAGTAAACACTGCTTCAGATCTATCTAAGGCTGATTTGTTATGTAAAGCAACAACATTTCCAGCTATGACTATAGGACAGATTGAAGTATGGAATCAAGGAAGAAAATTAGTTTTGCCTGGTGATACTAGTTTTGAAACTACTTGGAATGTTACTTTTTATAATACAGAAGATCATGGTTTACGTAAAGATATGATTTCTTGGATGGTAGCAGCTGACCACTTTCAGAAGAATATGCACTCAGGTAATCCAGATGCTGTATTAGGTATGCTTAGTATAGTACAGTTAGATTCATCTGGTGAAGAAACCGCAAAATATACATTCCATAACGTATTTGTTCAATCAGTTGGTGAAATCTCAGTTGCTGATGAAACAGCAGATACTGTACAAGAATTTGATGTAACATTTAGCTTTACTGATTTCGTTGTTGGTGATGGTGATGATAATGACCCAAGCTCTGGTAACTCAGCTACAGAAAACGACACTGCTTATTAATAGTTAACTACGCATTGCGTAGTTAATA
>SCLJ03000238.1_pt2 | contig 19708 bp, 7 predicted proteins | sample 7267891 | NCBI WGS metagenome assembly SCLJ03 (sample SAMN10721082, study PRJNA514188) | viral metagenome | isolation source: depth-stratified mine tailings core B | place: China: Fankou Pb/Zn Mine tailings
TCCCGTTCTTCCACTCCCCCCTCGACTGACCAAATTCGGGTTTGTTACCGGGTGACTGCTTCTACTACCCAGGAAGCTGGTGATTATGAGGCTAAAGTGGTTTACACCGCCACTGCTACTTTCTGAACTCACCAACCGCTTGACACTACCCTAACTTAGCCCTATCTTTTATATAGATATCCTTATCATCAGTCCAATCTTAAAATGAAAAAAATCGCCATTTTTTCGCTCGCCCTTTTAGTGCTATTCGTCAGTTTGGCAGTTTTTCGTTTCTCTTCTGTTGTCCGCTCCGTCCCTCCCAGCAACGTCAGCGATACTCTTTCTTCTTCCCAATACTCCTATTTTGCCTACTTAGCTGTCGGCAACACTGCTGGCGATAACCTGGTTAAAATCGACACTAGTGCCGGCCCCTCCAAAACCTCTAATAACCTTTTTATTGGCGACACCGTCCTGATAGGTACTGGTGGCACCATGAATATCTACACCATTAAAGACATTGGCTTAACCAATGCTTTTTACGTCAATCCGGGTGTCTCTGCCGTCGACCTTGGTAATAGTGCCGTAGCCATTGCTACCCGCTCCGCCCAACATACTGTCAGTTTCCAACCTCAAGTCAACGCCACCGGCGGCCATTGGCAATTCCTTCTTAAAGCTACCAACACCTCTGGGGAAAAGTGGAACGACAAAATCCCTGATCAAAACGGTTTTGATGCCGGCCTTCTCGTTGCTGGCAATGTTACCTGTCCTTATGGCGCCACTGCTTCCGTCGGTACCACTACTGCCATCGCTGTCGGTAGCACTTCGGCTACCCCCACTACTTTCAGTGTGGTTGATTGTGCTCTTGGGGCCGGGATCACGACTCCGGTTGGTGGCGGAGCCACTGGCACTATCGTTATCGGTACTCAGGTCAGCGGTTTCATTAATCCCACCCCCTCTCACGCCGCTTCCGCCGAAGGCAATGCTGATGTCTTTACCTACGTCTTACGTGAACTTGATGCTTCTAGTAATTTGGTTGACCAAACCGTCGGCCGCTTAGCCGTTGTCGAATCGGTTCGCATTTCTGCCACCGTCGATCCGACCATTACTTTTTATGTTGACAATGTCGGCGTCACTAATTCCGGTTCTGCTGTCTGTGGCACCAATGCCTCCAACGGCGCTGCCAACACCACCGGGGATTCCGTTACTTACGGTTCCCTGGCCTTAAACGCTTTTAATCAGTTAGCCCAGCGCCTCAGTTGTGTCACTAACTCTGCTAATGGCTATACGGTTACTGCTTACGAATCCCAGCCCATGCACAACGTCAATGGTGATGGCACTACTATTGCTGACACTAATTGTGATGGTGCTTGTACCATGACTACTCAAAATACCTGGACCACTGATACTTCCCATTCTGAATTTGGTTACTCCTTGGAAAATGTTACTAACTCTCAAGCTGCCTTTACTACTGGTTACAAGCCCTTTGGCATTGGGGCTACTTCCGCCCAAACCATCATGTCCCGTTCTTCCACTCCCCCCTCGACTGACCAAATTCGGGTTTGTTACCGGGTGACTGCTTCTACTACCCAGGAAGCTGGTGATTATGAGGCTAAAGTGGTTTACACCGCCACTGCTACTTTTTAAAAAATCATTTATCATTAATTAATTACAACCAATGAAGCCTGCCACCCTCAAAACCCTTCTGCTGTTCACCTTTAGTTTAGGCTTGCTGGCTTACGGCTTTCGCCTTTTATCGCCCGTCTATGCTCAAAGCGCTTATGGCTTAACCGCTATCCCCCCTCGTTTGGAATTTACTGTTTCCCCCGGCAAGGCGGTTTCCCACGAAATCAAAATCCGCAATGAATCTACCGAAGAAAAAAATATCACCATTTCTATCAAAGATTACATTGTCACCGACAACAAAGGCACCCCCGTCGCCGTTGACGAAAAAGTCAGCAACCGCTGGTCCGCTGCTTCTTGGGTCCAGGTCTCCCCCACCCGTCTCCGTCTCCGTGCTGGGGAAACCAAAAGTCTCATGGTCTCCATTTTAGCGCCGGACAATGCTCTTCCCGGTGGTCATTACGCCATGGTCTTGGAAACTGCCAACAACGATGTTTCTTTTAATCAAACCGGAGCTGCCATTGAAGCCAACGTTGGTACTCTGCTTTATATCACCGTTCCCGGAGCTATCACCGAAGATGCCCGTATCACCAGTTTTGACGTCCCTTTCTTTTCCGAATTCGGGCCGATTACCCTCAAAACCACGGTTGCCAATTTTTCTGACATTCACATTGCCCCGCAGGGCATTATTGCTATTACCAATTGGCTTGGTGGCAAAACTGCCAACCTGGACCTCGTCCCCACCAACATCTTCCCTGGCGCCTCCCGTGATTTCACTAATACCCTTGATCGAAAGTGGCTCTTCGGCCGCTACAAAGCCCAATTCCTGGCCTCTTACGGTACTACCGGCCAAGCCTTAGCCGCCACCGTCTTCTTCTGGGTGATTCCTTGGAGACTCATTCTCTTGAGCTTAACCATCATTGTCTTGGTGGCCCTGATTATTGTCCTCAACAACCAGAAAAAGAGGCTTGATACCCTGCCTCCGACTCCTTCCGAACCGGATCCCGAGCTCAATAATCTCAAGAAGAAATACAAGGATAAATAAGCGGTCATTCTTCGACACTTTATGCTTTAATTAATTAATGCGTTTTGCTTTCTTTGTTGTTATGCTATTCACTATCGAGCTTTTTGGGCTTTCCCATCTCACTTATGCCCAGACCCTCACCCGCCGCCACCCAATCACCGTCGAAGCCTCCATCCCTGCCACCCGCCTGACTCTTTTCGGCTACACGTCCCCCCATGCCAAAGTCGAGCTTTCCGGTCTTAACCTGGAAGACAAAACTCAGAGTGATGACACCGGTTATTTTATTTTTGAGGACATTATTATTCCTAAAGGCAGCAGCGACCTTTGCCTTTCTTCCCTCGATCGTGATTCCCGGCAAACCAACACCGTCTGCATTCCCCCGCCCCCGCCCACCAATTACCAGACCTCCATTGGCCCCATCATCATCCCGCCCACCATTACCATCGACAAACCCCACATCAAGCCCGGAGAAACCATTATTGCCTCCGGTCAAACCGTTCCCAAATCTCCGGTGCGCATTTATTTTTTCCAGCAGGATACCAATGCTCCCATTTTTCCTTCGGCCATCGTAGCTTTAGCGAAGTTGGTCCCGCCCGTTTACGCTTTCTCTTTACCTGTCCTGACTGTCTTTAGCGATGCCGACGGCAATTATAGTTTTAATCTCCCCACCGCCTACTCCACCCGCTACCGCCTTTTCACCTCCACCCTTTTCCAAGACCAATTTAACAGCCCCCAGTCCAATACTCTTACTTTTAATCTCCCCTCTTTATGGTTTTTGCTCTGGCAGCGTTATACCTTTTATATTATTATGATACCTTTATTTCTAGTTTCCTTGGCTGTTTTTCTCTGGTTAACTATCCAATATTATTTACCCGCGAGCCGCCCTCTCCAGCGTTACCTTCCCGCCCTCTACCAAAAAGCACTCATCATTAGACATTAGCCGCCAGATTTTTTATAGTTAACTAGTGTCTACTCTCAAGTATTTACTGATCATCGCCCTTCTCCTTTTAGCCTTGGCCGGGACCGTCTTTTTAACCTTGCGGGTGGTCGTCTTTTCCAACCGCGCCGCTACTGGCAATTCCTCCCCCGTCGCCCTGGCCAACTCCTATCTCTTTGCCTCTCCCCTTCAAGCTAAAGCCGATAATCAGGAAAAAATCCGCCTGACTGTCTTTTTGCTGGATGGCCGCGGCCTGGGTGTTCCCAACCAGCGGGTTTCCGTCACCCCTCCCGCCGCCCTTACCCTAACTGCTGTCCAAGCCACCAGCGACGATACCGGCAAAGCCGTTTTTGATCTATCAAGCTCCACTGCCGGCACTTATTCCCTTGAAGCCAAGACTGATTCTGGCACCCTCCCCCAAAAGGTCCGGGTTACCTTTTATTAAGAAATTTTTCACCATTAACTCCTTAGTCCCTCTAAATTTCCCTTAACAATCATCTCGTTCGTTTTAACCCCTCCCCCCCCGCCGTCGCGGGGGAACCTCCCCTTGACAGGGGAGGCATAAAAACTATCCTTAAACTAGGATGAAAAATATTGTCCTCGAAGCGCTCAACCCACTTCATGGCAACGTAAATTATCTATCGGAGTTAAAAGAGACAGCTAAAATCAATCGGTCTAACCCCACCGAAGCTGAATCGTTAATATGGCAAAAAGTACTCCGCTACCAAAAGAGTAGATTCAAATTTACTCGCCAAAAACCCATCGGCAGATTTATCGCCGATTTCTATTGTGCTCAATTGAATCTGGTTATCGAGATTGACGGCAGTTCTCATAATTTGAAAAAAGGCTACGATGAATCTAGAGATAAATTTTTACGACAAATTGGAATACAAACCTTAAGATTCTCAAATAGGGAAGTAATAAATAACCTGGAATCAGTAAAAGCAAAGATTATCACTGTTTGCCAAGCCTCCCCTGTCAAGGGGAGGTGCCGAAGGCGGAGGGGTTAGAGGTGGATTAAGGACTAAAACAGGCAGGCTTTGGCTCTATAATTAGCTAATGGCTCGCCTTTCCCGGGTTACTACTGTTGCTGATCGTTTTTCTCTTAAGTCTCTGTTAATCGTCTTAGTCTTCCTCCTCATTCCCATTGTCTTTCTTCTACGCCTTAGCCAGTCCGGCCAAACTGCCGAGGCTGCCTGGTACAACGATAGCTGGATGTACCGCCAGCAAATCAATGTCGCTTCCCACAATGTTGGTGAAACTAATGTTTACCTTATTGCCACTATCAGTATCAGCTCAACTACCAAAGCCCAAGTCACCGATGGCGATTTTCGTTTTACTACCAGTAATGGTCAAACATTAACTTACTATATCGCTTCTGGTGTCGGCACCACCGCCATCACCTTCCACATCCAAATCCCCACCTTTCCTGCCGGGGCCCAAACCTTTTATGCTTACTATGGTAATCCCTCAGCTCCCAATGGTGCTACCGCTGCCGACTTTGCCACTCAAGCCTCCAACTATTCGATTGGTTCTTATGGCTCCGAAGAAGCCGGTGGCGGCCCAGTTTCTTGGTGGAAACTTGATGAGGGGGTAGGCTATACCGCCTACGACTCTTCCTCAAGCCACAACAATGGTTCTGTTAATGTCTCCACCTGGGCTACCGAGGATCAATGCGTAAGTAGTAAATGTCTTTATTTTAATGGTGATGTTAATAACAACTACGTTTCCGCCACTAATCCACTTTATACCTCCACCAGCAGCGAAATAACTGTTAGTGCTTGGGTTAACGCTAAAAAAGCTACGACCACTGAAGGGCGCATGGCTGCCAGTACTTACAACTGGGATGCTGGCGGCCACCATTCCGGCTGGAATTTTGGCACCGTTTGGACCGGAGACTATTTTAGTTTCGAGGTGTGGGATGGCAACGGCGGCGGCGCCACTGCCAGTTTTAATAATTTTTACGCCACTTATCTCAATAAATGGGTTTACGTTACCGGCGTTTATAAACCTTCCCAATACGTCCGATTTTATATAAATGGCGCTCTCGTTGCCCAGACTACCAGCAATGTTCCCTCCAGTATTGCTTATCCCAACAATCTTCTTCGGATCGGTCGGCGCAATACCCAATCTCAATCTTACTGGAATGGTTATATCGACGAGGTTAAGGTTTATTCCTATGCCCGTACCCAAGCCCAAATTTATCAGGACTACAACGTCGGCAAAGCCCATCTTTCTTCTCCCAAGGGCGCTGCCACCGCCCTGGGCGGTAATACCAAAAGTGGCGAATTCTTAAGCAACGGTCTGGTGGCCTACTACGAATCCGACGAGAGTGCCGGCACCTCCCTGGTCGATTCCTCGGGCTTAGGCGCCACCGCCACCGTCTCCGGTTCCGCCAATTTTGCTCCCGGCAAGTTCGGCAACGCCTTCCGCCCTGGAGTCGGCTCCACCAACTTGTTCTACAATCCCAGCGCCGAAAATGGTCTGGGTTATTGGGGAAACTGGCAGGCCACCAACACCCAAACCTCCGCTACCGCTCTTTTTGGTACTTATTCCGTCCTCAATACCCAAACCACCGGTTCTGGCTATACCGCTTTTGACTGGGATAACACCGTCACCAGCGTTGCCCCGGTCGGCGGCCAAGCCTACACCTGTAGTGCCTATATCAAAACTGATTCTGCGTGGGCCGGCAAAACCGGCGTCTTCACCTTTCGGGAAATTGGCGGTTCTCAAGCCTCTTCCTCGAATAATAATGGTAGTTTTACTTTTACCACCTCCTGGCAAAGGGTGACGGTTACCCGGACCATTGTTCAACCGGACCGGACATCCATGGATTGTTATTTACTCATGCAAGGTGTTAATGGCAACGATGGCGCCTATTTTTACACTGACGGCATCCAAGCCGAAGTCGGCTCTGCTGCTACCCCCTATACCGACGGTACTCTTGGTGTCGGCTACTCTTGGACCGGCAGCGCTAACGCCAGTCCTTCGGTCAATTATTCCTCCTCTGTCGGCACAACTCTTTACAACGACTCCTCTGGTTCTCTGGCTTTCTGGTTTAAGGCCCCAGCACTCGACAATGTTCTCAAACAATGTCCTCTTGGTTCCAGCAGTGGTGACTCCACCGGGGGTATCTTTTTGGGCCTTCAAAGTAGTGGTGTCTCCTTCACCCATGTTTACGCCACCGGTGTTTCCACCGTATCTAACATCCCCACAACTATCTCAAACAATACCTGGTACCACCTCGCCTATACCTGGGACAACTCTACCCGCGGGGGCAAGTTGTATCTCAACGGCACTTCTATCGGCTCAGTGTCTTATGCCCAGGCCATCACTATCGGCGAGTATCTCAATTCTTTAGGTACCTGTACCAAAACTGGTTATTCTCTTTTCAATGGTTCCCTTGATGATATCCGACTCTACAATCGTGCCCTCCAACCATCCGAAATTTCGGCTCTTTATAGTTGGGCCCCCGGCCCGGTTGGTTGGTGGAAATTTGATGAAGGTGCCGGCAGCAACGTTAATGATTCCAGCGGCAACAACCTTAGTGCCGGCTGGTCGGGTACCGGTTCCCATTGGGGTATCGGTAAATACAACGATGCCGGCTGGTTCCAATATTCCAAAAACGACTGGGCCGGGGTCGGCAGCCCGGCCGCCCTTCAGTTAACTAACGGCCTCACCACTGGTGCCTGGGTCAAGCTGACTGATTACTCTGTCTACAATGAGATCCTTGGCAAAAGCGATAACACTTTCACTAACCGCTCCTTTGAACTCCGCGCTACTGTCACCACCGGTATTCCCCAATTTATTGTTTACACCACTGCCGGTACTTTCACCGCCCAAGACACCGTCGCTCTTGGTACCAACACCTGGCACTATGTCGCCGGCACCTACGACCCCAATTCCAGCGTTATTAAACTTTACGTCGACGGTGTCCAAAAAACCTCGGTCCCCGCCTCCGGCACTCTTCTTAATTCCACTCAAAACTTAGCCATCGGCGCTCTGGGTTACCTTACCGGTGGTACCGGTTTTAACGGTTACATTGACGATGCCCGGATTTACTCTTATGCCCGTTCCGGCAAGCAGATAGTTGAAGATCTGAATGCCGGCCACCCCGCCGGCGGCTCCCCCGTCGGCTCCATGATCGGCTATTGGAAAATGGACGAAGGTTATGGCAGTACCGTCAACAACTCCGGCAGTCTTGGTTCCACCCTCAAAGGCACTATCGTCGGCACTACCCTCCCCGTCTCCTGGTCCAATAACGGCCATTTTGGCAAAGCCATCAATTTTGCCGGCGGCGGCGATATCAATGCCGGCCGTATTTCCATCCCCAATGACCCTTCCGATGATTTCAAGTCCGGCAGCGACCTTTCTGCCACCTTCTGGGTTTATCGCCGGAGCATGACCGGCAATGATTCCATTTTTATGAAAAACGGTAGTTGGGGTATAGAGCTTCCCAATAACAGTGTTCTCTTTCAAAATTGGGGTTGCGGTAACTCCGGTGATGCTACCGTCAATGTCAATCTACCACTTAACCAATGGCTCCATATTGGTGTGGTTTATACCGACAGTAATCGCACCGAAACTGTTTATCTAAATGGAAAATTAGTGGGCAGTAATGCCGGCTCCAGCTGTTTAGCTGCTGGTTCGGGATCGGTTTTAGAGCTTGGTTACCTCCAATGGCCAAATTACACCACCCTCGACGGTGCCTTGGATGAAGTCAAGCTTTACAACTACGCCCTCACTGCCACCGATATCGCCCTCGACTACAACCACGGCGCTGCCCTGGCCGCCAATTCCTTTTCTTCAGCTAACACCGGCAACACTGCTCCGGCTTCAGCCAATTCTCAGCTCTATTGCGTCCCCGGCGACTCCACTGCCTGTGCCGGCCCCGTGGCTGAATGGAACTTCGACGAAGCCACCGGCACCACCGCCTACGACACCAGCGGTAGTGGGAATAACGCCGTTTTGGGCCCCGGTAATTCCGCCCCTTCTTGGGTTCCAGGCAAATTCAACGATGCCCTTTATTTCAATGGCTCCACTAACTATGTCAATCTAAATTCTCTAAGTAGTACTTCAGGTACTTACACTTTTAACTATTGGGTAAAAACAAACACCGCCCCCTCCGGCTACCAGTTCCTGTTAGATAGCCAAAATGGTCGTTTAGTTCTCGGCTGGGCGAGCGGCTCGGGCAAACTAGGTTATTATGATAGCGCTGGATCGTGGAGGCAATCCAATATAACGCCTCCTGCCGACAACAAATGGCACTTCTTAACTTATGTTCTCAATGCCGGCACGTCTCTCGGAACAATATATGTCGACGGTATTGGTCAAACTTCAATGCCCTATCAGTCCACCAACATCGGCGCCACAACGATACTTGGAGCTCGCTACACTCTCGATAGCTACTTCTTTCCTGGATCAATTGACCAAGTCCGTATCTACAACTATGCCCGCACCCCCGCTCAGATCGCTTGGGACTACAACCGCGGCGGCCCTGTCGGCTGGTGGAAGTTTGATGACTGCCAGGGTGCTACTGCCCTCGATGCCTCCGGCCTCGGCAATACCGGCAATATCTCTATCGGTCCTTCCGGCACCCAAAATACTCTTGGCACCTGCCAGATCGGCACTTCCGCTGCCTGGACCGCCGGCGCCCAAGGGAAAATCAATTCTTCCCTCAACTTCGACGGCACCGACGATTATGTCTCCAGCCCGATTAACTCTTCTCTTAATACCAATGACACTACACTTCTCACTTGGGTTTACTATAAATCTAACAGTCAGTTTCAATCTATCATCCAAAATATGGACGGTTGCGCCACTAATGGTTACTTTTTAACTATTGGCCGCCTTGGTAACATGGACAGTAAATTATGGCTTGTTTCCGGAGCCGGCAGCACCTTAAATGGCGATATGAGTTCCAATTCAACCATTTCCATGAATGCTTGGCACCAAGTCGGTTTTGTGTGGAAATCCACCGGCACCTCCACTTCCACCCAGCAGCTCATCATTGACGGTAAGATTGACGCCACCCGTTCAGTTAACGTTTCTTCTCCTCAAGCCCGCACTGGTAACCTTTATTTAGGTTATGTTAGTAACTGCTGGGGTGCCACTTATTTAAATGGCCAACTTGATGATACACGTCTCTATAATTACGCCCTAACCAATGAACAAGTCAAACAACTTTACAACTACGGCGCTACCATGCGTTTCGCCCCCATTACCGGAACACCGTAATACCACTATAATTAGCTAATGGCTCGCCTTTCCCGGGTTACTACTGTTGCTGATCGTTTTTCTCTTAAGTCTCTGTTAATCGTCTTAGTCTTCCTCCTCATTCCCATTGTCTTTCTTCTACGCCTTAGCCAGTCCGGCCAAACTGCCGAGGCTGCCTGGTACAACGATAGCTGGATGTACCGCCAGCAAATCAATGTCGCTTCCCACAATGTTGGTGAAACTAATGTTTACCTTATTGCCACTATCAGTATCAGCTCAACTACCAAAGCCCAAGTCACCGATGGCGATTTTCGGTTTACTGCCGCCAACGGCTCACTCCTCCCCTACTATCTTTCCTCCGGCGTCGGCACCACCACTATTACTTTCCATATCTTTCTATCCTCTTTTCCCGCCGGCGCCCAAACCCTTTATGCCTATTACGGCAACTCCTCTGCCAGTAACGGCGCTACCGCGGCCGACTTTGCCACTCAAGCCAGCAACTACTCCGTCGGCAGCTATGGTTCTGAAGAAAGCGGCGGCGGTCCGGTGGCTTATTGGAAGTTTGATGAGGGTGTCGGCACTTCTACCTATGATTCCACTGCCAACCAAAATAACGCCGTTTTTGCCGGCGGTACTTCGCCCTCTTGGACCACCGAGGATCAATGTATTGCCGGTAAATGTCTCCAATTCAGCGGTTCCGGTAGCTATCTTAATGCCGGTAATAAATCCAGCCTGGTGATGGCCAACAATTCCCTGACCGTCGAAACCTGGGTCAAATTTAATTACTTGGACTATACCGGTAGCACCGGTAAACTACTCGGCTTTGCTGGCAAAGGTAATTGCGATTCCCTCTCCCCCACCAATGGCTGGTGGTTTTCTTACGACAATCGTAATAACGGCAAAACCTTTTCGTATACCTGTTTTGGCAATTCTGCTGGCGGTTACAACGGTGGTACCAATAACTTAAGCAGTATTAGTTATACTTTTTCCACTGGAGTTTGGTATCACCTCGCCTTAACCGTCACTTCCACCCAAGCCAAACTCTATATCAATGGTATTCAAACTGGTAACACCATCGCTCTCTCTAATATGCAGATCAACGATTCCGCCAGTAATTTCGTTGTCGCCCAAAACGGCGGTGGCTATGGTCATAATGGTTATCTAGATGATGTTAAAATTTACCCTTACGCCCGTTCCTCAGCTCAAGTAAAAGCCGACTACAACGCCGGCAAAGCCCATTCCTCTTCCTCCAAAGGTACTTCCGCCGGCTTCGGTTCCAATTCCAAAAATTCTGATGTCTTAAGCAACAGTTTGATTGGTTACTGGAAATTAAATGACAACACTGGCACCTCGGCGGCCGATTCCTCCGGCAATGGTTATGTGGCCACTTTCGGTACCGGCGCTTCCGCTCCATCCTGGAGCACCGGTAAATACGGTGTCGGGCTTAGTTTCAATGGTACGTCGACCTATCTAACTACCGGTACTATTCCTTATGTTGCCGTTCCTGGTAAAAGCGGCTGTGCCTGGGTTTATCCAATTTCTTTTCCCAGTTCCCTCAACGCCGTTTTTCGCAAAAGCGGCAGCAGTGGTATGTCCGTTCGTTTCGATTCCACCGGCCATTTCAACGATCGAACTGTCAACACTGCGGGTACCAATAGTTCCGCCTATGGCAGCCCAGATGCCATTTCCACCGGCAAATGGTCTTTTGTCTGTGTTACCTGGGAATCCCCCGGCCCCAATCAAAACATCAAACTTCGTTATTATATTAATGGCAAAATTGATCTTGATGTTGTCACTGACATTTCTGACCCCAATGGCTCTGTTGAAAAAAACAGCAACCAATCTCTCTGGATCGGCAACGACCCTGATCTCCCTACTCGTGTTTGGAATGGTCTTATTGACGAAGTTCGTCTTTATAACCGCACTCTTCAACCTTCCGAAATCGCCTCCCTCTACTACTGGGCTCCCGGTCCTGTCGGTTGGTGGAAATTTGACGAAGGTGCCGGTACCACCGCCTACGACTCCAGTGGCAACAGTATTAATGGCCTCCTGCGCAACTCCCCTTCTTGGGTTCCCGGCAAATATGGCCAAGCTATCTCCTATAACGGTTCCAATCAGGATGTTTCGATTACCAATGACAGCCATATTGACTTCAATTACAACCAAGACCTCACCGTCTCAGCCTGGTTTAAGGCTCCCACCAACCAAACGACTACTCCCTCCACCGACACTAGTCTTTTAGAAAAATGGAGTGGTGCTGGTGGTTACGCCTATGTTATTCGGTTCTATAATCAATCCGCCGGCGCCAACGCTGGTAAAGTCAAAGCCGCCCGCTATGATGGCACCAACAATCCTAGCTTCACTTCCTCCAATACTTATAACGACAACCAATGGCATTATCTCTCTTTCACCAAACTTGGCTCAACTCTCTCTATCTTTGTTGACGGCATTTCCCAAGGAACCGCTGTCGATACCACTACCACCACTACCACCAACTCCTCGCCCCTCTTTGTCGCTAGCCGTAATGGCGGTTATCCTTTTTCTGGTTCTATTGATGATCTTAAAATTTATAGCTATGCCCGCACCCAAAAACAAATCGTCGAGGATATGAACGCCGGCCACCCCGCCGGCGGCTCCCCCATCGGCTCCCAACTCGTCTATTATAAATTCGAAGAAGGCTACGGTACAACCGTCAATAATTCCGGCAACTTAGGCACTACTTATCCACTGGTTTTCGGTACTAATTCTACTATTCCTACCTGGACCACCAATGGCAAATTTGGCAAAGCACTTTATTTTGGCACTAATTCACTAATCCAGGGCACCTATTACAACGCTGCCTTAAACTATAATGGCACCGGCGGCTGGTCTCTTTCCGCCTGGATTAACCCTGATGCCAACGAAAGTGACGGTGGCTACATTATTTCTAAAGCCTGGAACGGTAATGGCAATTACAATTATTATCTAAAATACAATTCCGATCGCACCATTACCCTCGCCATCGGCGGCACCAGCACTTTTACCATGGGCACTACCACCACTATCCCGACCGGTTCCTGGCACTATGTTGCCGGTACCACCGACTCCACCACCGGCCTTTCCAAAATCTATATCGATGGCCAACTGGCAGCTTCTACTTCCACCTCGGCCATTAATTGGACGGTTAACAACACCAGCCGTAAACTGGTCATCGGCTGCATTTACGACTATGGCAACTACTGTTCAGCCGGTACTAGCTATGCTTTTAATGGTTTTATCGATGAAGCCAAAGTATATAGCTATGCCTTAACCGATTCCGAAATCGCCCTCGACTACAACCGTGGCGCCGCCACTGTTTTAGGTTCATTATCGTCTGGCGCCGGTAATACGGCGCCACCCGGCTCGGCCGGGCAAGAATATTGCCTTCCCGGCGATTCATCAACCTGCTCCGCCCCCGTCGCCCGTTGGGATTTTGAAGAAGGTAGTGGCACCACCGCCTACGACACCAGCGGCAACACTCTTAATGCTGGATGGACCGGCACTGGCTCCCATTGGGCCAACGGCAAAGTTGGCAAAGCTTGCAGTTTTAATGGTACTGATGACTACTTAACCGCCGCCTCATCCTCTCTTTTTGATGTCAACGACAACACTGTTGAGGCCTGGGTTAACCCCTCGGCTTATCCCGCTTCCGAAACCAAAATTGTCAGTCACGGCGCCTGCACCAAAGGCCGCCTCAAAATCATGTCCGCCGGTACCGTTACTTACGAGGTCGGCGATACTAGTACTTGCAGCGGTGTCACCACTGACGCCACTATCCCTCTCCATGCCTGGACCCAATTAACGGCTGTCCGTACCGGCAGCACCCTTAGCGTCTACCTCAACGGTGTCCTCAGTAAGTCCGCTAATTTTGCTATCACTCCCGTCTCTAGTAACAATATTTACCTCGGTGCCACTCAAGGCGCCACCTCCCTCTTCTCCGGTCTTTTGGACAATGTCCGCATTTTCAACTACGCCCGCACCCCCGCCCAGATTGCCTGGGACTACAACCGCGGCGCTCCTGTTGGCTGGTGGAAATTCGATGAATGCCAAGGATCAGTTGCCTACGACTCCTCCGGCCTCGGCAATACCGGCAATATCTCTATCGGTCCCTCCGGCACCCAAAATACTCTCGGCACCTGCCAGATCGGCACCTCCGCCGCTTGGACCGCTGGTGCCCAGGGAAAGATCAATTCTTCCCTCAACTTCGACGGCACTGACGATTATGTCGCCGTCTCGCCCCAACCCACACTGAGTAATAACCAACTCTCCATTTCTGCTTGGATCAATCTTAATTCTTGCGCTCCTGATAATAATTCCCCCTGGTACGGTTACCGGATGATTGCCGATAGTACCGCCGGTGCTCTTACTGAACTTCATGGTCTTGGTGTTGAAGGCACTTCCAACTGCTATGCCAATGCCGTCGTTAACTGGGATGTCAGTATCCCCTCTGGTCAACGAGCTGCTGTCAGTGGCAATCCCGTTCCCCTCCATCAGTGGCAACACCTGACTATGACCGCTACCGGTACCGTTCTCAAACTTTACCAAAATGGCCAGTTAACGGGTACTGCTAATCTTAATGGCACCCTTCAATCCATCGATACCCTCAAAATTGGCAAATTCGCCCTTGGTTCTTTGGCCGGCTACTTTGACGGTCAACTTGATGACGTCCGGATTTATAACTACGCCCTTACTCAAAATCAAATCCAACAAATATATAACAATGGTGCAATCCGCATCGCCCCGGTGACGGGAACACCATAAAATTAAAATCCCCATTTCTAATTTCTATTTAGTCATTAGTCATTAGTAATTAGTCATTTTCCACTATAATAGTTCTAGATGTCTCGCCTTTCCCGGGTTACTACTGTTGCCGACCGCTTTTCCCTCAAATCTTTGCTGATTATCTTAGTTCTTCTCCTTATTCCCATTGTCTTTCTCTTACGTCTTAGTCAACATGGCCAAACTGCCGAAGCTGCCTGGTACAACGACGCCTGGATGTACCGCCAGCAGATTAATGTCGCCACCCATTCGGTTGGTGAAACCAACGTCTATATTATTACCTCTATTAACATCGGTACCACCACCCACGCCCTCGCCTCCGACACTGATTTTCGTTTCACTGACAATAAAGGCTTGATCCTCCCCTACTACATTGCCTCCGGCGCTGGCACTACCGCCGTTACCTTCCACATTCAGCTACCTTCCTTCCCTGCTGGCGCCTCCACTTACTATGCTTACTATGGTAATCCTTCTGCATCTAGTGGCGCTTCCGCCTCAGACTTCGCCACCCAAGCCAGCAACTATTCTATCGGTTCTTATGGCTCCGAGGAAACCGGCGGCGGCCCGGTCGCCTACTGGAAATTTGATGAAGGAGTCGGTAATTCGGTTTTCGACTCTTCCCCTAGCCAAAATAGCGGCTCCTTTGGTACTGGCAGTTCCTACCCCTCTTGGGCCACTGAAGATCAATGTGTTTCCGGAAAGTGTATCTATATTCCTTCAACCCACAAAATCGCTACCACCAAAAATCTCAATTTACCATCCCAATTTACTGTTTCTCAATGGGTTCGTACCAGTGCTAGTAACGGCCAAGCTTACAGCATTATTAACACTGGAAGCGCTGACGGTTTCCGTTTTGGACTCTCCGGGGGCAAAATCGGATTTCTTGTCGGTACTAACGGTAGCAACTATAACGAAACCACCTGTGGCAGCACTTTAGTCAACGATAACAAATGGCATCATATTGTTGGTGTTTATAAAAGTGGCGATAAATTTTATTGCTACATCGATGGCAAATTTGAAGCCAGCGTTTCCATTGTCAATTTTACTGGTATACCCAATTACCCCGCTACTATCGGTGGTTATGAAACAGCCCAAGCTTACACTGGCTATCTTGATGAAACTAAAATCTATCCCTACGCCCGAACCCTGGCTCAAATCCTCTCCGACTACAACTCCGGCAAATCCCACACAAGTACCGCCCATGGCTCTGCCGTCAACATGGGATCGAGCAATAAAAATTCTGACGCCTTTAGCAATGGTCTGGTCGGTTATTGGAAATTCGACGAGCCTTCTTATAACGGCACTCCCGGCGAAGTCATCGACTCTTCGGGCAATAACAATAACGGTGTCGGCATTAGCGGCGTCACCACCGCCGGTGGCAAATATGGCCTTGGAGCCAGCTTTGATGGTGTCAATGATCGGATTGATATTAACAATATCCCCGTCAATACGGCCGCTGGCACCTACAATACCGTCACTTTTTGGATGTATGCCAACGGTTACAGCCATAGCTTCCCCATGGAATTTACCAATGGCTACCGTCTTTGGTACAGCTCCAGCAATTGTTTAGGTTTTAATATTGGCCAGGGTGATGATTACGGTTTCGACCCCTCATCTTTTATCAATAAATGGGTTCATGTTGCCGCCATCTTCTACAATGGTGCCTACACTGGTAAAAACCAAATTTACGTTGACGGAGTAGCCCAAAATCTCACTCAATGTGCTGGTGCAGCTCAAAGTGGCACTGCCAACAATGCCATTTCCATTGGTGGCATGCGCGGTGATGCTACCTCGTACCGGTTTAATGGCCAAGAAGATGACTTCCGCATCTATAACCGCGCCCTTCAGCCTTCCGAAATTACCGCCCTTTATAACTGGGCTCCCGGCCCGGTCGGTTACTGGAAATTCGACGAAGGCACCGGCACCACCGCCTATGACTCGTCGGGAAATAACAATAACGGTTTATGGCAAGGCACACTGGGCAGCCAATGGACCCAGGGAAAATATGGCGGAGCCGGAATATTCAATGGCATAAATAATAATTTAACTCTCGGGAATAACCCTAATTTTAATTTTACTAATCAGAACTTCACTATTGAGTCATGGATAAACATTACCCCTCCTCTAGATGGATCAGCTGTCACTAACTATGAAATTATTAGCAACGAAAGTTACACCAACTATGGCTACATCTTTAGAATTAATAACGGCAGTGCTTCCGACCGAGCTCGTATTTACTTTCGCTGTAGTCAATCTGGAGCCGCTCAAAGCGCTTATTCCGACATAGCCCTGTTTTCCTCTAAAACTTGGCACCATGTCGCTGCTGTCCGTAATGGTACCACTGCCCGCGTTTATTTAGATGGCAAAGACGTTACGATTTATTCTGATAGTTTCGTTAATCCCGCTTCCGCTCCCGGACCAGTTGTTATCGGTGGCAATGGCCAAATTTTCTACGGCAAACTAGACGACCTTCGTGTCTACTCCTACACCCGCACCCAATCTCAAATCATCCAGGACATGAACGCCGGCCACCCCCTTGGCGGCTCTCCCGTCGGCTCCCAAGTCGGTTATTGGAAGTTCGACGAGGGATACGGCACCGTCACCCAAAACTGGGGTAATGGTGGCATTGGGTTATCTCTAGCCTTCGTTGGAGGAACATCTCCCACCTGGACCAACAATGGCCGCTTTGGCAAAGCCATAACTTTTAATGGACTCAACAATGATATTGAAATGGCGACAGACAACGATGCTCTCGACCCGCTCACTGGCAGCCTCACTGTTTCAACGTGGATCAACGCTCAGCCCACCTCTGGTATTCACGACTTCATCGTCCGAAAAGGCACCGGTGGTTCGACCGACATCGGCTATGCCTTACTAGTTTCTGAAAATACCGGCAAAGCCCGTGTTTATATTAACGACGGCTCCTCCTATATTGTCAACGCCCTTACCGGTAACATCACTATTGCCGATGGTACCTGGCATTATGTTGTCTTTACTTGGGATCCCGCTGTCGGTGTCAAAATCTACGTTGACGGCAACCTTGATGTCCAACAAAGTGTTACTACTGCAGTTAGTCTCAATAGCCCCATGGCTTTAGTCATTGGTGGCGCTGGTGGTGGCAGCTCTGATTTTACTGTTAACGGCTCCATCGACGAAGTCAAAATTTACCATGCCGCCCTATCTGCCGACGATATCAAACTCGACTACAATCAAGGCAAAGCTCTGCAAATGGGTTCTCTAAGTAGTGCCGACACCGGCAACACTGCCCCTTCCGCCGCCGCCTCTCAGGAATATTGTGTCCCCGGTGACTCTACTTCCTGCGCACCCCCCATCGCCCGTTGGGATTTCACTGAAAATACCGGCACCACCGCCTTTGACACCAGCGGCAACGGCCTCCATGCCCCTCTGGGACCCGGTTCCTCCGCTCCCACCTGGGCTTCCGGTAAAATCGGCACCGCCCTCAGTTTTAACGGCACTTCCAATTCCCTTTATCTTGGCAGTAATTCCTCCCTCAGTCCTAACAATCTGACCGTCGAAACCTGGTTTAATACCTCTTCCTCCGGCAATTCCATGCTGATTAGAAACCGCGGCGGCGGTTATGGCTTAGAGCTCGGTAGCTATACTGGTGGCGGAGCCACTGGCAAAATTAAGTTCTGGATTTACGATACCGGAGCCTCTTACGACCGAACCGTCTCTTCCGCCACTTACAACGATGGCAAATGGCACTTTGCTGCTGGTACCTATAACGGCAGCCAAGTTGCCCTCTATATTGATGGCGTCAATGTCGGCTCATCCACCGCTGGTACTATCTTCTATTCAGGAAATAACTTTGCTATCGGCAAGGATGGTGACGCCGCCAGCGGTTACTACAGCGGCTCCCTCGATCAGATCAAAATCTTTGGTTATGCCCGCACCCCGGCCCAAATCGCCTGGGACTACGATCAAGGCAAGCCTATCGCCTGGTACAAATTCGATGAATGCCAGGGTAATATTGCCTACGATTGGTCCACCACCTATACCGGCGGTGTTGGCAACACTGGTCTAATCACCATCGGTGCCGGTGGCTCCCAAACCTCCCTCGGCACCTGTGCCATTGGCAACACTGCCACTGCCTGGAGTAATGGCGCCAACGGCAAGTGGAATTCGAGTTTAAATTTCGACGGGACTGACGATTATATCAATATCGGCGCTACTTATTGGGGTAACCAAATGTCTATCTCTCTTTGGACCAAATCTACTAACACTGGTTTTAGTCCCGCTCTCAATATTGGCGACTCCAATAGCGGTGTTGCTATCAATTCTTACGGTGCCGGTTATATCGGTGTTGTTTATAACAATCAGGATTGGATTTACACTAATGTCATCCCCACTGCCGGAGTCTGGTACCATATTGTTTTGGTTAAAGACACTAATTTAGCCAACCCCTATAAAAATAAAATCTATATTAACGGCTCCGAAGCCACCTATATCTATCGGGGTACGCCTACTGGCTTTACTCCAACCACTAACTCCACCACCATCGGTCGCTCTAACGGCAGTAGTGCCGGTTACTTCTCTGGTCAAATCGACGACGTCCGCATCTACAACTACGCTCTTACCCCCGAACAAATTAAACAGGTTTACAACAACGGCGCCGCTGTCAACTACGCTCCCATTACGGGCACACCCTAATCTTTTTGATCCACAAACTAGCACTTCTGATACACTTAAAATCCTCCATTCTCGTTTTTTCCTCAAATCCAACTCCCTCGCCTGGCCCCCATCAACTGCCCCCTCCTCCCCAGCTTCAACTTTCCGCCTTTCCTTCCGTAGCCCTTTTAAATACTCATTTATTACGCATAATTTCCATTCTCACTTGGTTAGCACTCAACAAGTCAGAGTGCTAACAACTCTCTCATCTACCCTATCCCTAATACTCTTTCTATAACTTTAAACATCTATCAAACTCACTCTCCCTCACCTTCACCCTCCTATTCTTCACTCTCCATTTTTCCTATGTCTTCAAAAGCCAGCCCACTCTCACTTCTTCCCCTTTCCTACCTCTAAAACTCCCCTCTTTCTTGGCTGCTACTCCTAACTCCTGCTTGCTAAGGTTCAGTTCTAACTACTATATCTATAGCATACTCTATTTATCA
>SCLJ03000251.1_pt1 | contig 18412 bp, 22 predicted proteins | sample 7267891 | NCBI WGS metagenome assembly SCLJ03 (sample SAMN10721082, study PRJNA514188) | viral metagenome | isolation source: depth-stratified mine tailings core B | place: China: Fankou Pb/Zn Mine tailings
GAAATTGGTTTATGAGGCTACCCCCAGTTCTTCAGAATTATCTGCTGGGGTTATAACGTTTACCGACGATGTCCCAGATTTGTTTAGAACAAATAATATAACTTTATATACTAATGCTATAACAGGGGAAGGAATTTTACAATCAAACGACTCCCCTCCATGGGCAATAGATATTACGGCCTTTAAAAATACTCTATTCTATGCCAACACTAAAACTAATCAAATCTATACAGGACTATCTCTACTAGGAGTATCCTCTATCGTTAATGGAGATAAACTTACTATTAGTTATGGGGCTGGAGCTTCTAATACCAAGACTTTAATCTTCACTGATGGAGCAGTTCAAATTCAAACTGTTAGTATTGGAGCGGGAGTTATTGTAGGTGATGTTAGCGGTAAGTATTTTCTATTAAATGGTGGAAATAATACCAATAAATATTTTGTTTGGTTTGGGGCAAATGCCGATGTAGCTCCCTCTAATGCAGAAACTTCAGGAAGAATTGGAATAAAAATAAATTTAAGTTCTTTTACTTTTAGTAGGGCTAATTTAGCTGCAAAAATTTCCGACACATTAAATACTTATCCTAATGATTTCCAATGTTCTTATTCAGCTACAGACTTTACTATAACTACAACAGTCGAAGGGTATACTTTCCATTCTACGAAAGCTACTCCTAGAACAGCCATTAATAGCAGTTCTGGAGCTACTACAAATTTAACATATTCGGCTCCTAGTGTCAATGGAGCGGGGGAATATGCATCTTCTCAAGAAGTACTTTTAAGTAATAGTGGAACCTCTTCTCAGAATATCGACTTAACTGCTAGAAGTATCGTTAGAATTTTAAACAAACAAAGTAACTTTAATGTCTACGGCTATTATAGTATTAATGCTAGTTCAGCTTTTGGTCAAATTACGTTTCAAACTAAATTGATTGATGACTCGGAATTTGTTTTAGTAGCTTCAAGCTCTACTTTAGGGGATTCTTTTAATCCTTCTTTAAGTCCTACATCTTCAATTACTGCAAACTCTTTAGCAAATCCAACAGTTATCACCTCGGTAGGTCATGGATTGACTAATGGAGACTATGCAATCATTTCAGGATCTAACTCGACTCCTTCAATTGACGGTCTTTATCCTATTACCTATTTAACGGTAGATACTTTTTCCATTCCAGTTAATGTCACAATAGCTGGAACATCCGGAAAATTTAAAAAAGCTTCAACTGCTGAGTATTCCATTAACGATAGAAAAATTAATAGAGTTTTTTATTCAAAAAAGCAACAACCCGAGGCGGTTCCCTTAATTAATTATATAGATGTTGGAGCTTCAGATAAAGCTATTTTAAGAATCATCGGATTACGAGACTCGGTGTTTGTATTAAAAGAGGACGGGGTATATCGTATTAGCGGAGAGATTTCTCCTTTTACCCTTCAATTATTCGATTCTAGTTATATTTTATTAGCTGCTGAGAGTGCTGTGGCTTTAAATAATAATATATACGCTTGGACAAGTCAAGGTATTGCTACAATTAATGAGAGCGGTGTAGATATTGTTAGTCGAGATATTGATAACGAAATTCTAAAATTGCAGAATCAGAGTAATTTTAAGCTCAACACTTTTGGGTTGGGATATAATAGCGACAATTCCTATTCAATCTGGACAGTTACTAGAACTTCTGACACTTATCCTACTCAATGTTTTAGATATAATACACTTAACGCTACTTGGAGTCGATTTTCCATTTCACATATATGCGGTCATATTTTTTCGTATGATGATAAGATTTATTTAGGCGCTGCAGATACTAACTCTTTGGAACAAGAGAGAAAATCTTTTAGTCGCATTGACTATGCAGAACGTCAATATGATATTTCTTTAGGTTCTGGAGCAGTTAGTGGGAACATTTTACAATTAGGAAGCCTTCTTAATTTTGCAATTGGAGATGTTATATACCAAGAAAAATATATCACTCCTTATGTTTTTAATATGTTACTTAAAAAATTAGATTTGGACTCCGGAATAGCGGACTCTAATTATTATAGTTCTTTAGTTGCTTCCTCAGGTTCTAATATGCGTCAAAAGTTAGTAGATTTAGCTGCTAAACTAGATGCAGATTCTGGAGTTACTTTTACTGATTATGGTAATAGAATAGGATCAAAAACTGGAAGTATTACTTCTAATACTATAGCAAATCCAACAGTCGTAACAGCTGTATCTCATGGAGTAATCAATAATCGTATTGTTACTATTACGGGAGTTTCTGGATCTTCTCCTACAATAAACGGTACTCATGTAAGTACTTTGATTAATGCGAATAGTTTTTCGGTTCCTGTTAATGTTTCAGTTTCTGCCGGAACCGGAGGAACCTACACTACGCAGGATAGTGATATTCGAGATATTAGGGTCTGCTATAATGATATTATAGCTAGATTAAATGCGGATTCTGGAGTTTTTTATACAAATTATGATCTTGTTGATGAATTAGTTTCATTAGAATCCTCAATAAAATCAATCGATGCAATCACAAAACGGGTTACTTTAGAAGAAGCTTTAGACTTTACTATGGGAAATATTATTCTTTTTAAAGCCCTTGATTGTAGTTTTGTGTATAGTCCGCAAACTTTAGGAGATATTTTATCTTATAAGCAATTTAGGCAAGCTACTTTATTGGTGGAACACAAAAATTTTACAAAAGCTAAAATGTCTTTTTCTACAGATCTTTTCCCGGCTTTTACTGATACAAATGTCATTGGTCAAGGAAAGGGAATTTTCGGAATGAATTCTTTTGGTAATGGGTACTTTGGGGGTCTAGGCTCCACCACTCCATATAGGACAATGGTTCCAATACAGGCTCAGAGATGCCGGGCTATTAATGTTAAATTCTCACACAAGATAGCTAGAGAGAAATGGTCGATCCTAGGATATAGCTTAACTGGAAGATCTTTCAGTGAAAAGGCTTATAGGAGCTAAATATGAAATTGCCGACCTTTAGAAAAATAAATAAAAATGACTACCCCACAGACTACAAAGATTTAATGGAAAGATTAGCATATACAATAAATCTAGATGTAGAAGTTCTTTATGAAGCCTTAAACGGAAACATAACACTAGCCGACAATCAACGAGTTACTGTAAGTCAATTTTCTATGCAAGCTAAAGCTGACGGTACACCTAATGGTACAGCTCCTCAAATTAAACTTAAATTTAATACCGCAGTAATAGGAACTCATGTTATTTCCTTAGTAGATCCGAGAAATGTAAACCGATACCCTACTTCAGGCCCTTTTTGTAGTGGTGTGCAGGATGGTGAATTTTTTAAAGTAAACCATATCACTGGATTAGAAAGTGGTATTACTTACAATATTACTATAATTCTATATCAAGCCTAAACTATTAGAACCATTAAGTTTTAAAAAGTAACAACTATTATATATGGAAAATTTATATGCCCAATAATTTTAATCCTGCTAGACCTCAAAGTAATACTCGATTTGCTAATCTTTCTAAGTATTTACAAGCAAATCAAGGTGAAGGTGAAAGAATGGGTCAAAATATTGCTCAAAATATTTCAGGGCAAACAGGACAATTTCAAAAAGATTTAGGTAAAGAGGTCTCTAGATCTACTGAACAACTAGGACAAGAGAGATCTAGACTAGGACAAGCAACAAATAGAGCTTCAGGTCTTATTTCTGGAATTACTAATGCTTCCTCTGCTTTAAACTTATCCCCTAAAGAGGTAACAGAAGCTGGAAATATTCTTTCTGATAAAGGTAGAGCTAAAGGGTTAGATACAACCAATTTAGGTTCTCAAGCTAATGCACTTTCTCAGATTAGATCTAATATCCAAGGAGGGTCTGCTGGACGACAAAATTTATTTTCGTCTTTAGTTAAACCCTCAAATACTGCAGGATACACTGGAGCCCAACAACGATTTGATACCCTACTTTTAGAGAAAAGCCAACCAGGATTACAACAGATACGAGGAGCTAGTCAACAAGCCGGACAAGCCGCTAATAAATTAAGTGCTGCTGCAAGTGAAGCCGATATTGCTGCTCGAAATCAGAATAAGCAGTTCGGGGCTTTAGGGGATAAGTTTAAAGCAGATCTCGCCGGAGCTAGTCAGGGAATCTCAGATAAAGTTTCCAGAGCTTCTGATGATATTAGAAATAAAGAGGCTGCTATTAGACAGAAAAAGCAAGTCTTTGACACTTTTGCTTCTCAGTTGGGAGAGGGGGCTCAACCAATAGATATTATTAATAAAGCTGAAGAACTAGGACTAATTTCCCCCGAAATTCTAGATCCTCGATATAGCGGATTTAATGAATATCAAGCAATGAAGCAAAGATTTTCAGACCCTAATTGGACTCGAGGTATGAGTGATGCAGAAGCGATTGCAGCTAAAAATGCTGTTTTAGGCGGTATTAATAGAGGAATTACTTTAGGAGCAGATCCTAATGCGATATCAAACACTGCCGCTATTGATCGAACTCAGGCTGCTCAGCTTAATGCACTAAGCAAATTACAAGGTCAGCAACCCTTATATGATTTAGAGAAAATTCAAGCCCCAGCTAGAACTCAATATGGTTCTGGGATTTTAGATTTTTATAAAAATTGGGATACTCAAAATATAAATGCAAACAAAGCAGCAGAGGCAGTAGCAGCTCAGAAACAAGCCGCACAAGCAGCGGCTATTGCAAACTCCGGAGCGAATTTAAGTACTAATTCGTCTAATGCAATAGATATGGGATCTGTAGTTTCTGCGGAAATTGATAAAGACCCAAATCAGGTAACTAAATATATACCACAAGAACAAATTAATAATACGACTCAGGATCTTACACAAAGGTATTTTAATGATGGTATTGCTTCAGGAATTAGTTCATTAGCGCCTAATCGAGCAACTGCCAAATTTTTTTATTTCATGTCTAATACTTATAATCTTCCTATGGGAAATATTCGAGCAATGCAAGATTTTTTAATACAAAATCCTGAAATACTAGATCATTTAACTAGAAACCCTGATCCTAATATTGGACAAGCAGCTGAATATATTACAGAATCTGCTAATACCAGAAAACAACAAGCTGGCACAGAAATTCATAATACTTTGCGAGATATGGCCGCAGAAAAAGCGCGATCCAATCCTAAACTTTATCAATCATAACGAGGCTTATTATGTTTGGAATTGATGATTTCGTAATTGCTTCAGTAGCAGCTCCGGTTGTAGGTGGCTTAATTGGTGCTATTACTGGAGCTGCTGATAGAGAACAAGCCCAACAAACTGCTTTAGCTGCCTATAATGAACTTCTCGATATTGGTGTAGCCCCTGATATGGCTGCTTCTGTGGCTTTAGAGCCCTTTCGCATTACGGGAGAGCTTGATCCTCAATTAATGAGGAAATTCGAACAAGGCGGCGTATATATACCACAAGAGTATAAAGCTCTAAGTCTACAGCCTGCAGATTTTCAAAAAAAGACTATGGTGGGAAAATACTCCCCTCAGATTGAACAAGCAATTCAAGCACAACCCTCTAAAGTTGCTCAAATATCAGAAGATCCTAAACTTAGAGACGCTCAATTAGGTGCTTTACAAGCTCTAGAGACTAGGGCTGCAACGGGTTTTGGACCTCAAGAAAGAGCCACTTTAAATAAGATTCGTCAGCAAACCGAAGGTGATACGCAAGCTAAATTACAAGCCATTAAAGATAATATGGCCGCTAGGGGAATCTCTGGCAGCGGTGCTGAATTGGCTGCACAACTTCAAGCAGCACAAGCAGGAGCCAACCAAGCTGCAATGCAAGGTGATGAATTAGCCGCCTCTGCCGCAGCCAACGCGCTACAAGCAATCCAAGCACAGGCATCCCAAGCTGGTGGAATGAGAACGCAAGATTTTAATGTTGCGAATACTAGAGCTGCTGCTGAAGATGCTATTAATAGATTTAATACTGAAAATGCTATTGGTCGTCAAACTAGAAATGTCTCTAGTTTAAATCAAGCGGATCTTTATAATTTAGGTCAAGCTCAAGACATATCTAATGCTAACACGGATTTGGTTAATAAAATTTTAATGCAGGATTGGCAGAATCGTCAAGATACTGGCAATCAGAACACCGGATTATTAAATCAAGCTGCCTTGTTTAATACTCAACGAGGGCAGTCCGTAGCAGATGCAAACACACAACAATACTATAATTTAGCTGGTAAAAAGCAGGATATTCTAAATCAAAACACTCAAATGCAAAATGCGGATGCTTACAGAAAACTACAAGGTCAGCAACAGAATTGGCAGAATCAAATGGGGCTATCTCAGAGTAAGGCAAATGCTAAACTTGGACAGGCTACACAGCTTCAAAATCAAGCTAATCAGCAGTCTCAAATGTGGGCTGGAATCGGTAGTGGAGTGGGCCAAGGATTGCAGGGAATTGCTAGTTATAAACAGAACCAAGACTATATCAACACTATAAAACCTCGTATGTCTACTCCCACAGAGAATACAAACTCTGCTTCTTTAACTGGAGATACCTTTTTAGGCATAAATCCAGAATTTGCTCCTAACGTAAACACCCAGAGAAATAAACGAACCTTTAGTTGGAACACTAAATAATATGCCACTAAATTTAAGTCTCTTAAATCGAGCCAAATCCCTTACAGGACCTCTAATTAATACTGCAAAAGAGGTTATTAGAAAAAACCCCAAATCTAGCCTATTAGGATTATCGACTGCTGCCGCAGCTACTCCTTCTTTGTTAGATTTTCTTTCTCCAGCAGAAATTCCGAAACAGGTGGTTCCTGCTCCTAAGGGATTAGAAGATTTAGCACAGGAAGCTCGAAAAGAGGAGGCTCCCAAAGAAGCTCCCGTAACACAAGAACCTGAAGTTAATCCATTGCTTCAAAAAGGAATTAATCGGGATTTAAGTATTCTAGGTCGACTAACTCCGGCAGTTAAGCAAGAGTACCCCTCTATGGATTTAGAAGTTTCTGGGCAAACTGTAGGGGCTGATGAATTAGCTCAAGCACAAGAATTAAGCAATAGAGCTGCTTTAAATCAAAATTTAGTTGAATCTGCTGCAAAAACAGGGGCTGCTATTGCTCGGGTTCCGTATCAACAAGTAGCTCAACAAGATACTAAAACGCCATTACATATATTTGAACAACAAAAAAAGATGCAAGATGAGAGTTCGGTTGGACCAGAAGCTCAAGCATTAAAACAATTTCTAGGTAAATATGGTATTAATGTTAAGGGCGATTTACCAGTTTCTGCTTTAAAAGAATTGCTTCCTCAAGCAGCTAAATCTTATGAGGCTGCTCAATTACGAGAAAGCGAAGAAGCTAGAAGTAAAGATTCCGCTCAAGCTAGACTATTAGAAACTGGTCTTCGTCAACAAGAAATGCAAAATCGTCAAAAAGAGAATTTAGCCTTTAGAAAAGATGAAGCTTTGGCTAAGCATGGTAGAGAGGTTGTTGAGTCTTTTAATAAAGATGAAGTTATTAAAAATGCTAGTAAACGATTAGAGACTATTAGAGAAATTGATACTTTATTAGCTACAAACAGTCCTGTTACTCTACCTCTTATTCAACGGTTACTGGCTAAAGGTGTGGCTGGGGAAGTTGGCGTAATGACTGATAAAGATGTTGGAGCTTTTGGAGGTAGTCGTGCATTACAAGATAAGATTAACCAATTTATAGAAAGTACTTCTACTGGACAATTAACTCCAGAAAATATAAAGTTTTATCAAGACTTAACAGACACAGTTAAGAAAAGGGCCGCTCAAGGCTATATAGAACGTAAAAAAGTAATTGCGTTTTAGTATCTTGTTGAGCTAAAACATTTTGGAGTTACTCCCGAGGATACTTCAAATATGATTGATCCGGGCGGAGCTTATACCCCATATATGACTGGGCAGACTCAAGCTCCTGTAGGTAAAATAAAAGTCACTGAAAAAGCTAGCGGAAAATCTAAGTATGTAGATGCAAGTCATCGAGACACTTTTGATAAAGATCCAAGATACGAGGTTGAATAATGGCACAAGAGGACGCACAAAAACTTTTTGAAGAAGGTCAAGATGCTGATACCTTGTTTGCGGCTGGAGAAGAGGTTGAACCCTTGGTATCTAAGCTTGAATCCGGGATTAGAGGTGCAGCTCAGGGTTTATCCATGGGTTTTGCCGATGAACTTGCTGGTGCTGCCAGAAGTGCTTATGAGGTAGCCACAACAGATAAGAATTTATCAGAGATAAAAAACCTCTACGGCAAATATAGAGATTTAGAGCGGGCTAAATACAAAGAAGCGGAGCAAGCTAATCCTAAAACGTATATGGCTTCCGAGATTGGAGCTGGTATTTTAGGTCCGAACCCTTTTGCTAAACTTGGAGCCATTAAAGGTGGTATTACTGCTGGGGCTACTTATGCTTTAGGGTCCTCTGAAGGTCAAACTGCTAAACAGCAAGCTAAGGATGTTGCTCAAGGAGCTGGTTTTGGAGGGGTGGGTGGTGCTGTTGGTGAAGGTATCAGCCATGTAATTGGAAAAACTATACCAGAGGCTCTTAGTAAAGGTAAAATCTCTGCGGGTGATACCGCTTTAAATATTTTAAAAGTTCCTAAACCTATGCTAGAAAAAGAATTAGGCGCAGGAGGAGGTCTTATTTTAGAAGGGGATTTCCGTAAGGGGATTGGTCAGGCGGCTTTGGATAAGCTTAAAATAGGTGGTGTTTCGAGAGCCGTAGAGGATACTAATCAGGAACTTAGCTCTTTAATTAAAGAAAAGAATTCCTTGTTTAACAAACTGCAAGGTAAAAACATAGAGGAATCTCTGAAATCCACTAATAGTCCCGCTTTTCCGGAATTGTCTCAGCAATTACAAACTAAAATAGAAAATACCATAAATAAGATTTCTCAAGGCGAGTTAGATCAGAGGTCTGTTCAAAATGTAGCGGATATGGCCTCCGATTACTTAGCTAAATATAATGAAGCGGGTAATGATATTTTTAAGTTAAACGACTTAAGAAAAGAATTAGGTCAAAGGATTAGGGATAAAGTCTTTATGACAGATAATCCTGAATTAGCTCATAAAAATGAGGTAACTAAAGGGATTTATTTCGGTATTCGAGATCGCTTAAATCAAATGCTTGAAACTTTGGACCCTGAAATTGCAGCAAGAGTTCGAGAAATTAACAAAAAAGAGAGTAATTTGTTAGATTTGAAGACTGTCTTGGATAATGCTCAGACTAAGGAAATTACTGGGGGATTAGCTCCTACAGATATGGGATTAGGATTTGCTGGAGCTGGATTAGGGGCTGGATTAATGCCCGGTCTAGGAGTAATGGCTCCAATAGCTGGTATTACTGCGGTTAATCTTGGAAGAGCTGGGATTCAACAAGCTACCGGATATGCTCCCGGAAATTTATCTAAACTTGCCTATGCTAAAGCTATGAATAAAGCCCCTCAGATTGCTCCTAGGGTTTCAACTGTTGGAAAAGCTGTTGGTGAAGGAATTCAAAGGGTTGCTCCGAAACTCCCTGAGATTCTGACCGATTACTCGAAAAGACGTGGGATGTTAACCCCTACAGATAGAGATATGACTGAAACTCCAATACCTACCTCGGGGAGTGCATATAATAAAACTGATACTGATTTGCAAGTTGATGCTATGACTCTTTTACAAAATCCTAAGACTGAAAAGTTAGGGAAACAACTTCAAGAAGCTATTCAAGGTAAAGATCAAACTAAGAAGAATAAGATATTGTTTTTATTAATGCAAAATCCAGATGCTAGGGCTTTAATGGGAAGTCAAAACCCTTAAAGCAATCTATTATTCTTTAAATAAGCCACTAGTTCATCTTTAAAATCTAAACCTTTTAGAGCTTTATTAATAGCTCTCTCAAGGGACATTCCCAACCTTAAATATCGAAGACACTTAATTTTCCGATAGGTGGGCAACGCTCTAACTTTTTCTTTCATGTTCTCGTTTTTTAAGTCATCTTCGTCTTTAAAAATGCTTAAAAGCTCGTCATTTTCTGAAGACCCTTCAAAATCCGTATCTGTAGGTTTAATTCCTGTAGTAAGTGCAGAAGAAGCTTTAGATCTAGCAAAAAGACAGCTATTTCTATTATTATTTCTTCGTTGACAATCTTTTATTAACTCAGGAGTTGTGTGTAAAACTGGATCAGATAGGTCTGCATTTACAAATTCTTTATTAAAAGTATCAAGATAAGCAAGAGTTTCTTTATTGAGCTTGTGGGCATAATCAACTTCTGAATAGTCTAGACGAATTTTTAATGTTTTTGCGGGGTTTATATTAGGAAACTCTTCTAGATCCCTTTTTGTTTTTTTTCTTCCCATTATAGGCTTCCATTCCTTCGATTCGAATCAGTGCTCGGTCTGATAGCGTGTCCTTGTTTAAAAATACAGTTATTTTACCGCTTTTTACCGTTGAAAGCTTTAATCCCTTCCGTAGGATCAGCTTCTTTAAATGGCTATAGCTAAGTAGATTCTTTTTTATATGGTTATCATACTCTATGTCTTTTATAATCAAATATAAGGCTTTTAAACTACAGGCTAGCCCGTTTTTTGATGTCTTCTCGACCAATTCAACATTGTATTGCTTTAATAACCTTTTTATATAACGTAATGTAGCCTTTTCGATTTGTATCGTCGTTGATTGTCTAAACATTAAATCCTTAAAGATTGATGTAGGTCTGCGATTTGTATAGACTTTCTCTTTGGTAGTCTTTAATATCAGAGATAAGTAGGATATAAAAAAGGTATAAGAAGGGGTCTTATTACGACTATCTTCTTTTATAAACTTTAAAAAAGCCTCATATAGGCTCTGTTTTTGAATTCCGTAACTACCACTTTTTAAATTATAACACAAAAGAAATTTAGTTACAAGTCCCGTAAGGATTTCTAGATTCTTTTGCTGAGGTGTTTTATTCAGCTTTTTTAAAGCTTTAGACATCTCTTTAGGGTTTAAGAGAAGTTTAGTTAAATCCTCTGTAGATAGCTCATCAAGATTAGAAACTGATTCCGACATTAAGACCTACTCCCACTCTAGGACCGCCTAAAACTCCAATATGGAGAGACGAGAAAATTCGATAATTTACAGAAAGAGCCAAGTCTTCAAGAGAAATCGAGGTCAGAGGTATATTTTTAGGGAAATAATGAATCCCAACAAGCCATATGTTCTGATTAATCACAACTTTAACAGTTTCTTTTGTCGCATCGCTTACCATAGTATCAGAGACTTTAGTTTTATTTTTTGTAGTGGTTTCTACGATTTTACCAGTTTTGGGGTCAAATTTATCAGTTTTTGTTGTCACTACCGTTTTAGTAGCCTCTTCCACTTTTACAATTTTCTCTACCACTTTAGTCTCTATTTTTGTAGGTAATGTTTTATAAGCTATTCCGGTACCTAAGAATAGTCCTAGCATGAAAATTAAGCTGTATTTATAAAAAGGTTTCATAATTTTACCTTGAAGTATTCTTCTAATTGTTGCGCAGATAGGAGAGGACTAAAATAGGTGTTAAGTGATACATTGTGGATATTGCTAGTAATTCCCACAACATAAGCTTTCCCATTAGACAGAAGCAATAACGGTCCGCCAGACATTCCATTGAATAAAGCTCCTCTAGACTCAATATAATTTCCGGTATTAGCCACTTTAAAGTGGGCCGCACAATGAACCTTGGATAAACCTAAAGGAAACCCGCAGGATTGAAAAGAATCAAAAGATGTTGGGTGATAGTGATCTATTAAGGATGAAGAACCTAAAGTTATTGTTTTAGGTACATCTCTAAAATCTCCTTTTAGTATGGCCAAATCAATCATCATTGAGTGTTGGGCGTATACCTTAGCCTTTATCTTCCCTTTAGGGCCTAAAAGCTTTACAGATCTAAAAAGAACTTCTGGAACTGACCCAAAAAGAGTAGCCCCGCCAAATTCTTTTACTACGCAGTGTTTAGCTGTAATTGCAGTTGTATCTGAGATAACCACACTACTACAAGAGATCTTCCCATCCCGTAATATAGGAATTACTGAAAGTTCATGTCTAACAGCTAGAGGCTCTTTTTTACTATGAAACAGAGATTTAGCGGCAAGGAAAACAACCACACTTCCAGTAACAGCAACCGCCATAGATAAAAGAAACATACTAGTGATTCCGAGTTTTAGCATTTTTTGTCCTCTTTATTTTAGTTTTACGTCTATTTTTAAGGCGCCGTATTCGATTTTCTACATTAGTCTTAGCTTGATGGCAAGACTTACAGAGAATTTGTAGTTTTGCGGCGTCGTCATTAATAAATAATCGCCTAAAGTAGTCATCCCAGGAAGTGAACCCTTTTTTAAGGTCTACAACAGGAATTCGGTGATCTACATCAATCGAGTATTTGTCATATCCACATTTACAGACTTCACAGATAATCTCCCCTTGCTCGTTTGTAGCGTTTTTTATAGCTTGTTTTCGAGCTGGCGACCATCTCCAAGTTTTACGAGCCGCAGCAAATAAATATTTATGCCACCATGTTTTAGGGTCTTTTTTAGCAGCCATATATTTGTGTTTTCTTTAGATTAAATTTATAAGTATTCAACATTTAAAACCTTTTCAAACTATTGAAGTTTTTTATACTAGACCCTCAAAACTAGTCGCATATAGGAATGCTTAAACAGAATATGGTATTTTTAGAGTCTTGTCAAGCTTTGATGCGCTTTTTCGTCTTTTTCTTAGTTTTATCTTCTAAAGGGGTGGCAGTCGCCCATCCTATTAGAATTGAGTAGTCCGTTTGAAATTGAACAGCATATCCTAACTCCATATAATTAATTAGTATTTGTTCTTTGATTTTTCTAACGGTTCCCGGAGTAATCTCTCTAGGGTTGATTTCAAGCTTTCCTAGAACTTGTTTCCAAAGAATCCCTGTATGATCCTCACCGTAAGAAACTGCTTCTATAATGTTTTTATCGAGCATTTCTTTAAAGGTTTGCAGAAGCTTCTCCGAGTCTTTATAGGGAACTTCTTTATTTTTATTTGATTGATCTAAAGCTTCTGAGGCATTAATCATTTTTAGCCTCCGCCCGTTCTTCTTTAGGAGCATCAACAGCTTTAAGAGGTTCTTTAGCGGGTTCTGCAGCTTTAGGAGCCTCTAATTCCCTTATCTCATGAGTTTGCGATAAAAGCTGCATTACTGGATTCAGTTTAGACCAAGGTAGTCCAGAAGAATCCAGAAAATTGGTTAAAGCCTCAAATACCGCATAAGGAAGTTGCACGACCTTAGAAGGGTTTTGTTTGTTTTGCATTTCTTTTGCCTTTCGTTTTAGTTTTATTTAAAGTTATTAACTTGCCTTCGACAACACAAGTATTATTGATAATAGGTATTGGCACTACATAAACTATCCCAGTCTCAGTGTCTAAATACCCAGTTCCAAAACCTAGACTCCAATCTCTTTTTACCTTTACTTTGTGCATATAATCAATCTGCTCATCGTCCCCAAGCCAACCAAAAGAAGCCCCCACATGATGCTCTCCGGTAGCGTTGCCCTCAACCATATAGATTATTCGATGTATATGCCCAATGATAATACTATGCTGAAAAGTATCTAAGGCTTTTTTTACGGCAGAAGACCCTGCACTACCTACGTCATGAGTTATATTTATTTTGCCTATTTTGTAAGAGTCTTTATAAGGAATGAATTTAAATCCTAACTGTTTTAACTGTAAAATTTTATCTACTGAGACCGAGTTAAATAATTCGGGAGCTTTATCACTTAGGTATCGAGTTAATCGGTTTTCGTGATTCCCTTCTACAAAGACATTATTCTTAGCGCCTAAAGATTTGATTTCTTTAAGTTTACCGATAACATACTGAACTTCTTCTTCTAAATGATTTACACGATTTGGATCTTTACTGTGAGAACTAACCGAATAAAAATCCGCAAAATCTCCAAGAATTATAACATGATCTGGTTTAAAATATTTACTTGCAGAAATCATTAAAGAATAAGCAGATTCACAAGAAAATGGGTGGTGTGAATCCGGTATAAATAGAATTTTTTCTAAAGACATAAAAACCTTTTTATTTTTGATTAGAAGAAAATAAATTATTAGATTTTAATAAATAATAAAACCCTTTTTCCATAGCTAGTATTTGGTTTTCTGTTAGATTTAATTCATATTCAAAACTAAATGCGTGAGCTAGTTCATGTAGATAGGTTTCTATGGTAAGTTTATCACTTAAACCTTTTGCAAGAACTATTTGATGGTTTTGAAAGATAGTGATTCCGCAAGCTTCTTTAGCATCTTTAGCAAATAGAATTTTGTCCTGATATAAAACATCATAAAAAACTTTATTTTTTAACTGCACTTTGTGCGGTATTCTTGAGACAAGCTCTTTATAGTTAACTTTAGACATAAATTACCTTTTGAGATTTTCTTCTAAATATTCTAAATCTTTATCAATTTGAAGTATTTCATTTTGAACCTGATTAAAAATTCGTTGAACCGATTTGTACTGCTTTTTAGTCTCTATATCTGTCAGAAATCTAGAAAAAGAAGCTTTTAGTTTAAAAAGCTCTTTTTGCATAATTTTTGCCTTCTTATAGTCCTTTAAAACAATAGGAGTTTTAGTCATTAAATCCGCCAAATCCCATAGATCCTGTTTTTTCAGAAAAAGCTTTTAAGATCCTATCTATTTCGTTTTTAATTTGATTAATAGATTGGACTAAGGTCAGATCATAGAGTTCGGCCCTTATAGTAGCTTCTCTAATATGTGCTGGAGTAAACTCTTCACATGTTTTAGATTGTATCATAGTTTCGCTATCTTTGTCAACTAGCTTTCCCCCAAAAAACTGTAATAGCCTCAATCTAGCATCACTTCTAGGGTAGCCGATAGAAAATTTATCGTCAAAGCGGTTGGGCCTATTCATTAGATTACCTAAAAAGTTTTCTGGATGATTAGTAGTAGCTAAAATTTGAGTAGGGATCTTAAAAGCTTTTTCTTGATTGTCTAAAAGAGCCAATAAGCCACTATCGGATCTCATGTTAACCCCCTGCACCTCAGTACCTCCGATGTCCTCAACTACAAAAATAAGCTTTTTTACTTTATAATCAAAGCGTTTAAAAGCCTCTGCTACATCTCTAGGTTCAATACTATCTGTAGGCCAAATAATCGTTGCGGTTTCTCCATCAGTCATGAAATTCTCAACGACTTTTCGGATCTGGCTAGATTTACCAGTACCCGCAGGACCGTAGAATAGAGCTGCGCGTTTAGGGAAAACTCCTTTTTGCTCGTAAATATGAAGACGATTAAAAAAGCTATTAATCTTAGCTTCTATTTCTTTTGTAGTGGTCAGTTCTCCTAATAGAGCATCCTGAGTAAACTCGGTTTTAAATAGTTGAATCCCAAACTGAGTTGGAGTCATCATATAGACATGTGGGCCAACTTCAATAGGAGGTCGTCCCGAATCCTCAGACAGATATTCAAATTGAATAAATTTACCATCGTTTGTGGTGATGGCATAGTCGGATTCCGGAAAAATTTCTTTAGATCCCTCTTTCAGAGTCTTTAGGTTGGTGATTTTTTTAACTTTAAAATGTCCCATTATTTCTTCCTTTTCTTAGTCTTTTTTACGAGTTTCTTCTTACCTTTAACTTTAATTCCTGTAATCTCCTCAAATATTCCAGCATCAAATCCCGGTAAGTCTAAGAACTGCTGCTTCAGGTCATCTCCAGCATTCTCCCAAGCTAGTTTCCAGGAATCTTTATAACTTAGGCTTTTCAGAAATCCTTTGGTAGCTGCTTTTTTAGGATCTTCTTTCATTTCAGCCTCGGTATATTCAATCCACTGGTTTAGGGGAAGGTTGATATAAGGAATGTCGATTTCAGATCTCTTTTTTGTAGTTTGTTTGTTAAATAGTCTCACTGCTGGTTCGTCTGTATTAAATAGACCTGAATTGTAATTGCCGGAATTGTAATCTCCGGAATTGCCGTCGCCGGAATTGCGGTATCCGGAATTGTAGTCGCCGGAATTATAATTGCCGGAATTGTAATCTCCGGAATTGTAGTCGCCGGAATTATAATAGCCGGAATTGTAATTGCCGGAATTGTGGTCGCCGGAATTGCGGTATCCGGAATTGCAGTATCCGGAATTGTGGTCGCCGGAATTGCGGTATCCGGAATTGTAGTCGCCGGAATTATAATTGCCGGAATTGTAGTCGCCGGAATTGCAGTATCCGGAATTGTAGTCGCCGGAATTGCGGTATCCGGAATTGCGGTATCCGGAATTATAGTTTCCCGAATTAGCTTTTCCGGTATTATATTTTCCAGTATTGACTAATTCTAAAACTTCATTCCAAGTCAACTCTGTCACAAGCCTCAATTTATTAGTACAGCTTTTATCTCCCTCAGTGACGATGTCTCCTAAAATTTCAATCTCCGCTACTTTATTCTCTGGATTGAAGTCGTAGTAATTGAAGCAATCTGCCAGTTTATCGCAGTAATGCATACCATTAGTACAGAGGCTTAATTCACCAGATATTTCAAATGTCTGACCCATCTGATACTGCATGTTCCGACAAGTCCAGTCACTGCTAAATACTTTATAAGCTCTTTTAAAAGTTTTTGGTTTCATTAAAGACTCCTTTTTATTTAAGAGTTTATTATCAGTCGAGTAAAAATACTTACCGTTGCGGTTACGTTCGAGTTATTTTCTTTTAACTGTTGTTCAATCAAAGCAAGATAGGTAAACAGAGTTATATCTTTACCTGTTTTTTGATCTATTACTACATAACCGGCATTTAATAAGTCTCCTGCTTGCTTTACAGTTACATAACGACTTTGCACAGTATCATAAAGTTTACGGTTCTTATAGCGTTTAATAACCTTCATTTTACACCCCACCCTTCATTAAGTTTAGTGTGTCTTGTGCTTGCTCAACCCAACATTTCAAAATATAAAGACCATTGACACCGAGAGTCTCAGTTTTAACCGCCGATTCTAGTCTATTAATATACTCTGTCAATTCTACTTGATTCATTTGATGCGGGTCTTGCCAATAGCGCGACTCTAATTGCTCGGCTGAAAGAAAATTGTAGTTTGACATGTTTAATTCTCCTATTTGATTATATCTTTGTGAAGATTTAAAAAAGTCTTTAAGTCATTCCTCAGCTCTTGTTCTACAATATCTTTTAAAAAAGCGTTCCAATTGAGGCCATATTTTGTTAAATAGCAAGGATCGCAAATTAAAATAGTCCCACTATCTACTGTTATTTTTTTCATAAAAACCTCTCTCTATTAAAGTTTAAAAAAAATTTTACTAAGCTACCTTATACCAAATCGACATAACCTGCGGACATTAACTCCTCCACATTATTAAAAACCTTACTATGCCTATTTGATCGTTTATTAATCATTTGATCTTGTTTACCACCGTAACTGAAAATAATCTTTATCGGCAAGGTTTTACCGTACTGCAAAGAGAACTCTTTAACCATACTAACTTGTTTAGTATAGGCGTAAAACATTATACTTGGATTAGTTTCGGCTATTTCTATCCACACTTTAAAATAGTCAAAGCTGTAAAAGTCCCCTGCATCATGTATTCTGACATGAGAAGGCTTAAGCTTTGCTATCTCTGAATTAATACCCGTCTTAAAAGATTTTAAGTCTTTAGTTGCGTTTAAGTTGGCTTGATGCTTAATCTTTACATTGCTGAATAGGTAGGTACCTTGCCGGGCATAACATCCCATAGAACACGCACCAGCATTTGGACAAGTAATTAACGCCGGTAACGTAAAATTAACGATCTTTAGTCCCTTACCGCTTGCTGATTTTTTCATTTTTGAATTAATTGTTAAGAGCATTACACAATCTCCTCACCTTTAATTTTTAAGTCCAGAATAGCGTCGATTGGTATTGAGCGATAACCTTGTTTTTGCATATCAAACACAGTAACTAAATCATAGTCTTTTGGGCTGTATGCCTTATCCCCACCCTTTAAATGCTTTGTTACGCCAAGCCTACAGGTCATGGTTCTAATCTCTCCGGTAGTACGTTTGACGAATGTTACACTGAATATTTTGCCGTCGCTGTTTTTAATAGCTGATAGGACTTTTGATTTAATATCTTGCATATTCACTCCTCTCCTTTTCTAAGATTTCGGCAATATAATCTTCAAACTTTTGCTTTGATGAGGCTTTTAGATATGGTTCTATGTCAACATCACCCAATAGATACCTTACGTCATAAAACTCTCTACCAGACTCGGGTTCTAAGTCATCATTCCGGCAATTAATTCTCGCAGGAGAGTGATACTCGTATGCCGCTTTAAAAGCACAGGTAATAGGCTCTAAACTTAGATCAATATCGACTAATTTAGAGGCGGTTTCAATATCCCTATAGTCTTCAGGCCCTAGATCAATGTATTCAAT
>SCLJ03000253.1_pt1 | contig 18249 bp, 31 predicted proteins | sample 7267891 | NCBI WGS metagenome assembly SCLJ03 (sample SAMN10721082, study PRJNA514188) | viral metagenome | isolation source: depth-stratified mine tailings core B | place: China: Fankou Pb/Zn Mine tailings
CACAAAACCAAAACCGCTCTGCGGGCCACGGCAGATAACTTGCGGACAAAGACGCTCCCCGAATACGCGTACCGCTTTTCGGGGCGGGTTGTCATTTGTATATGGCGCTCAATTATTCTACGTGCTTATTCCCTTTGAACATTATTTCGCCTTGGGATTAGGGTGAATCCATTTCCCTTCAAACAAGCCTCGATATGTCAGAGCTTCCCGCATCGTTCCAATGCCTAAGAGTGCATTGAAAGATTCAAAAGGGACACGTCTCCGGTTGTATCGAAATACGTATTCATTGAGATAGGCTTGCAAGTGCTTCTTAGATACTCCATGATACGTGCCATTGATGAAGGTTTTTAAATTGGAAAAGGCTCTATGAATATGCACCAACTGGCTTGCCACTTCAATTGAATCTTCACCTTCCTTTATTTCGTGTCCATAACCTTCGTTTTCAATTCCGTTATAACCCTGCCAGCCGTCTGTTACTATCATGGAACCTTTCTCAACGTTTTCTTGGATAAATTTGAAGAGTTCTTTTCGTGAAGCCGAAGAAATTTTTCTCATTCGGATCCGACCTCCGATTTGTTTATCAGAAAGGTCTATGACCTCTACGGCCCCGACCACAATGGATTTACTTTCCGCTCCACGTCCACGTTTGCCACTTGCTTTGCCTCCGATATACGTTTCGTCAATCTCCACGGTTCCTTTGAGCTTAGAACGAAAGGGATTGACAAGACCACCTCTGAGTTTCATCAAAAGCATATACGCAGTCTTGAAGTGCATCCCTAATTGTCTATGAAGCTGCAAAGCAGAAATCCCTGGTTTCAGAGTTGCCATGAGGTACGCCGCATAGAACCAATGAGTCAAGGGAGTTCTTGTTTTGTGCATCACGGTTCCTGCGGTAACCGATTGTTGGAAGTGATCTGCAAATTCCCACACTCGGCGCGTTGAACAATACGCTACCGGCTTAGTTTTGCCGTCTCTGTAATCCACAACCCCATCAGGCCATCGAATTTCTCGAAGATAATTCCAGCACGCATCTTCTATTGAGAAACGTTTTGTGAACTCGAATATGTTGTTAGGAAAATCGGGCATATATAGTTAGTATCCTTGCTTTTGCATTTGGTCTACCCAATCCCAAATTGGTTGCGGGAAATTAGCCCAGAGACCGGAACGATTGATAGGTACCAGTACGACCGAATCCGTCGCCCGCAAGTGCTGTCGTAATCTCTGCATAACTTGCTCAGGAGCTATTTCTTGTTCGTGAGCAGCAATCAACCATGTACTTGCCTGACATTGCGCCCACGCATCGAATGACTTAATGTTTTTAATCAAGCTATCGGTGTTTCGTGGGAAACCCGGATGCAACTCATATGAGAATAAATAGATCATGATTTCGGTGGTATTTTGCTTAGGGTTCCCATTTGATCGGATGACATTTTTGTTTCGCCCCTTCCCTTGCCACCAATATCGTAATCTCCTTCGAATCGCCAGACTGTTTTGAAGATGTTCGGATTCTTGGTTTGCCAAATGAAAGCCCAAATTATCAGAAAAAAGAACGCGCCCCCAAAAACGAGAAGAAAAATTCTTTGTTCTTGCCCACCACGCATAAAATACAGAACTGAAACAAATAGCATTACGCAGCTGGTTGTAAAAATTGCATATAGCGCCCCAAATCCAGCTAAGAAACCCTTTGCTTGCACATTTATTGGAAGCTCCATTATACCCCATTATAGCACCTATAGCCAATATGTGCAAGGGGAATAAGCACGTTAATATATCTTCAAGCGTTCCATACTGAATTTGACCGCGATAAATGCAAACTTGTGGAAAACTAAGTGACTATGAATCAAGCGATTAGAAAACGATGATTACGCGATAAATGAAAATAGGTGTACCATGATATTTGAAATTGAGCGAATTTGAAAGATGTGACGAACATCAACACGCGAAAACGACCTATATTGAGGGGCACTGGACTAAAGCCAGTGGACTCACTGGACTTTTTTGGCGAAAACGACGCGAATTCGCGTGGCAAAATGACTCTGCACTAAATAAACTTGCGGAAATTGAGATTGAAATTTTGAACTTTTGACAAAATGGCAGTAGCAAAATCGCCTGAATTCAAGGGGCAATCCGGGCGATCGATAACATAAAACAACCAAAAACCAGGGGAACCGGGATGCAATACCATGCTTTATTTCTTGCTTTTCTTACGCTTAAAGGATGCCTTCAAATTCACATACGCTTCATGCGTTTGCTGCTTAAGGTCCTGAAGTATCTTAAGTTCATGAAGGATATCTAGTAAATCTTCGGGGCGAGCGCCATCCCCTATCATTGATTTCAGGAGGATTTGAGCTTCCGCCGGAATATCGTTGTCTTGACCGGTTTCGATATAGACGGGGCCATTGCCAGTAACGAACCAGTGTATATTGACCCCTTTTTCAGCAAGTCGCAGAAGTAAATCAAATGCGGGGGAAGCGCTCTTACCTGTCAAATAGTCATTGATTCTCACGGGGGACTGGCTTAGCCATTCGGCGAATTCCTTTTGAGTCCGGTCGCCCTTAAGTAGTAGAAGCCTACCAACAAAATCGGATATTTCTAATTTTTCTCTTGACAAATCAGATTTCTCTTATTACCTTACTTTCACGATGCTAACAATTAGTTACACGAATTATAACAGAAATCCTTCATGGACATCAACCTTTTAAATTTTACCGAGATCGCCCGGCGCGTGGGGATCAGTCCGGTCTACTGCTGGCACCTGCTCCGCGGTAAACGGACCACGGAAAAGAGGCTCCGCCAGATCGCCGATATTCTCCGAATGGACATTTCCGACCTGAAAAAACAGATCGAGAAGAATAAGGTGCGGGGCAGATAATGAGCGCGGGGCTGACGGGCATGCTAAAGATTCCTCCATATCTCCTGTTCAAATTACGCCGCGGGGCAATCGTAAGCAATGAAATTTTGTCGTCCGAGTTTTTAACGCTTCAAGAGAGACTCGTTAAAGCGGAAGCGTCTCTCCTGGGGTTAATCTACAACGGACCGCAACTGAACAGATGCAACTCAATTGAGTTCTTCCTCGTTACCGACCCACAGAATATGAGCACGTTCGCCGTATTGCCGGGCGAGGACGTTGCGGCGGGGTTACGAAAACACAGAGCGAAATTCGATCACGCGGAGCGCGACAAGTGAAGAAAGGGGACTGGACCAATATGACGGAGTCTTTGAAAACTCTTCTCTACCAAACCATTCATCGGAACGCCAAGTCTGCGGCTCAATTAGCCGACGAGACCGGCATCAGTTACAGTTACCTCTGCCGGGCCGGACTGCCGACCGACGAATCGGGCGTGAAGTTTCCTCTCGAACATCTCATCCCACTCATGAAAGCATCGAATGATTATTCGGTGCTGAAACACCTGAACTCAGTCTGCGGCTTTATGTCGTTCAGGGTCCCGAGAGGATTCACGGACAAGCTGGACGAAGCGGAGGCGGTGAGCAAATATCAGAAGCTTTCTGCTGAGGCCGTGAGTTGTATCATAGAATTTTTCAAATCCCCTTCTCAAAAAAATCTCAAAGCGTGCACGAACGCACTTCAAGATGTCATGGAGTACGAGGCCACACTTCAGAGACGAATCAAAAACTTTAGACAACTGGAGCTGGAGTTATGACACTACGAGAATATCTGATGCGCTGCTTCTGGGCTTTGGTTCAGACGGATGAATCGGAAGATACTCCTTCCGATTCGAAGGCTAACGGATATGCAAACAACATGAATATTCCGCCGACAAATGTCATGGTCAAGAACACGACCGCTATTACGCCGAGTCGTGAAGGTGGTTCAGTCGATAAGGCAAACACGACCAACAGGAATGCCGAAAGCGAGACGAGACTGGACGTAAATACTATCAGTAAATACAATTTAATCTTGCTTGTCGCCTTGGGTTTTGTTTTGGCCTTACCCCTCGCCTTCTCGCTGACGACCAAACCCATGAAGGACAATATAGAGATAATCATGCTTATCACATCCTTGATGTCAATCATTACAGCCTCCTTTCTGGTTCGTGAAATAGTCGGCGGAATATTCATGTTGTTTAACCATGAAGGGAATCTCAAATTGACAATCAAACATTGAAAATCTGAAATCGCCTATGCTCCTTACCTTCTCTCAATTCGCCGAAGAAAAACAAATCGACTTAAGCTGGGTGGTAAAATTGGCTAAGTCCGCATCTTATGAATTCCTTGAATACAACGGTCGCCGATTCCAGCTCCTCCAAGATGGTACATTCCCCAACGGGAAGCCGCGGTATTTCGTCGTCGTTGACGATAAAAGGAGAACGGAACAAGGAGAAAGGAAAAAAGGAAAGAACCATCTCTCGGCTGACCAGAAGGAATCGGCGTTGTCGATGCTCAATCAGGAGATCGCAAAGCACAAGGACGCGGCTATGTGGGACGCGGTGACGGTTGTCGCTCGGAGTTTCGGGGTCAGTCATTCGAGTATCTTCAGGCTCTGGAGATCCCGAAGTGCAAAGCGCAAAGACCGCAGCGACAAAGGCTCGACGAAGAAGATCATTCCGACAGACGCCATGAAGATGTTCGAGGGCATCTACATTCAGAACGCTCAAGGTCCGAACGTGAAGCTCGCGTACAATCTGACGAGGCGACAATTTCAGGGATTTGACTTGCCTCTCAGATACTTCCGGGCGCGCGGCAAAGAGATCGAACCTCAGAGGCTGGCATTCCATCAACAGGCGAAGTTCGAGCAGAAATATACCCCGCGCGTCCGTCGCGACCTCTGGGCCGAGTTCGAATTCCTCGATCAGGTTTCGTTAGACGGCTGGACTGTCCCGGATCGAGTGCTTCATACCTTCGGACTCGGCGAGCTCACCGAGAAGAAGTTTCAGTTTGCCGGCAAGGATGTTTCGATGGTCTGTGTCTTCGCCTTCGACTCGAAGACCGGCTATCCCCTCGCGTGGAAGGCTTTCGAGAAGAGCGTCTCCGCAGACGATGTGCTTTCGATTCTACTTGATGTCGTTTATAACTGGGGCCGTCCGACGACATGGCTGCTTGATAACGGAACCGAGTTCACGAATGAGTCGGTCCAGCGTTTCCTCCGCGGCCTCTACTCGACCGGTGAGCACGAAGCGAAGAATAGAGTCATCTTCTCGGAGCCGTACCAGCCTTATGGCAAAGGCCGACATGAGAGACAGCATAGGATTTTTAAAGACGAGTTCTGTTCTCTCTCGCGATCGTACTCGCCAAATCAGCAGGAAAGCAGGAAGCCGACGCGCGAGCTGAGTTATGTCGCTCCGACACACACGCTGGCTGAATGGGTCGAGACGTTTGAAGTGTATCTGAATGGCTACTACCGCGAAATCGAACGGGCGTCGTGGTTTAATCCGAAATATGGACTCCACGCGGATGAAAATGCGGAACGCCCAAGAACATTGAATGATGCGTTCGAGCGGGCCTACAAGACCTTCGTTCCGACGAAGATCGATCCAATGAAGTTAGCCTTTCTCTATGCGAAGAAGTTTCACGCGAAGATGCGGAACGGTCTCTTCATCCTGCCGAAGTCGATCAGCCAGGTCAGGTATAATTATCTGTCGGACGGAGAGGGGATTTCATACGAGCGGTATAACGAAACCTTCGAAGTCGTGGTCAACCCGATGAACCTGAATCAGGCTTGGATATGCGATTTGAATGGAAACTTCTTGTGTGAGGCGTGGGACCTCGCCGGGAAGAACAATGCGGGGCATTCGACTCGCGAGATGGCGGCCGAGTACCGGAAGAGACGTAACCAGCTGGTGAAGCACATGAAGCACGCCGCCGCGGCCAAGGCCGAGCTCGTGGAGATGGAACAAGTGATGAAAGGGAGGAAGCCGGTGAAGGATTCCATCGAGGTCCGAAACATCGAGGGGGCGATATATTCATCCGCGCCGGAAGAGTTTTTCGATGCAGAAGCAAAGGAATTTGCCGATCAGCTTTATGGATCGGCATCAGATAATAACCCCAACGACGACAAAGAATGATGTACAGCTTACGCGACACCGACCGGTCAGGTTCTGCAACCGGAGACAGCCTGGAAAGAATAGAGATACCACAGGCAGGGACGGGTTTAAAGTGCGCCAAACGGCCAGGGCATCAGAAGAGGCAAAGACCTTCTCCCCGGCTTGGCAGGTTTGGTCGGGAGACTTCGGACCTACTGCCAAGCAGCCTCTTTATTTCTTAACAAAACGAAACGGAGAATCGGAAATGGGTAACCTACCAGTTAAAGTCGAAACGAAGGCGGAGGCGAAGAACCAGATGATGATGATCGACAAATCGCTTGGCGACATTATCAGCGAGCTTCAAGACCTCAAGGAGGAGCGGGCTGAGATCATGGCACGATTTAAGGCTTCGAAGGACGGACAGCGATTGAAGGAAATCGGCGCGCTCATCCGCACGCGGACCATCGCTCAGCATGAGACAATCGGGATGCGGAAGCTGATCGTCAGACTTCTGGAACGGCTTGGAGTGAAGCTTCCTCAGACGCAGTTGACGAAGCTTATCGAGAAGGACGGGGAGATTCGGGAGCTCGTCGAGGCCGGAAAATGAAGACGGGATTTTCTTTCGATATCAGGCCCGCCGTCACGACCGAGCAAGAGAAAAGGGCGGAACTCTCTCGAATGCGTCAACAGTCTATCAGGAAATATTGGGACAGACTCAATCAAGCTATAAGGCAGGATTTTTGCGCGTGCACCGACCGGCAATTGAAAGCGGCTCAGGAAGAAATTGATTTCTTGAGAAAGGAAATTCACCGGCTCGAACAAATCGAAGAAGTTGAATCCTCCAATGATCATTGAGCGACTCGAGAACGGATATCGGGTTTTCGTCTGTACCTCACGGTCGGGACGGAAATACACCGGTGCCACGCCAGAAGAGGCGGAAAGAAAGAAACTCCTGGCAATCCTCCATGCCGCTGACCGCGAGTTCGGAAATGGAGCCTCAGGGCACATGATTGACAAAGACGGAGATCTCAAGACCGTCCATGATAATAATTCGCACAGCACGGTGCGAGATCTCTGTGACTCGATGTTCGGAACCTTGTCCTTCGGGCGACTCTCGGTAAAAGAACTGCGAGAGCTTAAAGCGATGGTCGATGAATCGCGGCGAGCCGGAAGAAAGCTTGATGCTGGGCAATCTCTCGAACCGAAGCTCACCGACAAACAACGGAAACGGATTATCAGGCTCGGTCTTTATGTGCTCGGTCCGGTTTATGGGCAGGAATGGTTCTGGGCGAAATGCAAGAAATGGATCGTCCGACTCCATGATGCGGAGCGCGTCGATCTCGATCAACTGACGAACCAGGAAGCGTGGTACCTGATCCGTCGCCTCGAGAAGATTGAAGCCCGGCTCCTGAAGACTGGCGAGGTCATGACAGAGGCTCAGTTAGAACGACTTGGAGACAGGGAGGCTCGGTGATGGGGAGAATTAGAGACGGTCGATTAGAGCACGGATCACGGAGCATGGAATACGGAGATCAGCTTATTTGGGAATCGAAGGTGATTCCTGGTCTGGTCATGACCAGAAGAATGCTCGATTACCTTCACTCCCATTATTCGATAGTGAAAACCTGGCAGCCTCTCATGCTCGATCTGGAAAAATATCTCACAATCCACCCGAACAAGACGCCGAAAGATTTCAAGAAGTTCGTCCTCAACTGCGCGAAGCGTCATGCGGATGACGTGCTGAAGGGTTATCGATTTCCGGATGGAAAAGTGAATCTGAACAAGCTCGCGCAGAGGCGGGAGACCGTAGATCGGGAGCCAAGCGTGATGAAGCAAGCTCGCAAGGATGATATCAGCGCGTTGCGCGAGAAGCTCAAGAACATGGAACATGACGATCCCGATTACGAGCGCACACTCAACGAGATGCGGAAACTTGAGCACTCACAGCCGAACGCGATGAGTATCGGAGAAGTGTTCGCAAAGCTCGCCGGTATGGCGGCCTCACCTAAATCCTCTCCTAAAGCAGGAGAGGACATTATCGAAACAAAAGGAGGTTGAAATGGAAGGTGTATTTATGGTTGCCTTATTCTTTGTCGGAATGTTCATCGGGATGCTGACCTTGAGTCTCGTCGCGATCAACCGCGAGAATCACGAGGCCGCGGCGGCCCGCGAAGAAACGGCGCGGATTACGAGGAGCTATCAAGCTCTCGTCCTGGCAGATGATTTCTATTCTGAAATGCAATATCGAAAGAACCGGCTTCATCAGATGCAGTTCGATATGCAGTATGCCGAGAACGATTTTACGGAACAATGGTCGAAACAGGAGCGTGGGGAGATCGCCAAGATCTGCGAGGAGATGCTTGAACAGGAAAGACGGGACTATATCGCGAATCTCGAGGATGTCTCCGAACGCGGGGACGTCCATCACCTAGATCCGATGACCCGACCCGTCGGGAGTCATCGACCAGAGAGAGAGGACTTGCCGGCGACCGGGCCGACAATAACACTCGACGATGTCATTGCGGAAGAGCCGGACTATTCCGAAGAGGCCTCTCATGCATTTTGACGCGACTCACGAGGCGGACACAATCTGTGTGCAATGCGGCATCCAGTTGACAAAAGCCAATCACTGGTCGAGCTGGCTTTGCATCGATTGCCACGAGGCAGAGATCGATGCGCGGGGCGCGCACCGTCCCGCGCTGCTCGAAGCGATGAGGAGATACAATCAGCCGAAGATTTCGAGTCTCACCAAGGCGGTCGGAGCGGCGTTTTTGGTTCTGGCCTTCGGCGGCGTAATTCATTTTCGAACTCTAAAAGCAGCGGAGAATCATGATGGAACAACTAACGATTAGTCAAACGGCGTTCGGGTTGCCCGCGGCGGTCCGGAATCGCAAGATCGAGATCGACAATCTCAAAACCGACATCGCGGCGCTCGAGAAGGAGATATCGGAAACGAAACCGATAGTCCAGGAGTACAACGAGAAATTGAGGGCGCGGAAGAACTTACGTCGCGAATTGTCCAAAAGAGAAAACCTCTTTCGTGGCATCATGGAATTTCTGGATGGATTCTTGCCGGAGATTCCGATAGTGGACAATGAGACGGAAACAAAAGAAGAAATAACCGAAATGGAGGAAAGCGGAAATGCCTAAAATTGTCAGCTTCAACCCTCCGACAGTTGAAGGTATCGGTCTTGAATTCGATGAGCCGGTTTGTCTCAATGGCGGAATCGCTACAACAGAATGGTGGCTGAGCTGGGATGAAATATCCGATCTCATCAGCGGTGGTTTAGAATTCAGAAAAATGAAAGGGCAACAAAATGAGCAAAGAGACAGAAAAACTAATTGAGATCCCGACCATCCGTACATTCGAGGAATGTGACGGGACAATCCTGAAAATTGCCGACTGTGAACAGGAGATCGCAAAGGCGGAGGCGGAGATGAACGAAAAGATTCAGACCGTCCGCGATGAGTACGAACGTAAAACGAACGTCACTCGCGCGATGAAGGAAGGGCTCTCGGCCGAACTCGAACGATTCAGCATCGCCAACAAGGATGCCTTCGAGAAAACCCGGAGCAAGAACATGGTTCACGGCGCATTCGGCTTCCGATCCACACCACCGAAGACCGCGCTTCTCAATCGCAAGTACAAGTGGGATACGGTGCTGGAACTTTTGAAAAAGCTCGGCCTCGTCAAATATGTCCGCACCAAAGAGGATGTCGATAAGGAGGCGGTTCTCGCATCCTATGCAGCGAAGGAAATCGATGACCAGAAGCTGGCCGCGGTCGGAATGAAGATCGACCAGGAAGAGAAGTTCTTCATCGATATCAAATGGGAAGAGATTTCGGAGGCAAAATGATGGATCGGAAGAACGTAATTTTCTTTCTGCTCTTCATCCTCTTTGTGCTCCTGTCGTGGATCTTCACCGGATGCAGTTCCACGGCTCTCATGACCAGGACGACGGTGCGAGAGCGTCCTGATAGTTTGCACGTCCACATGCCCCCGGTCCAGCTCTCCGCTCCAAGCGATTCACTCAGCCTGGAGCGGAGTCCTCTGGACTCGACGGCAATCCGTGGATTGACGGCGAAGATCGACACGGTGGTCGGCGGAGTGACGGTCCACGCGGAATATAAATTCCACCCTCACTCTGACTCTCTCCCTCTGGGAGAGAGAACTTTGTCGAGAGGGTCATCGGTCAGGGACAAATGGAATCTGTCCATCACGCCGAAAGACACACTGATACGCTGGATGGTCCGCGATTCCATCATCGAGAAACCCATCGAGATTTCCGTCGTGCCGGTCTGGATCGAGGTCGCTCTGATCGCATCACTGATTGCGTTGGTCATAGCTTTATTGAAAAAGTGAGGTGACGGTATGCAGTGTCCGCACTGTGGTGAGTATGAGGGGAAGATCATCAAGAGCACTCTGGTGATCAGGCGTAACATCCGAACGCGCATCCGCATCTGCACGAACTGCGGCGCGAAGATTCCCACCGTTGAGAAGATCGACAGAAGCAAATTCCGGAAAATGAATCCGAGAAAGCCGGTGCAAGTCGATGAATGTTGAACAGAGTTTAAAGAGCCGTCTCAGTTCATCCGTCGACGCCCTGGTCAAAGCATCCATTCGCGAGATCTATAGGTGGGTACGGGAAGGATTGACGCTCGACGAGATACTTGACAGACTCCGGACTCTGCGGCTCTCGTCTGCTCAGTCGATGCAGCTCAAGGCCGCGCTCGAAGGCGCTATGAATGACATCATGGATGCGCGCGGCTCGGTGGTCGATGAGCTAACCGGCGCGGATATCAACGTGATCAAGGCAGCGTCGCAATTGTCGTTTGCCAAAATGAAAGACGAAGTGCGGACGAGTCTTATTCCTACGGTTCAAAAGGCAATTGCTGCGGAGTCCGGGCCGACCGTCCTGATGCATCAGCTTCGGCAAATGGAATTCTCCCGGCCGAAGACACTGGCGTACACCTCGCTCGCGCAGTTCAACAACGGCCTGACGATCGCGACCGGCGAAGCGTCGGGAGTCGATCTTTTTCTCTGGGACGGACCGGCACCGATACCGACGAGCCACGAACTCTGCAAGAAGTTCGCGGGAAAGAAGCTCACGCTCGACGAGCTGGACTCTCTCGACAACGGGACCGGAATGCCGGTGAGGCTTACGCTCGGCGGATATAATTGCAGGCACAGCCTGACGGCGGTGGTGGAATGATGGACGGCAATATGATTGACGAAAAGGTTATCGACAAGATCCTCAAGTTGCTCGCGCTTTCGAAAAGTCCAAACCAGCATGAGGCTGAATCTGCACTTGCCAAAGCATACGAGCTGATGGAGAAATATCATCTTGAAATGGCGGACATCAAAGAGAGGCCCGAATTTGTTCGACACACCGATAGAGCTGGAGCTGTCGAGCCGCTCGAATGGAGATTTATTTTTCCAATCCTGCAAACCTTTTTCCACGTCCGGATTGTGAGCCATGGCGCAACGAGATCAAACGGCTTTTGTTTTTCGATTTGCGGGACGCCTCAAGATGTTATCTTCGCGGAGCACATCGGCATATTCCTGTTCGAAACCTATCCCCGACTTTGGAAAGTGAAGATCCGCGAACTGACAACGCCTCGGATGGGGCTGAAGAGAAAGCGTTCTATAAAACAGAATTATTATTTCGGGGTGTACCTCGGGCTGTCATCCAAGTTGCGGGAAGCTCAAAAGCAATTCGAGGCAGCGGAACAACAAGCGGGACTCATCAAGATCTCTGATGCACTCAGTGAATTTATGAGAACGGAATTTCCAGGCACGGAGAAGAATAAAATCCGATTTCGAACGGATGACCAGAACGCGATTGCATCGGGCATCCGTGACGGTAAACAGATCGAGATCAATAAGCCAATCGCAAATTCCGGACACATTCCTCTGCAGCTTTCTTCTCCAAAGGATAACTAAGTGAAAGGAGGCCATCATGCCAACCGAAAGAGTTTCCGAACCGACACAATGCGAAATGATTCTCGAACATCTCAAAAAGGGTCATGCGGTTACGCCGCTCGAGGCGCTCAAGATGTTCGGATGCTTCCGGCTCGGAGCCCGGATCTGGGAATTGAAACAGAGAGGCTATGATATCGAGATGCAGCTCTCGGAGGTTATGGGCGGGAAGCATGTGGCGGAATACAGAATGAAAATCGACGGGGTGACTTCGAGACTGGGAGACGGGGAGACAGAGAAGCAACAAACCGGTATCGCGATAAATGAAAGTGAAAAATCGAATGGATAAGGAACGCGGAACACGCGACACGGAGAGGCATTCCAAGTCTTGTGTCTGCGAGGAATGCTTTCCGAAGAAGTTGAAGCCGCGCAGAGCACCGGTGGCGAAGAGGCATCCGGAAGGATGTCAATGCGAAGAATGCTTCCGAGCGACAATGAAACTGGCGAACGAAATTCTTGGCGACTAACGAACCGAACAATAAGGAGAAAGAACATGAGTAAGAAAAGAATCCACGTAATGATTGTCGAGAACCAGCTTGAGTATAGTAAGGCGTATGAGGTCGGGGTTTATTATCACTCCCCGTCTCGGGCATTGTATGTTGTTTACGATAATCTGCCGGGGTGCCTTGTATGGGCTATCTTGGGTGAGCAACAGGCTGAGAAATTATTTTCCGCGGAAGAGGATGTTGAGCCGTCAGAGTCGTCACGGGTCACAACCACTATTCCATTCGACGACGTGTTGCGTCTGATAAGCGTTGCCAAAAACGAAGGCATGTTGTCGGAAGCCTTGAAAGTTATTTCTTAACCAAACCAAACTCGGAGGACTGGACATGACAAGCAACCAACTTAGAAATCTCTCGAAGAAGTACTTCAACAACCCGCTTGGCAAATCGCTGAACCATGTTGCACGCGAGACGGGCATCTCAAAGCCGACTCTCATAAAGTTTCTGCATGGTGGATCGGTAAAGCTCGCGGAGGAAAAGACGAGGGCCCTGCTAAACATTATTGCGCCATGGCTTCTCGACTCAACCGTCGCGGCGGGTGCGATTAAAAAGCAATTATTGGTCGAGTGCAGGTCGAAAGACGAAATCTCCGAAATCGCGCGAAAACTGGCCGAGCCGACACAAACATCGTCCTAGGCAAATTGACCGATTTCTACCGCCTCTGTGCTCGATTGGAGGCATGCTGAACAGCTCCGAGAGCGTTCCGAGACCCCGCAATTGCGGGGTTTTTTAATGTTTGGGAATGGGCGCAGAAAGCTTGAGTTTCCTGGTAACTTCTTCTCCGAGCCATTTCTCGATATCCGTCTTCTCCTGGTCGGAGAGTCCCATGAATATCCGTTTGATTTTATTCCTGCCTGCACCCTGATGGTGGTACGATGCGATCCCTTCGGCTTCGGCGTCGGTGAAATAGATTGTAACTGAAGGAGCGGCGGGATCTGCTTTAGCTTTCAGGCTCCGCATCATGTGACCGGTCCAATTGAGAGTCACGCGGTCCGTTTCCCTTCCGGTCATCTCGCGCATCCGTTTGTATCCGCCTTTAAGAGTGATCCACATTCTCTTTGATGTGAGGAAAATCTTGTCGCCGTTTCCATCCTTGCCGGCGTTCTTTATGTCCCGAAAGACTTTTGATGCGTTCCCCTTGCCGATACGTTCTTCGAGCGCACCGAATGGCATCGATGCTGGCTTGGTGGAATAACCCTTAGACGTCGACCCCGGCAGAAATTCTCCGCGAAGGGTCCGCGCCTTGATAACCGCGACGACCTTCGTGCCGATCTGGAGAAGCACGGCGTTGTCGATGATGCTCCGGAGAAGATTACCTTCAGCCAAGGTTCGGCCCCGAAGAAGGTAACCTTCTGCTACGGACGGTGAAGCCGGTCTTCTGAGAGACTTCCGCGTCATCAAGTTCGTAATTCGAAGCCGTCAAGTCTGTAACGATCCGCGCGTTGGATTCGCGGTCCTGCTGTTCTTCGATGTTGAACGCAAACTTTGGGCGAAGAGAGATATCTGTCTCCGACACATTGAGCCGGTAATCGACGGCGATATGCTGCTCGTTGATTATCTCTTCGACTCTCTTCAGTCTCCACCACATCCTGTCATCGCTAATCAGTTTCATGGTCTGGAGAGCCGCACGGCTCCCGCCCTGATTCGGGAGCTGTTGAGTATTTGCTTCGCCATTGATAAGTATCGCGAGCTCGGCATCGACGGCTTTCATCAGCGATTCGTAGGCGGTGACGTTTCCATTTCTCGCAGCTTCGAGCAGTTGGAACTTCATGTTGTCAGAGACGAGCGCCCAGGCATTCTTGCCGAATTCCCTCAAGGCGTGACGGGCGATTTCTTTATCCTCTTCTTTGGTGCCTTCCTGATATGTCGCGGTCCGGAAAGGCTGGCCGAAGAGTTCCACGAACTGGCTCCAATCCTGCCAGTTAAAATTCTTAATGATGGTCAACGGGATCGCGGATCTTAGAAGTCCTCCGACGAAGGCAGGCCGCGTCGATTTGAAGGGATTGAACTGACTGATGATATATTGAGAGAGTTTTTCCTTCGGGATCGGGACCGTTTTGAATCCCGTGTCGTCCTGGATGATCGCGACCTCGTAAACTCCATTGGCGTTCTTCTGTCGGAAGAGCTCCGTCGTCGGAATAATGGATATCTCCGCGGTGGCCTTCCCGCCGAGGCCGTTGGGATTCCAGGACTGCTTCAGTGCGGTGAGTCCGTAGAATTCCCCGTCGATGAGAACCTCGAACTCGTGGTGAACGCCGCTGGCGATAAAACGTTCTTTCATTGCAGACGCTGTGGCGACGGCCTGGCTGTTGTTCGGATCGCTCGGAAGTATATTCCAGGGAAAACTTGCGACGGCATCATGAGCCGCGCGGACCATGCCGCCGACCCGGGAGTTCGCTTCCATGAAGCGTGCCATGATGGCGAGCATCGGACGCGGATCGGGGTTGGTCGCGAGCTCGCAGAGTCTGAACGCCGTGTTATACTCCTTGATGGTTACGAAGAGCTTACCGGAAAGCGGAGCGTAGTTATAGGGCATAGGTCACCAGAATTTTAAATTGTGAATTCTAAATGTTGAATTAAGAGCACCATCACCATCTCTCGGACGAATGGCGTTCGCCGCCGACTTCGATTTGTTTTGATTTGGATTCACCGCGCATCGCAATCGGCCAGACTAATTTGTAAGCAGATGAAAGAGCATCAGGAAAATCGACCCGGTGATTGGCGTCCTTCTTTCCTTCGTAACCGATCATCTGAGATTGAGCTTCGATCCCATCTCGCGACGAGAGGAAGTCTTCGGCAAACAGTATGTTCCCAATCGAGAACGGAGTTTCGAGCTGCTCGATGCGGAAGAACTTATCTCCTTCGACCTGGATGAACCTGATCGGCAGGTCCGGCTTATTCTGAGTCGAGACATAGATCTTCCGAAACTCCAGGTATTGCGCCTGGGCGAAATTGCTTTCCCACGCGATGTAAAGGAGCTGGTTTCGATATCGCTCGTGGAAATCATACATCGCGAGGAAGTATTCCTCCCATCCGCAACGGCGGACAAATGCTTCCGGCACGAGAAACTTTCTCATCGAGAACGAATAGAACACCGGAGCTATCGCCTTGAAATCGGATTTCTGTCCGAATGCCGGATCGCAGAACATCACCCCGATTATATCCTTCGGGAGATTCTTGTACGTCCTCCAGTCTTTCAGGAGGAATCGGGTTCCCTCCGGAGGCGACGGTTTTTGTCGGACCTCAGCATTGAAGACGCTGACGGACATTGCGAGCGAGGCGCGAAACTCGTCTTCTGTCCTTGCTTTGTAGCGTTGATACCAAGTCGGACGGCCCTTCTTCTCATTCCATCCGTCGATGATGTTTATTTCGAGGGCCGGATGATTTGCCTCCTGATCAACTTTCGGCATTTCCTTTAGCACGTTGATGATGCAGGTGGTTCGGGCGTTGTTTCCGAGGAAGACGCCGCAGCCTTTATCTGTAAGGGCAGGCTGGAAATCTCTTTCAATGGTGTCGATCTTCGCTTTTGAAATATCCGGATTGATGCTCGTGGTATAATCCTCGAAATCATCGAACTCCTCGAAATCGATCCTCGTTTCTCCAAGCTCGCCGCGCGGCGTCACGGTGAAACTGTTCGCGACGAACGTCGTTCCGAGCGGGTTATGTTTATGCTTTATGATGCGGAACGAATGAAGCGAATCCCAGGTGTAGTCGATGATCTCTCCGAAATCGGAGACGATTTTGGGATTGTATTTTATGATGTTCCGGACGTGACGGAAATCTTTCTCAACCAGGTCGATGGTATCGGACGCCTTTGAATAGTGATGTTTCTTGCCGAAGCATCCACACCAGACCTTGAAGACTCTGAACAGGCGGGTCTTGCCAAAGTCACGGGGAGCACCGAACAGTCGGATTTTCTTGTCGTTCCTTGAAGTAGCTTCGATCAGCTGGCGATGTTCATCGCAAAAGTCAAAATCGAACCACTGGGGGAAATATTCTTTGGCAAAATAGAAGAAGTCCTTCTCGGAGTTCTTGAGACGTTTGCTTTGATTCTTCTCCCAATCCGCTGGAAGTGATCTGAGTCCTACGCCGAAGGCCGCTTCTTCGATCGCTCGTTTGTCGCGTTCTTCGATCTGCTGCTCGATGATCGAAAAGTCACTCATCTTTGTTCTCCTTCTTGATTTCGGCGATAACTTCCTTCACGACCTCGATGATGCGGAGGTCCGTCACGTCCGGATCGTAACGCCTGATGATGCGTTCGACGATCTTCACATCGAGGCTCTTTGCCATTTGCCCGAATTGTATCGACCGCAGTTTCTTCAGGGCGTTCATCAGGGAATTGGTGTAGTACAACACCTTCTCGATCCGGATGCTCTTCCGCTTCGTGATGCCCTTGAGGATTTCCTGAATCATGATCTCGACCTGAGTCTCGTAAGACTCGCCCTGCAGGGTCAACGCGTCGAAGTCGATATCAATCGATGGAGAGGTTTTCTTTTTCCCTTTGTCACTTCGCTCTTTGCGGTTCGGGTCCATCTTATTTACGATACGGTAGACCGTATGAACCGGATAGCCGTAGTCATCCGCAATCGATTTAACGCTGACACTTTTCTGGAAATGCAGATCGATCCATTCGCGCTTGATCTTGAGAGAGGGAGACTTTCGGTATTTCGTTACCTTATCCATATACGACCTCGGCTTTAAGGAGAACCCCAACGACAGCCTGCGAGCTGGAGCTCTCAACGATTTCTACTGCGGCTTCGTTGTCGGGTTGGAAGAGAACCGTCCCGGCAATTTCTATTCCCGTCAGGAAATGAAGGACTTTGATTGCGATCTCCATCGCATTATCGACCGCGCCCGACTCCGTGTCTGTCGGGGCACCGACGCAAAACACATGAACATCGACCGGGATCGTTACCGCTCCAGTCTGCGACACGGTCGTTGCCGGTTGCGGGGCAATCCAGACAGCAGCCGAAGGAGGCGACAGGGTTACGACCTGTCCGGTCTTACCGCGCTCGGCTCCAGGGAGAATATCGTTTCCGATTCCGAGATCGAGTTTACTTGCATTTAGCGCGTCAACGATACCCTGCCAGAGCGTTGATAATGAATTCATGTTTTATCCTCAGATTGACTCGGAGACTGGGAGAAAGGGAGACGGGGCGACATGTTTACCAATCGCTCGATCGCGTGAAGTCATCCGACCCCACATCCGGATTTCGGAGGCTCTTATAATACGAGCCGTAGTTATTGTCGACGTCCGCGTCTTGCTGATCTGTCGTCATGGGGGGAACGTAGTTCTCGAGTTCGATCACGGCTGCATTGTAAAGTTTCTCTCGCCGATCCAACTCGGGCTTGTTCGTATCGTTCCATTGCTGGTTTCCGGAAAGCATCCATATTACAACCCGCGAGGCGATGCTGATGAGGATCGGATCATTTCCCATATCGGCTGGAACGACACCGGTCGCCGCGGTGATAACTGAGTCCGCGTAATCGAATTGCTCTTCCTGCTGGGCTGCCGGGACCTTGGCGAAGAGCGTGGAGATCTGCGTCGCATCCAAAAATGCTTTCAACGAATCCTGCGAAGTGAAGTGTGCCATGAACTTTTCCTTTCAAAGGACAACCTAAAAATATTCCGAAAGAAAAAATGGCTACAGGTACCTGTAGCCATCATAAGTTTTTGTTCGGTCGTAGATTAGTGCAAAAATCGAGAGAAGATATGTTCAAAGAACTGATTTTGAAATTGAAGGCAGCGCTTGCCACGCTCAGCAGGAAGAGCAATTCGATTACG
>SCLJ03000254.1_pt1 | contig 17935 bp, 23 predicted proteins | sample 7267891 | NCBI WGS metagenome assembly SCLJ03 (sample SAMN10721082, study PRJNA514188) | viral metagenome | isolation source: depth-stratified mine tailings core B | place: China: Fankou Pb/Zn Mine tailings
ATGACGGAGGGGATCCTTCTGCCGCCGAGACATCGCCATGCTCCAGGATAGAGTCATTTCCAGATCCCACCTGCGTGGACACCCCCGGAAATGGCACCTCCCGTGCCGAACGACCCACTAGCTGAACCTTCGGGTCATCCTCTCCGACCCATCTCGCCACCAGATACTGCCAGCTCTGCATCCTTCTCCTCCTCGCGTTGTCTGCGAAGAGCCTCACGCGCCAGAAGAAGACGCCACTCTCCTGGTAGTTCGATTCTAGATTGGAGTGTCAATATCTTGCGGATACAATAGCCGAATTTCACTTTCGACGCCAGTGTGTCACAGTTCAGCAGGTCGGAATCTCGCACACGGCTCCAAGCAGCAACGAAAAGCTGCCTGGATCTGTCGTGTATCGCTTCCAGGCGGCTTTCTATCTGACGGAACTGCGCGGGAGCCAGGTCAACAGAGAGCGATGATCACTCTCCCAGAAGTCCCAAAGCCCGCGACAGCAAGTTATTGTCGCTCGGGACCATCGGTTCCGTGGGTATCCTGTCGAGCAGTGTCCGTTCCACCATTCTCCGATCCGCCCCCCATAGGGAGATCCCCGTCTCCAGCCTGGATCGCTAGGGCGCCGGCTTCTGCCGCACCCCACTGCCGGCGAGACATCAGCCCCACACGTCCAAGCAGCTCGCCGAAATCGTCCAGGTAGCTGTACACCACCGGAACGAAGACCAGGGTTAGAAGGGTCGAAGTAAGCAGGCCACCGACCAGGACGGTGGCCATCGGAGACCGATCTTCGGAACCGGCCCCGATCTTGACCGCCAGAGGAAGCATGGCAAACGTCATGGTGGCCGTGGTCATGAGGATCGGCCGCAGTCGCGTGCGGCCCGCCTCGCGCAGGGCCTCCAGGCGCGCATATCCCCGCTCCCGAAGGGTATTGGTGTAGTCCACCAGTAGGATCGCGTTCTTCGCCACCAAACCCATCAGCATGATGAGCCCCATGAACGAGTAGAGGTTCAGGGTGTTCCCCGTCAGAGTCAGTGCCCCCAGTGCTCCCACTGTTGCCAGCGGAAGGCTGAGGATGACGGCAAGGGGATACAAGAAGGACTCATAGAGCGACGAGGTCAGCATATATATGAACAGGATCGAGAGCCCAAAGGCCGCGAACAGCGGGCCAAAAGCCTGACTTTGCTGCTGAGCGGCTCCACCGAACGTGAAGAAATAGCCGTTCGGCATCTGAACGCTGGCCATCGCCTTCTGGATTTCCGGCGTGACCTGCCCAATCGGCGCCCCGGCGGTGTTGGCGCTCACCGTCACCTCGAGTAGCCGATTCTGGTCCGACAGCTGCGCAGGTTGGCTTGAAGGGACAACTTGAGCCACCTGGCTCAACTGAATGGTCGATCCGGACGACGTGACCAGAGGAATCTGGGCAATCTGATTCCGGTCCATGATGTTGCCGCCGGCCACCTGCAAAACGATCGGCGTCTGGATGGTACTGCCGCTTGGACGGAGGTTGCTGGCGGTCACGCCGGCGACTGAAGTCCGCACCGCGCTGCCTATCTGATCGGCGGTCACCCCGTATTCCGCGGCTTTCGCCCTATCGATCTGCACCGCCAGCTCAGGCACGGTTTGCGAAGCTTCGTTCCTCACGTCAACGACGCCCGGCACTTTCTGTATTACGCTGGTGGCCTGAGCCGCCAATTGATTCAGTACGTTTATGTCCGGTCCCTGGAATACTACCTGGACGAAGCCTCCACCGCCTCCGGGTCCCAGAGAACTCTGCAGTCGGGTGACGATGGACGCCCCCGGATATTGCCTGGTCAAGGTTTGGCCCAGGGCTCGGACCTTCGTCAGGTAGTCCGTGATCGGCGCTCGTTGGCCTACCGGCACCAGATCCACGGATATCTGCCCGCTATTGGTGCCCGCCGCGCCGAAAAAGCCGCCGCGAGCACCAGCGGTGACATAGCTCTGCAGCACCCCAGGCATGGACCGAATCTCGTTGTCCAGGGTGAACACGACCTGCTCGGTCTGCTGCAAAGGGGTGCCGTTAGGGAAATTGACGCTAACTGAAAACTGCGAATTGTCCTCCTGGGGCGTGAACTCCGTCCCGAGCCACCCGAGCGGGATGAAGGAGACGCTCAGTGCCAGCGCCCCGACGCCGATCAGTATCACCAGCGGCCGAATGCGCAGGGCCGCCCCGATCAGACGGCCATAGCCGTTTCTGAGCCGGCCATAGTTGCGCTCCCAGGCGGACGTGAAGCGCTGCCACAGACCCCCGCCGGTGCGAGCCGCCAATTTCTCCTCGTCATCGGACTCCTTCAGCCAGCGAGACGCCAGCAAAGGCGTCACGGTGAACGACACAAACAGCGAGAAAAGGGTCGCGGCCACAATCGTCAGGCCGAACTCCCGGAAGATCTGGCCAATCAGACCGCTGGTGAACGCGATGGGCAGGTAAACCACGATATCTGTCATGGTGATGGCCACCGCGGCTAGGCCGATCTCCATTCGGCCATCCAGAGCCGCCTGCAGAGGGCTCTTCCCCATCCCAAGGTGGCGGTTAATGTTCTCCAGGACGACGATGGAGTCATCGACCAGGATACCGGTCAGAAGCGAAAGCGCCAGCAGCGAGATCAGGTCCAGGCTGAAGCCCAGGAAGAACATCACCGTGAAGGTGGAGATCAGCGAGGTGGGAATGGCCAGGACCACGATCAGGGTATTGCGAATGCGATGGAGAAACAGCAGGAGGACCAGGGCCGGCAGCAGAACCGCCAGCACCAGGTCATCCTCGACGGCCTGAATCGACTCCCGCGTAAAAACCGTCGCGTCGTTGACGACGGCCGTCTTCATTCCGGCAGGTAGCGTGTGCTCCATGGTAGCCAGCTTCTGCTTGACCGCCTGGTCCACGGCCACGATGTTGGCCCCGCTCTGCGCGGTGATTGAAAGACCGACCGCATCAGCGCCGTTAAAGTGAGTCACCTGATTTACCGGAGCGTACCCCTCCTGGACGTCGGCCACCTGCTGCAGCGTCAGGGGCATGCCCCCGGGCCGGCTTGAGATCACAAGGTTCCGCAAATCCTGAGAGGTCTGATAGTAGGCGTCGGTGCTGACGGACTTCACCTGATTCCCTTCGGTCGTCGTCCCACCCGGAATGCTTTCGTTTTGGCTCGCGATTGTCTGGGAAATCTGACTCAGAGAGACCCCATAGGCTTGAAGCTTGCCTGGATTGACAGTGACGTTGACCTGCCGCACAAGGCCGCCCTGAACCTGAACAGACGCCACACCCGCCACCTGTTCTAGAGCAGGCTGCATAATGTTGGTCGCGGTGTCGTACAGGTTTTCGGGGGACGATCCCGTCAGGGTCAGGTTCATGATAGGCGAGGAATTCGGGTTTGCCTTGAAAATGGTGGGAGTTTGAATGCCAGACGGCAACTGGCCCGAGATCCGGCTCACTGCCTGAGAGATGTCATTGGCGGCGATGTTGACGTCGGTGCCGATTGCGAACTGCACGCTCACCCGCGAGAGTCCCTGTGAAGATGTCCCGTTCATCTGGGAGATCCCGTTGACTCCGGACATGGCGTTCTCCAGCGGTATCGTCACCTGATTTTCCATGTCCAACGGGGTGGTGCCAGGATAACTGACGGTCACGACGACAAATGGGAAGGTAACGTTCGGCAACTCCTGAACGGGAAGTTCAGTGTAGGAGATGATGCCAGTTAATATCAGAGCGAGGACGGCCATGAGCATGGTAACCGGCCGTCGGATCGCTATTCGCGTTGGGTTCACAGAAAACCCCTCCAAAATGCTAGACAGCGACTATTGCTGACTCTCCGGACCGATCTTGGGCCAGCGATCTACTGCTTTGTGGGCGTTCCACCCTGCCCCTGTCCCGTGGACTGGCCTGACTGCCCACTCTGGCTCTGGGGCTTCGAAGGTGTTGCCTGGGTGCCCTGCCCTCCCGCGGACTGGGGCCGGCCCGAAGACTGCGGCGAGCCGTTCTGCTCTCGGACGGCATCTCCATTGTTGAGACCAGCATTGCCCGTGACGACCACTTGCTCGCCCGCTTTCACGCCGCTCACAATCTGGATGTTCTGCCCGGTGATGGCCCCAGAGATCACTGGACGCAACTCGGCCTTGCCATCCACAACCACGAACACCGAGTCCTTGCCGTTCACCTGTAAGATCGCTGTCAGTGGTACGAGCAGAGCGCCATTCTGTGGCTCGCCCGATATCACTACGTTAGCGAACATTCCCGCTCGCAACTTTCCGCCGGAGTTGTCTGGAACTACCTTGGCAACGAAGGTGTGGGTCTTGGGATCGGCGGCTGGATAGATGCCAGCAACTTTACCTGTGAAGGTCTCGGCTGGGTAGGCTCCAACCGTGATGCTGGCGCCTAGCCCGGGCTGCAGACTTGCCAGCTGAGACTCCGGGAAGCCGACCGGTATGTCGAGGTCGCTGCCGTTCAGAGTGACAATGGGAGTAGATGGCGACACCAGCGCTCCGGCCGAGAGAAGCTTCGCGGTAATAACACCGTCGAATGGCGCCACAATTGTGGCCTGAGAAAGCTGCACATTGGCTGTGTCCACACCAGCCTGAGCCTGCTGGACGGCGGCCCTGGCCGTCTCAACGTCCTGAGCCGTATAGGGCGCCTGCGCAAGTGACAGCGCCTGCTGAGACTGAGTGACCGCGTCCTTGGCAAGCTGAATGTCGTTGTCGGTCGGGTGCTGAAGTTGGTTTAGCTTTGCCTGGGCGGCGGTGAGGTTAGTCTTGGCCGTGTCCACGGTGCTCTGGGCCTGGGTGATATCAGTGGCAAGCGGACCCTGCTTCATCTGGTTGAGCCTGGCCGTAGCCGAATTCAAAGAGGCTTTCGCGTTGTCCACGGCGGTGACCGCTGCCTGCACAGCGTTGGGCAGAGCGCCCCCCATCAACTGGTTCAGCTTGGCCACTGCCGCGTTGTACCCATCCTGGGCCGCCTGGACTGCCTGCACCACCTCGGAGTTGCTGGTGCCGTTGGCACTTGTCGTCTGGCCGTTCTTCCAGTTCTCCAGTTTGTCCTGGGCCGCGATCAGAGCTGTGCTCGCCGCATCGACGGCCGTCTGCTGGGCCGCGATGTCCGCCGGCAGCGATCCGGAATTAACCTGATCTAGGTTGGCCTGAGCCGACTTCAGGTTCGCGCTCGCCTGGTCTACTGCCGCCTGCTGGGCGGCAAAGTCGGCCTGGGTGAAAGGGACTCTGACCGCCGCCAACTTGGCCTGGGCGGAGGTTAGGGTGGCCGTGGCCTGGTCCACGGCGGTCTGCGCCGCCTGGATGTCAGAAGGCGAGGGGTTCTGAAGCTGATTCAGCTTGGTCTGGGCCATGTCCAGAGCCGCCTGGGCGGAGGCGACATTCTCTGGCCGGCCTCCCGCCAGGACCGTCTGGAGCTTCGCCTGAGCCGATGCCAGGTTGGCCTGAGCCTGCTGTACGGCTAATTTCAGCGTGTCCTGCTGCAGAACCGCGATCGTGTCACCGGCTTTGACCTGGTCGCCCACTCCTACCAGCAACTTATCCAACCTGCCGGAAGATTGAGGCACTATGCTCACTTGCGAGCCAGATTCGAATGTGCCGGTGTACTCAAATGTAAGCTTCAGGGGAGCTTGGGTGACGGGAGCAACAGTCACCACCTTGGCCGGCACGCCGGCAGATCCACCCGGTTTCTGGGCAGCCGCCCCGGGTGTTCCACTATTCGGCTGGGCCTGGGAAGGTGAGCTGCCAGGGACAGCAGCACAGGCTGCAGTAGTAACAAGCACGAGGGTGACGAGGGCACCAGAGATAAACTTCCTCACAAAATGCTCCTTTCGACCTCGAGTGGCATCAAGAAGCGGCACATGTGCCGAACAATCGCACTTTCAGTTTTCGCAATGACGCACCAAACTTGGGCAAGCAAATGGTTGCCAACGGCGGGGCTATCTCTCACGGCCGGGGACCAACCTCATAATTGGTTGGCAAGTATCGTGCCGTTTGACACATGCGATGGGACGCTCCGACCAGACACATAGATATCCTGATACCTGAGATCTGATAGGCCCTCAACAATCGCATCTTTTAAGAGATAGCAGGCGACGACGGCACTGAACGCGAGGTATCGACGTCCACCGGCAGCGACTTTACTACGGCATGTCTTCAGAGTGGTTAAGAATGTGCTAACTTTACGTCATCCTCTTCTGGTTGGGCGGGGATCATGCAGACGCTTGGCGTTGCGTCCGCCGAGTCCATAGCATCTTGTAGCCGCGGGCTTCAGCCGGCGCGTACCCGTTGGGGAGAGTCCAACATTCTCACGAGGACGCGCACCCGTGAAGGGCTTGGCGGTAGCGAGTATGTGCTTCACGCGAACGAGCGGAGCGCCAAGGCCCGAATGGGGCGGCGCCAAGGCCCGAAGGGCGCGGCTACATCCGTAGCACCGACTTGGCGGATGCACCACTCAGCGGGACGCGCAAGGAGACAGAATTGAAAACGAGTGGAGCGCGCGCATGGGGAGGATCAGACGGGTCTTGCACCATGCCGCGGGGAACCCGCCTCGCTAGGGGATAGACTCAATGTGCCGCCGGAGAGTAATCTTGTGGACGCGCAGGACCGGGACATTCCGCTTGATGGTCACCGATCTCACGGAGACAGGGCCCTCAGCGAGTACTGACAAACCCGCTCCAGAGCAGATTTCCTCATCTGGACTAAATGCATGACCACTGATAAGCCCACGCCCCACGATACAGCCTCGTGTCACCGAATATCCAGGCGCCAGTTTCTACAGTGGATCCCAACCCTCGGTGCCCTCGCCGCTATGGGGCCATCGCTCCCGGCGTCGGCCCGGCCAGTTCCAGCTTATGAGAGCGATGTCCTGCCACCGCAGCCGGCTCCCGCGCCAGTCACCAAAGTCGCCGGCCCGCTGGACATGCCCTTCCGGACGAAAGAGCAAGCCGTCACAGACTGCACCTGGCGACACTACTGGGAGGAGCGACGGGGTGTCGTTCCTGATCTGAGCCCCCTCGAGAAGATCCTTGGGGAAGCCTCGCTGACAGGATCGAGGGTGAGCCTGGCCAACTGGCCTCTTGTGGACGAAACAGAGGATCTCAACCTCGGCAATTTCAGTTTCCCAATTTCGCCGTTCAACATCACCGCCGATGACGGGGCACAACAGTATTTGCTCTTCTCGAACACGCAGATCATCGCCAACTTCAGGCAGGACGAGTATCTCGAGCTGGTTCAACGAAAGATATTCGACCGGGCGGTGTGGGCCATGGACCAGGGGCGGATCGGCACCGCCACGGTGGAGTTCGACAGAGCAGTCACGGATCAGAAGGTGAGGCGGATTGTCGAGCTGCTCACCTACTATGGTGTGAAAACCATTATCTGGGGGAACGAGCTAAACGATCCGAACACTCCCTGGCGGGATGACCTCCCAGCCCTGTTCGACATCTTCACGACGGCCGCGAAAGTCAAGAAAGACCAGGGTCTGAAGGATGTGGATTTGTGCCTGCCCGGCCTGGCCTACTATCAGTTCGGTCAGTATCTCCAGAAAATGCTCAGCACTTTCAAAGATCTGCAACGAAAGAACTTCCCGAAAGACCCGGACAACCTCCCGATACAGAGGGTGGCCGACCACTACTACGGCTCTGTCGTGGACCTACTGCCACGCATCCAGCAAATCAGAGGGATCATGTCATCTGAAGGGCTGGCGCATCTGAAGTATGATCTCACAGAGGTGGGGGATCCCAACATCGACGCAAGCCAGCCCAAAATCACTGACGATCAACTTGCCGACTGCTTCGTCCCCCAGATCTCGTCCCTGGCCATCGGGTCTGGCATGATCGACAGGGTCATCTTCTACTCACTTCTGGATGCCAGCGACACCTACTCCTTCATGCGGATCGAGAACGGCCACCTCGCCAAGAAGCCCGCGTATCAATCTCTCGTGGTGATGGCCAAGCTGCTATCGAACCTGAAGAGCGTGTCACTCTCGGACGAAAAGGACCGAGTTCGCTTCGACGGTACGAGAAGCGACGGCATCCTGGTTCGAGTCATATGGTCCAAGGTGACTGGCCAGGATATCTGGGAGGATCTGCCGAAGGGGGGACGGGTGTTCGACGTTCGCGGCCAGCAGCTTAACCCGGAGAAACCCAACCAGATCGCTCTGAAGCCTCAGGCACATCCAGCCCTGGCGGGACCCGCCAGAATTATAGTTGGCACTGGCCGCCTGTAGCGCGGCGTCCCGTCGCGGGCCGGCGTGAGCTCAGACCCGGTCTGCCGCCGCTATACCGTGTTCGTCCCTGGAGATTGAGACGCTCTGACGGTCGTGCGCTACTGGAAGCGTGAACGTGAAGATGCTTCCCTTCCCTACTTCGCTTTCCGCCCAAATCCTTCCGCCGTGGGCCTCCACGAGCCGCTTGCTGATGGTGAGCCCAATCCCGCTTCCCCCAGTTGTTCTGGCCCTCGATGGATCAACCCTGTAAAACCTATCGAAGATGTAGGGCAGCTGCTCCGGAGCGATCCCGTAACCAGTGTCCGAAACCGCTACCTCCACTGTCTTTTCCACTCTCCTCGCGTTCACCGTCACGCTGCCACCTCGCGGCGTATGAGCCATAGCGTTGGACAGGAGGTTCAGAAGGACCTGCGTGATTCGGACCTGGTCGATCTCCACGGGGGGCAGCTTCTCATCGACGTCTACTGAGAGCCCAATCCCCTTGTCCATGGCCTGTGGAGCCACAGCACGAACGGCTCGCTCCACCACATCCGCAAGATCGGTAGCGCTCACGTCAAGCTTAAGTTGCCCTGCCTCGGCCAACGCCAACTCTTGAAGGTCGTCCACAAGTCTGCTGAGGTGAATCGCCTCCTCGTAAGCCGAGTCGAGGGTGGGCTTGTCTGGCGCCAGCAGCCCATCCCGCATCGCCTCCAGGTAACCCCGGATATTTGTGAGCGGGGTTCGCAGCTCATGGGCCACGTCAGTCACCATATTGCGACGAAGCTCCTCGTTGCGGGCCAGGCTCCCGGCCATCGCATTAAAAGCGCTCGCAAGCTCCCCGACCTCATCTCGCGATTTCACCTGGACCCGTTGAGATAAGTCCCCCTGTTCCATCGCCCTGGCGGCTGTGGTGAGCGCATCGACGGGCTCGAGGATACGTCGGGACAGGAAAACCGTGAGTGCCAGGGCCACCACAGCCGCGGCTGCAGCGGACCATAAGAGAGACCTGGTAACGGATGCGAGGAATGCCGCATCGAATGCCGCGGTGGGTGGACCGGGATCGACGTGCACCGTGCCAACCGGAACGCCCTGATACATGATCGGTACGCCGCCCGGCCCATGCACGGGTTCAGGCCCCGACCCCGCTCCTTGCGGCCGGCCCAACTGCTGCCCCACCAGCTTGTTCCCATCGGAATCCGCCACGACGACGCCGTTGCTGTCGAGCAGCACCACGTGGTTACCAGTCACCTGCGCCAGATTCTGCACAACTGGCTGCACGCCGGACCAGCTCTCCTTGTTCCCTGCGTAAAAGTCCTTCAGCACCGTCTCGACGCGCCCGTAGTCCAGTTGAGTCCGCTGCGCCATGTAGCCATTGAACTCCGTCGTGGTGCTGCGGGTAGCAAGAAACGACATCACGCCGAGCACCACACCCAACACCAGCATGAAAGCGAGCAGAAGCCGAGCCCATAAGCTACGAAACATGGATGTCCCCGCCTAGCTTGTAACCCACCCCGTACACTGTGAGTAGGTAGGTTGGGCGCGTTGGATCGGGCTCGATCTTCCGCCTGAGGTTCAGCACATGAACGTCTATGGTGCGCTCGAAACCCTCATAACCATCGCCAAGTACGCGATCCACCAGTTGGGCACGACTGAACGCTCGGCCTGCATCCCCCGCGAGCACCTTCAGTAACCTGAACTCGGTCGGGGTGAGCAGTACGGGTTTGCCTTCCATCACCGCCTCGTGCCGCCGAAAATCCACCGTCAAGCCCCCCAGCTCAAGCTGCTGAGGCCCTTCCTCCGCCTCCTGTTCGGCGACCCGGCGAAAAATCGCCCTCACCCGGGCCGCGAGCTCTCCCGGGCTGAATGGTTTGGCCACATAATCGTCGGCGCCCAGATCGAGACCGAATATCCTGTCGCCTTCCGTAGTTCTAGCGGTCAAAAGTATGATCGGCACACTGGATTCCGCCCGCAAAAGGCGGCACACGTCAAGGCCGTCCAATTCTGGCATCATTATGTCTAGCACCACCAGGTCGGGATGCTGCTCTCGGGCCATAATCAGCGCTCGCCCACCGTCGTGTGCGGTGATGACATTGTAGCCATCCCTTTCCAGATAGAGCTTGACGATCTCAACGGTTTTTCTGTCGTCATCGGCGACAAGCACTCTTCTACCCATGTCCCGGCTCCTGTTTCATCACACCTGTCCCAGAGAGTTTAGCAAACGGTAGTTAAGATCTCATTAATTTTGAGCTTGCGCTGTGCCCTACGCACGAAACTCGTACCGTTTTCTGTCCAGTTAACACGCCATCAAAAGAGAGGCGAGAGAGGTCGCCGGCCGCTTGACAGCCCTGCTAGAATGTGACTGCTGAGGGAACATTGGAACGGGTTCTTGATTCTACGGACAGTCGCCGATAACGGCCCGGGTGTCTGCCTTCCCGTTCGTGTTCCCTCAGCAAGAATGCGACTTCGGGTAGATGCCCGGGCCCTTGCCGTTATTCGGCGCCGAATGAACGCCGGCAGCCCCGCGGGAACGGGACCGCCGGCAACCACCGAAAGGAGCGACCCCTACCGATGGCAAACCATTTTACCCCAGCCGCGATGCCCGCAACCGCGAAGGTTATCCCGTCTCCCTCGACGCCACCACTTGACGGCGAACCACCAGCAGCCGGCGTGCTCTATCCCTTCGTCAGGGCCATCGCGCAAAGCATTGACAAGGTTATGTGCGAAGAGGTAGACCCGCTGAAGGTTCGTCTAGCCGAGATGGAGACGCGCCTGGCAGCGTTGGAGGCCCACCGTGAAAAGTGACGACAAGCACACCCCCGGACCGTGGTACGTGGGGGCCAGAAACGGCGACACCACGCCGATTGCCGCTGATGGCCCGTCAGTGGTGGCCCTGGCCGTCTACAGGGAGGATCGGAAGCCCTATCCTATGAGCGAAGCCGAGTACGCGGCAAACGTCCGGTTAATCGCGGCCGCTCCCGAGCTGCTTTCGTGCCTCCAGGCGACGAAGGGCCTAACGGACCGGCTCCTGGAGATGGACCTACCGCATAACTTCCTGGCAAACATCAGGGCTATCAACCTCGACGCGAGAGATGCCATAGCGAAGGCAGTAGCCAGCGGGGCCAGCTCGTCACTGGTGGACCGCTCCGCATGCCGAGAGGCCGTCTGCTACTGTCACGACGATTCCGCCTGGATTCCTGGAGAGACATTCCTTGACGGTTGTTCCTCGTGCGGGTGCAAGTGGGCCGAATAGATAGGCCGACACCCTGCGCGAACAGGATGCCGGCAACCAACGAAAGGAGCTTCTTCCGATGGCAAACCATTCTAGCATCTCGCCCCATGCCTTCCGCGAAAAGTCGGTGGGCCAGATCCTCCAAATAGCCCGGCGGCTTAGCGTAGCCGACCTTATGGCGAGGCCGAGTGTAGTCCCCCGGCGTTCTCCCTACCGTCACCCTGAACCTGAGCCGCCCCACTACTCCAAACTGGAGATGCACATACTCGCCAGGGCTGAGGAACAGCGGGACAGCATCGGCGACGGCTACTTGGTGAAGCTCAGGCTCTTCGGCCTGGAGGAGCCCGGCGGTGTGGATTGACCGAGATCCCGAACGCTTCTGGAGTAAGGTGGAGAAGCTGCCCTCCGGTTGCTGGATCTGGCACGGAACGATCATGCCCAGCAATGGCGCGGCCATGTACAACGTCACCAGCCGCCGGCTGGTCAAGGCGCACCGCATAGCATGGGAGGAAACCCGGGGGCCGCTTCCCGAAGGGGCGCGGCTCCTGCGGACCTGCAAGACACAGCGTTGTATCAGTCCCGAGCACCGGCTTGTACTGGTACCGAAGGACTATGAGTGAAGCCCCGGGGCGCCGGCAGTTCCCCGTCGGCGCCCCTCCGTCTGCTCTTCGGGGCCTTCTTCGTGGGCGGAAATCGCGCTGAAACGGCCTCTGGCAGGTGCCCCCGTGTAGGACACAGGGTAGGGGGGGGAATCGCCCCATAATCGTGGGTTTTCGGCGACTACAGGTGGGTTTTGCATCAGCACCGCCGCACGCTCGACTAGTTCGACGCGCTGCTCGGGGAGTAGCGGCTTGAGTTCTCGCAGTTGCCGCTCGGTGGCGGATTGGATAGTCACCCATGGGTGACTATCGAGTTCCATCCGAAGCGTGGCGGCGTCAAGCAGGGGGGCGAGCGTTACGGCTTGGGTGAAGGTCGGTGCAGAATGTATTTCCGAAAATACATTTAGGGCGGCTTCGGCGGCACGAATGACGTTGTAACCGTGTGCCCCCCCCCCCCCCCAGCGCTGCTGGCAGTATGCCTCGAATGTCGGGCAGCCCTGCTCCCGATAGAGCCGCCCGTCACGTATCTCCATGAGCGCCTGGCCAACCTCGACGAAGGCCCGCTGGCGCAGAGTGGGAGGCAACCGGCAAGGTGAGCCAGCTGCTCCCACCAGTGGGCACGGAGCAGGGGAGCATGAACGAGGATCGGCCCTCCTTCGCCGAGCTGGGCTCTGCTGGACTGCGACCCGGCAGACGGCGCCCTGACATGTCGTGTATGCGGGGTCCGATACCGTAACCTTGCCCAGCACGCCCGACTAAATCACAACCTGACGGCCGCGGAGTACCGGGAGCTCGCCGGCGCCATCCTCGTAGCATCTTGACCATAGTTGCGCAAGGGGCCAATATGGCACCGTGGCGACTCGGTGCTGAGGGAGGAAGCAATGCCAAGAAGACGAAGGGGCATCCCGGGCCTGTCCTTTTCCTGGAAACGCGCGCTGGGCATCTCGGCCGAAAAGGCCAGGCTTTCACGGCAGATCGGCATCCCACTTACCCGGAAGGGCCGCCAGAGGAAGGCCGGCGCGATGGCCGGCTGTGCCCTGCCTGCCGCGCTAGCGCTGCTATGCATCCTGGCGGCAGGAGTTGCGGCTTGCGGCCGGCTCGGAGCGTAGCGCCGGTACGGGCGCTCCTGAGCCCGGCTACCATCGGAACGCAGAGCCCATGCGTTGGGCCGTCCAGTCGATCTCGCCCCTCTTCGGAGGGTCTGGTAGGAGCTTGTACACCACGGTGAGGGAGGCCCGCTGCGCTGCTGCCAGGAGCTCCACGGCCCCTAGCGCCGCCATGGCCAGCGAGACGACCACGTCGATCTTGTGGGACGCCTTTTCCTTGGCGATCTTCATTCCCCGGCTGCCCTCCACCGCCACGGCTGCGATGAAGGCGTCACGGATGTCATCATCCGGGTATCCCTCCAGGTTTCCGCCCTTCATGAGCTCGTAGAGGTTGCTCGACATGGCGGTCAGGTTGGGCATGCTCTGCGCGAATTCCTCCATCGGCACGCCCGCCTTCGTGAGGGATTGCGCGCTCCGCTGGAACTGCCATGGGTCGTATCGAACGGCCTTCACTCGGAAGCGCTGTCGCAGATCCAGCACCGCGGCCTCGAGCGTGTCCTCGATGTCCAGCGTCTCGCCCGGCACCGGCCTGAATAGGCGGTGGGCCACCAGGCGCGCCCTCCGCGTATCTGCGTCCCAGGCGACGGCCGTGACCGCCGCGGTGTCCCTCTTCAACCCGGCATCCACGCCCAGCACCACATCGAGCGATGGATCCGCGGGGACCGGCTTGCCCGTCGCCGCCCGCTCCCACCACTCGATGGGGATGAACCGACTCTCGCCGGATACCCGCTTGTTCTGGTGCATCCGCAAGAAGGCGTTGGCACGCAGGGCACCGCGCTGGTCCGCGTAGTAGGCCGCTGCCTCTTCGGGCGTTCCCGGAAAGCACAGCGCCTGCGCCTCCTCGCCCTCAGCGTGGAACAGCAGCAGCCCCCCGTTCCGGTAGATCGGCCACTTCTCGCTGATGCGCTCTCCGGCGACCCCACGGTCGACCAGGGCGTGCCACGTCTTACTCTCGGCTTCCCATCCGGCATAGCTGTCGGCGATCCTCATGGCCGGCAAACCGTGGCGTAGGCCCGGCGGTGGCGTGAGCTCTTCCCAGCTCCGTATTCCCGCCTCATACAGGATGCCCCATGCTTCGGTGTGGGAGGCCGTGAGGTGGTTGGCGCCGGCGTTTCCAGCAGCGTCGGAGGCGAGGGCGGATAGAGTGCTGCCCGTCGGCTCGAAGCGCAGCTGAGTGCGGGTGATAGTGACGTTGGCCGACAGATAGGGATGGCGCCTCACCATGTCGGCAATCATGGCGAACTGGCGCCCCGCAGACTGGTCCAGGTCGTTACCTACGGGGAAGTGCTCCCCGGGCAGCGCCAGCCATCGCCAGCACAGCAGGAAGGCGTTCAACTGAGTCTTGCCAGTCTTCTTGATATTGGAGATGCCGAGGGTTGTTGTGGTGCCCCGCAGGGACCACCACGCTTCGAGCACCGCGCGCTGCCAGGGGTAGAGCTTGATGGGCTGGCCGTCCTCGCCGATCCATCCAAGGCTATGCTCTGCCCAGGCGACCGGCCCCATGTCACGCCATTCTCGGACCAGGTCGTTACTGTCCATGTCTCGCCTCCTTGGCAGCCAGCAGCGCATCCTTTGCGAGCCTGCTCTTATCGTTCGCCTTGTCTCCCTTGCGCAGTTCCGCCAGCAGCCGCGCCGTGGACGTAGCGAGCCATCCGAACCGCGCCAGGTATCTATCCATGGCCTTCAGGTCCTTGTTCTCAGCAGCCGTCGCCAACGCTCCCCAATACAGCTCAGCGGCCGCCAGCATGCGGGCCGATAGCATCGTGAGCGCCGCGGTAGGCCCTTCGCTCTCAAGAAGCTCCCTTGCCTTAACTTCCTCGACAGCAGCCGGCGAGCCGTCAAGGAAGGGCTCGCCGTGCTGGATCGCCTTGACGGCCGCCTCGCCGCCGTGCTTGGGTGGGCGCCCGGGCATCAGGCTGCCCCTATGATGGCGGTCGCGGAGGGCGCGGTGCCGCCCGACATGGCGCTGATGTTGGCTCGGGTGAAGACGGCTGCCTTGCCGGTGAACCAGACGGTCTGGCCGCTGGTCTGGCCGCCCGCCAGGCTCCAGCTGCCTATCGTGGTCCAGTTCGCCCCGTCCAGGGAGCCCTCCAGGTTGACGTTTATCGCGGTCGCCGGGACGGTCCCCCCGAGGATGACCTGGAGGGCGTGGTTCGCGCGGACGGCTCCCCAGTTCTGGACGGTGCCGGCGCCCGTGCCCGTCGCGCTGCTGAGGCTGGTCAGGGCACGGGTCCTGATGAGTTCCTGCTGCTCGTTGACGATCTGTGTGGTCTGCGCCATCGCTCCGCCCTCCTAGCCGTGTAGCAAGCGCCGCAGGGCGCTTCCAAAGTCTAGTTTGCGCACGTCGGGAGCTGGCTTCTGCAACTGGGGGGCGGACCGCAACGCCGGCGCCCCACCCCTCGCGGTGCTCAGGGGTTGCCTGTTGGGCAACAGATCCTCCAGGCCCTTCGCCGCGCGCGCCGCCTTCCTGACGGGCACCTGTTCCAGCACTCGTGCCATTCGGTCCAGCGTCATGTTGGAGAGTTGATCGACGATGCTCTCAAGGTCGTCGACTTGCCTGCTGTTATTGCGGGACAGATCCTCCATGGCCTTGGTGACTCGCTCAGCCTGGCTCGGTGGCAGCTTGACGAGAAGCCGCGCCATCTGGCTGATGAGCTCGTCGATGGTACTTTTTCCCTGGTTCATGGTTCTTCCTCCTACCCCGCCGCTTGCTTGAAGATCTGAGGCAGATGGTGGATCCACACGCCCCCACCGCCCCGCGCCGCGTCGGCTACGACACCCTGGAGGAAGGCGACTTCCTCCGGATCCGAGGTTCGGTACCAGCCATCGTGGAAGCGCACGGGCTGGTTGTTGACCATCCGGAGCAAAAGCTCGGGATGCGTTGACCGAAACACCGCCTCGTCCCAGTTCTCCGGAAGGCCCAGCGGATCCACCGTCGCAACGAGGCGCAGCAACTCCCGGCCAAGTGTCCCTCGGTCCATCGCGCTCTCTACACTCCAGTCGACCTCCGGCAACTGGATCTCTTCGTCAAACGGTCCAACCCGCTCGAGGATGGCTCGCAACTCCTGATCGAAGCCCTCTCGCTGTGCCCTGCGCTCGCCCGCTGCTGTAGCGGTGTCCGCCACCGCGGAAACGAGGGCCGCCATCAGTTCGCGCACCCTCTCTGCCTTCGCCTCTTGCTCAGTCCGCCAGCCGCTCACAGCCAGCTCGGCTGAACGCTGCCAGGCGTCCAGATCGACTCTTGCCATGGCAATGAGACTTTCCAAGAGTGCCGTACGCTCGGCCTCTGCCAGCTCCAGGCGGGCACGAGCTGCGGCGCGATCATCCCAAGCGTGAGCTGCTGCAACCCCGTCCCGGGCCCTGACAGCTCGGGCAGCCCGTTCGTCGACCGCGCTGATTTCGCCGTGAAGTTGCGCGATCTCCGCGTCCAGGGCCACCAGGTGGCCCCGAAGGTCCTCAGTCTCGCTTATACCTGCGGTTGCCATTTGGATTCCCTCCTTGTCGAGTATGCCCATCCGCTTGCACCCCCTCTCTCTTCTTGCGCAGCCGGTTGACGCACTCCGCGCGCATCGTTGTTCCCGAGTCTCGTTCACCGCCTCTCAGCCTCTCGTGCAGACTTCTTGGCCTCGACGCACCAGCGGCATCTGGCGTCTTCGCCAAGGTAGGAATAGAGCACTGCCACGAGTCGCCCGCATATCGGGCATCTCGCCAGCCCGGGGCCGATCTCTGCCTCGCGGTAGAGGGGCTGCTGTGGGTACGTACCACGGGGATCCCCGTCGATAACTGTTCTTGTCATAGCCGATCCCCCGCGGTGGACGTCTCCTCGAGGCGCCGGCGCTCTTGCTGACGCTGGATCCGGCGAGGGCGGATACAGTCGGCACACAGCGCGACGTCATCGCCGACGATCCGCCACCGGCAATCGACCCACCGCCCACACCGGGGGCACTGGACCTGACCCGGCCTCGGCTGCTGCTCTCTCGGCATCTCTTCGGCTAGCCCTCCTTCATTCCGCGCCGAATAAGCGCGCCTCCCGGTGGGTCATTCCGTCCCATCGTGTGCGCTCTCCTTATGGCTGGCCTGCGTCGTGGGCGTCGTGATCTGGGCAAGGTCTGCTTTGATGGCGCCCAACCACTGCTCCAGGGCGTCCAGCTGGCCCAACACGCGGCCTACGGCTATCAGGTGGCGGTAATATGCGTTCTTCTCGCTCATGCGGCCACCACTTGCGCCCGCCCGCTCTTCTTGGCCTTCTGGCGTGGCTGTGGCGCCCCGCCCTGGTGGTGCTTGTGTTCGCGGATGCACTCGGCACACAGCCGCTTACCTGGTGCGGACTCAAGGCTGAACAGGTACGACACCTCACGCCCGCACCCCGGGCAACTAACCGCTTGCCACGCCATCAATGCACCTCCCCACATGGGCCGAACCAGCACTCGAAGTCATCAAGGGCCATCAGCACCAGGTCGTCCTTATGCCGCGCCCCCAGCTCGTGCAGCACCACAACGGGCAGCATTGCCGGCGTGGATGCTGCCACTGCCTGCCTGACGGCATCCTTCAACCACGCTGGCAGGGCCTTGCGCTCCTTCGCTTCGATGCTTAACCACTCGTGCGCCACGTCGGGCACGTCGCCGCGTTGCCGGCCAGTTATCGGCACTCTGTGACCTCCGAGCCGGGCCGCTACGGCCCGCTCCGTTGCCTTCCAGGGCTTGTCAGCCATCGATAACACCTCCGAAGAAGCGATAACTGGACACCTTTTCACGCCTTCCCGCCGTCGTTTCGTGCGTGAGTAATGCCGTTTCGTGCATGCGAATAGACGATA
>SCLJ03000255.1_pt1 | contig 17686 bp, 33 predicted proteins | sample 7267891 | NCBI WGS metagenome assembly SCLJ03 (sample SAMN10721082, study PRJNA514188) | viral metagenome | isolation source: depth-stratified mine tailings core B | place: China: Fankou Pb/Zn Mine tailings
AACCACACACCCTTCAGGGGTGGGAGGATGTCAGATCACAGGCATTGAGCATTTCAAGCACGATGGTTCAATATCCTCAGTCATAGCAGTCAATGAGAGTCCAACAAACCGTTTCATAGACCTGAAATTCTACTATTTCCCTCATGAGAACAGGATGGAAGACCACTGATGGGTGTTCATCTACAAAAAGCATAAATAATCCTAACCTATTATGATCGTAATGAACGCATCAAAGAATGAAACAGATGGAAGGTCATTATACAGAATAATCCACGATGGCGACAGAGACATAAAGTTCGATCTTCTCACAGCATCAGGACTAACACTCGCAGAAATCCCCCGTTATTTCCTTAATGCAGACATAGACAGGAATGGATGGATAAGAATCAGGACACGAACAGGCTCAGGCAATGATCTGTGCTTTTGCAGGGATTACATGAAATATCAGTACAGGGAAGCAAAGAAAGCAGGCACACTTGTCAAATATAAGGGAAAGAAACACCTCAGTGAATGCTGGTACATGATGAACCGCATGTTAGAGGACAAGCCCAACTTCATCGATGGTATGTTCTATTATGACGTATATGATGAAACCTTCGCATACTTCCACTTCATGCCACTTCAGGGCACAGAGGAGATCAAGAGGCTGTTTCGATTGGTGCAGGAACTGTATCTTGGGGATGATGAGCCTGGCAAGACATTCTTCAAAACACTCAGCGACATGGATGCAATCATAAAGGAACTGCCACCCGAGATGCTTGAAAAGTACCCAAGAATAACATCCCTTCCAGTTAGAATAAGGGAATACCTGAAAGGAGCAATCTGAATGGAAATTGAATCATACCACACATGCAATTCAGACCTGAAATGGCACGGTCTGTATGGCAAAGATGGGAAATGGAAAAAATATCTGGCATCCGAAACCAACAAACACCCTGCAAAGATGTCAATGGCACTTGCTGACAGGATAATGATACATCTTGAGCAACTTGGTTATCTCCATGAGGGTGACAGGATTATAGACTTCATGTGCGGAACATCACGTACTGGTGTAGTAGCGGAACTGCATGGTTATTCATTCACAGGTATAGAACTTGAATCACACTTCATAGACATGATCAATGGATCAGAGTGTGATGGATCATTCAGGACAGAGGATGCAACCGACAAAGATCATGTCAAGGTATTTTATGGGCAGTGCAGAGCAAAGGAGATGCATCAGCCACACCATATCAACGGCAACAGGGACACATTGCAGAAAGCAATAAATCATCCGCCAAGTTGGAATATAATACAGGGGGATGCAAGGCATCTTTCAGAGTTATTGCAGAGCAATGGGACAGGTATTGTGTCGCCACCGTATGGCGACACAGGATTGAATTACAGGGAGAACGGACTGATTGTTGATGGCTTCAAGTATCACCGCCCATATATGGATGGAAACAACATAGGTTACTCTGGTGTGATATCACCTGCCTATGCAGACATGAAAGTTGGGAAATACAGCAAGGGAATAGACAGCAAAAAGAACTATGAAAGTTACAGAAAGTCTGGCGGAGGGATGTCTTATGAAGCATTTGTGGAATACATGGAATCGCAGTCAAACGAATATTCCAGCAATCCAAATAATGTGGGAAACCTTAAGGATATAGGAATTGTGAGTCCACCTTATGCAGATATAGAGATAGGAAAGGGACTGAATACTAAACCATCAAGACATGGGCATAAGGATCAGACTGGAAGGTCAAACAACGCACCCTCACAGATAGCAACTAATTATTCCGCTATAGTATCTCCACCTTATGGAGAGCTTGGTATCGGAGATTACAAAGAAACCCGAGACAATTTTGTTGAATGGATAAAAAATGAACTAACTACTAAAGGTTACATAGAGTGGAAAGGGAAAAAATATAGTGAAGCAGAATGGAGAGAATTAAACTATGGTCGTATAGATGGTCGTATAATGCAAGGTTCTCCTAAGATGGGAACAGAGGGATATAACCCAAAAAATCTTGATAATATCGGTAATCTTAAGGATATTGGGATTATAAGTCCACCCTATGGACTTGGCGAGGGAACGGGTCATGCTGGTGTGTCCACTGCGTTAATGGATGAAAAGAGAATATTCAACAGATATGGAACAAGAGAGGGTCAGATAGGCAATAACATCGGAGAGACTTATTTGTCTGCAATGTTTCAGGTGTATTCAGAAGCCTATAAATCTGCCATATCCCCACTGGTAACAATAACAAAGAACCCAACAAAACATGGCAATCTCAGGAGATTAGACATAGATACCATACTTCTCCTTGAAAATGCAGGATATCAAATAATAGACTATCATCAGGCAATGCTATTCACAGAACAGAGACAACAGACCCTGATGGCAATGGGTTCCCAAAGTGCTAAGGGGCAGATGAGTTTTTTCAAACGGCTTTCATACAGCAAGGGTAATGCAGTTGCAGATCATGAAGACATAATTATTGCAGCAATTCCACAAGGTGATGTGAATGAATAAGCAGGACAAAAAGGTATATGGGGGAGTAACGATCAGTCTTGGGGCAATTCTCTTACTCAATCTAACTTCATCCATACCCGTCAAAATAGGATTGCTCATACTTGCAGGCACTTCATGTGTGTATCTGATGTATGAGTTGGAAATAATCAGTTGGAAGGCAGTCAGATGAAGAATGAAAGGGGGTGGTTTGAATGAGATTCTGGAAAAAGCAAAAAGAAGAACCCACAAGTGAAGGTCTCCTTGATATCAGTGATCCACAGGAACGTCTTGACAGATACATGAAAGACATGGCCAATGAAGTTGTATCCATAGAAATGATCCTGTGGTTATTCCCCGACACAGAACAGGCCTTATCAGAATTCAACAGGTGGATACAGTTGCACAGCAGACAGTGCACAATGTTATCAAGGGAACCCATTGCCATCAGGGTGAAATAAACAATGAAAACATACCTCAGTCCAAGAACTGGTATCAATACAATAGCAATTCTTCTTATTCAGACATTCTAAGGGAAAACCCCCTCTTATTATTTTTATAAGATAGCCCTATATTCACGTTTAAGGCGTGTGAACGAACCATAATGAATAATTATACCCCCCTTTTTCTTTCGCATATCCTATGAAACAGGCAGTAGTCATCTATCACGGTGGAAAAGTAGTAGTCATACTTAAATTCAAGGCTTGATGAATTATAATCCCTATATCATGACATTTTGTCATGACATCATAACATTTGTACCATCTATCTTTAAATATAACCTAATTTAATTCTTTATCGTTATGAATCAAAAGAAATGATACAGGCAACAGTTATGGCACTTCTCCACCCTTACTTATTCCCTCTGAAACAGGTAGTGGTCATACCATCAATCAACCCCCTCCAAGAGCCCTCCCCTCAAATCAGTAGTAGTCCACCATCCTGTGTGTTGGGTTTATGGACAGGTGCGGTTAGTCAAATACTATCCGCACACTTCGGCTTTAGCCCATACACTCAATACACATTTCCGCCGCCATAGTGTCCTGTGGGGTTATATATATAGGGAGACCACTGCTGGAAAAATATGACGACCACTACTATTGAAGTTCTCATGAGCGGTTTCCAGAAAAACGAAATCATTATATACGCACTACGACTACTACCCTATGGTTGAAATAACATGTAGAAATCCCAAGTGTAAACACAAATGGGATTATAAAGGAGATGCTCTGAGACCGACCTGCCCCAGCTGTGGAAACAAGACGCCTAACCCAGCAGGAAGAAGGCATTAGGGATCAGGGAGTTAAAAAGAATGTGGACAGAAAGCGATTTAAAAGATGAGATAGAAAGAGAGACACTTCATGTAGAGGAAGTTCGCAGGGAGTTGGAAAAACTCAAGGAAGAGGACTACGATGAAACAGACATGAAGTCGGAGAGGGAAGAACTTGAGGAAATGGAAAGCAGGCTGTCAGTACTGAGGGAGGTGCTTCGGAGCGAACCACCAGTGCCTGGAAAGAAAGTTCCTCTTGAAGAACATCTCAGGCCATTGAAAGAACAGGGGTTCTTCTGTCAGATAATTCCCGACATGACTGCTGGCATAGGAAAGATTCTAACCATAACAAAGACAGGACTCACAGGAAGATCATACAAGTTCAGCCTTGAAGATTTCATGAAGAACCTGATACTCAGGACATCAGACTACACAGTATATCAGCATTCAATTTTTGAACTTGATATCGGATTGATTGAAACAGGAAGTGAAAAGTAATGGCAAAGAAGGAAATGGTAAAAGAAATGGCATCGGAGAATGTGAATCTTGTCAATGGAATAGCACTTGCATATTATGAATCCTCACGGGTGATAAATAGGGCTGTAAGGAGAATGGTGTATATATTGATATTCGCATTGGTAATGATTTTCTTATCAGCCTTCGGTATGATAGAATTTCCAGGTGATGCATTATCTATCAAAATCGTTATGACAATTCTGTATATATTCGCTATCGCCTATTCACTGTATCTATTAGCAAAAGCAGGGAAAGATGGGCGTAAATCAGTAATCCTCACATCAGACAGGGATGCCATGATGACAGTTGGAAATGATGCCTGCGAACATGAATACAGGGAAACCATTGTCTACACAAAAGACGGCATGAGAACAGAGAACATGATATGTGAGCACTGCAACAAAATGAAACCAGAAGGGGGGTATTAACATGGAAATAGATTTCTATAACAAAGACCGCAACAAACAAATAAACATCTTCCTTGATAAGAAAATGAGAGAACTTTTCTTCTCAGAGAAAAGTCTTAAGCGTGCAACATACCTATATGATCTCATACAGAAGTTCAGCAGATATTTCGGGGTTGATCCTGTCGCATTCCAAAATATGACTGTCAGGGAAGTGCTCGATCTCATCTTCAGGAATAGAGCCATAGTGGCGTATGAATCTTTATACAAGGAAGTGAGAGACACCAGTTGGGAACCTGTCAGTGAAATTTATCAGCAGTTTCAGGAGGAACTCATAAAGATGGTTGCACAGTATGTGGCAGATAGTGAAAAGAGATTCCATGATGTAAGGGGTGAATCTTCTGAACAGTGAAACTAAGGCTTTTCTTGAAAACATACAGGACATTCTGAAACAGTACGAGGGAACCCCCATAACACTCAGGCAACTCTATTACAGGCTTGTCGCAAGGGGAATGGCAAACAACAAGAAATCTTATCAGAGGCTCATACAGCTCTCAGGCAAATGGAGAAAAGAGGAAATAATCCCAATAGACGCCTTTGTTGATCGAGCAAGAGAAATAAAAGATTTCAGATGGGGAAACTTCAAACATGAACCTGGAAATTGGCTAAAGGGAAACTTGGAAAACATTATCCAGGACATACTGGAAAGGTATAACCTTGCATTATGGTATGGACAGGAAAAAAGAGTTTTCGTAGGTGTGGAAAAAAACGCACTGGTTGGTGTGTTTGAGCCAGTATGCAGAGAATACAACGTTACACTGCTGCCTTGTGTGGGTTATCCATCTCTCTCATTCCTGAAACAATTTTCCAAACTCCTAAGCAGTTACGAATCTAATGATGGGCTGGGGCACAATATGGATATTGAAGAAAGCGAACCTATCAATTATTTTCTGTACTTCGGTGATTGGGATCCATCAGGGCTGAACATTCCAGAAGCCATAAACAACAATATGGATGAAGTGCCATCGTTATCACAAAATGGAGCTTCCAATTACACCTACAAACATATAGCGTTAGAGCCTGAATTCATTGAGAAATACAATCTGATCCCAGCACCAGCAAAGGAAACAGATTCTCGCCATGACAGATTTGTCGAGGAGCATGGAAAAAACGTGTATGAGCTGGATGCCCTTGATCCAAAGGTGTTGCAGGAACTTATAAAGAACACGATTATTGCTCATATAGATGGAGATACATTGACAAAAAGGAGAGAAAAAATAGACGAAGGGCGGAAAGTCATAAACGAATACATCGAGAAGCTGAACGTCAAGAGTGCAGTTGAAACAATAAGAAAAGCAATTGAAACATTGAATGAAGGAAGTGATAAAGATGAGTAATGAAGAGTATCTGAAATTACTGAAAGAGCATGATGAACTTGTAGCAGAACACTGCCCCAAGTGTGGTGGAGATGATTTTAACACAATAGCAATGTTAGATTACGAATCTGAAATACTCATGGTAGAATGTACCAACTGCCTTTGGGCTGGAACGACAGAAGAACTGGTAAAAGGAAAGGTGATAAAAATGAAAGAAGACTATGCGAAAGCGTTGAAAGAGTTTAATGAGATTAAGAATGCGGAAGAAAATGAGATGGCAAAGGCAAAGGCAGTCGTAGTTGATAAGGTAAGATTTCTTGGAGAACTCTATGGCCAAAGAAAAGCACAGGCATTGAAGCAACTCAGACTTGTGGAAGATGTCATCAAAGATCCAATAATCAGGCACATCAAAGAAGTGGCATACCAGATGAAGTTGTGGGAAGGCAACATTGATGTTGTAATAGACAGCAGTGGGGATGTGCATTCTGTACAGATAGACTTCATGAGCATCGACAGGAGAGAGTTGAATAAACTTGCCAAAAAGTTGTCAGAGTACTTCCAATGGAATGAAACCGACTACGAGATTGAGTCAGGGAGCGATGATGCCAATTTCAGCATCACCTTCCATAAACTAACAGGAGATGCATCTGCATGAAAACACCATTCAAGATAACTGCCTATGACATAGATGAGAAGGGATTGATCGGACTATACTGTACATCCTGCGGAGTGGCAGTTGTGAACAGTAAAGCACATGAGAAGTTTCATACCATTTTAGACAAACTCATATACGATGATCCAGACTGGCTGTGTGGCAACTGCGAACATCCTAAATCGTTCCACAACATAGATGAACCGACAACTTGCACAGCAGTGGAAGCCAGCGATTTTGACAAACCAGAATTAGGCTGTGATTGTGATGAATACGAGCCTAAGGAGTATTGAAAGGAGGAAATCAAATGAAATACCTGTGCATAAAAACAATGGAAGAATATCATACGGTTGATGAAGTGATAGAGCATTCCGCATGGTGTGGACATTGCTCAGAATTCTTTTTGACTGTGGCATCAGAATTAAAGGGGATGACACAGTGACAATCGCCAAAGTAACATGCCTTGACTGCAATCACAATTTCACCGTGAATTGCATTTTAGGTTTCGACTCCGAGAAAGAATTGTATTTGAAATTCAAGCCACGATGCAGAAATTGCAACACCGAAATGGGCAACTGGAAGATAGAGGAAATCGTAGAGATCAGGCCACCACTAACAGAAAATGAAAAGAGCCTGTTCTCATTAGCAAAACAGGGGGAATAAAAAAATGGATGAAGAAAGAATGAAGGCATTTAAAAAAGAGATTCAGCAACAGAAAGAAAAAGAGTTCTGCCAGCAGGGGCATCTATTCCATGGCGGTGAGGAGTGCATCAGGTGCAGAAAGCCAAGAAGTGAAGCATCTGCACAGGGGAGTGATTTCTGATGTGCGATACCTGTGACAACATCTGCACATGTTCATGTGAGGTAGTAATCGATTCCCTCTGCCCAGACTGCAATTGTTACCATGAATCAAAGGTGGTGAACTGAGTGGATAACGAATGCGACTGCACATGCAAGAAATGTCAGATAGCGTCAAACGTGTTCAACTTCAAGTTCCATGAGAACCACCAGTGCATGAAGGAAGTGGTATCTTGAACATAGAAGAACTCATAGCGAAAGGTTACTCAGAGGAGTTCATTGAATGGTATTTCTCATGCCAGACCAAGGGGGAGGAAAGAACTGCGATCAAGTCAAGAGAAAAACAGAAAAGGTACAGAACGAAACACAAAGACGAAATCAGGGTGATTCAGGGTAGATACAGGCGAAACCTCAAATTCACCAATCCTGCCCAGTATGAAAAACACAAGCAACAAATGAAAGACAGGTACTACAAACTGAAAAGCGACCCTGTGAAATACGCTGAATACAGAAAGTCCCTAAGGGAATACACAAGGAGAAGGCAGAATCGCATAAGGAATGATCCTGCAACACACATGGAGAACCTTGAAAAAAGAAGAATAAAATACAGAGAACAAAAAGGGGAAAAGGAGAACTGAAAAAATGGAAACAAAAAACAAAACAGTAAATCTATTCGATGAAAACGGAATGCTCATAATTCCAGAGGGAGCATTGACAGTGGAAAGAGTGGCGAAAAAGGGAAAAAGGAAAACTGGTGTATTCGTAACATGCATCAAGTGTGGCTACAGATGGCAAAGGGAAAGCAGAAGGGAAGGAAACATCAGGTGCCACAAATGCAACACCATAAAGTATGTAACATCATTGGGGGAGAGCAAATGAAAGACCTCAAAGAACTCTTGAAAGACCTCCTTGAAAGCATGGACAGGGATGTCAAGATAGTCTACACAGCACCCACAGGAAAGAGAAGCACAGTATATGGCGTTCTTGAGTATGTGAAACTGAAAGTGAGGGTGAGGTCATTCTTCACAGGGAGAACCTGTGCAATGGCATTCGCATCAATACTTGAGTGCAAGAGCATGGAGGGAAACTGAATGCAAATAAGAAATAAGATCATCAGGGTGCAGTTCAAATGGTATGACATGTGGATAGGTCTGTTTTACGACAGGAAATCAAAAACAACCTATATCTGCCCTTTTCCAACGTTAGTAATTTCAATATCAGGGGGTTCTTGAAATGGTGAAAATAATAATGGCCTGTGGCAAGGAATATAAGAGGACAATAGGAAAGAGGAAAGGCATGAGCCAGACAATAAAAAATCACGTAAAAAGATGCACGGAAGTGGAAGGCGGATGCAAGGAATTCAAGCGACTAACTTACGATATTTCGGAAGTGATAGAATGATAATAAATATCAAATGCAGTAAACCTGACTGCGACTGGAATGTGCATCTTGATGCAAAAGGACTGTCTGAAAGAAGAATCTACAATCTGACAAACGCATACATCCTGACGCACATCAGAAAATCCCATGGGATATATCCGATTGTGAGGGAGATAATTCCCGTGGAGATGGAGAAGGAAAAACCATTCTGGAAAAGAATAGAATCCATGGGGTTTGTCATTACTGACATCGGAATGACCTATCTCACAACATTGATCGCCAAAAAAGATTTCGATGCATCGTCAATAGAATACTATCGGGAAGATGGCTATTTTTTTTCGGTCATTTCCGTAATTGGAAAACTGCCGATAAATCTTTCCGATCTGAAATTCTATTATTATCCAAATACCCCACGGCAGATAGCAACAGGAAGGAGTGTGAAATAAAATGGAAGAAAAAGAAGATATCCTGAAAGAAGCAAGGCAGATCATAGATGGCCATGCAACCGACAGGGATAGAGGAAAGGAAAGGAGCATGGGTCAGATCGTGGAAATCTTTAACAATCTAACAGGAAGCAACTTGAGTGAACATGAGGGTTACATCTTCATGGTAGTGCTGAAACTTGTCAGAATGGAAAGAAGCCCGAGCAACATCGATAATTACATTGACGGGGCAGCCTACATACAACTCGCATGGGAAGAGGCATTGAATCAGAGGAATGAGTAAAATGAAATATGAAAATGAAGATGAGCAAATCATGGCATTGCTCACAAGAAGAAAGGCTTACGATGTAATTGAGGCATATTTGGAATTCTTAAAGGAGGAGGCAAAAAAATGACTTATGAAATAGATGACTTGGATGAAATGGAAGAACAGCTGTTCAGGGAATGCAAACACAATAAATCGATTTCATCAGCAGACGAATACGAAGTGATGGAATACGGACTCTCTGATAAAGCCATAAGAAAACACAAGTGGTTTATCTGCGATACATGCGGAGCCCTTCTCGTTCGAAAGTGGGGAAAGGACTATGTCTATTTCAGCACAAAAGAAGCATATAGAGATGGTTTCAGGCTAACACCCCCCAATGATTTCAAGCTCTGCGGTCAGAGGAGATACAGTTTCGGAAAAGAACTCATCTGCGACAGAGTAAAGGATCACAAGGAAACAAAACATCGGGATGGAAATAAAGAATTCAGAATGTGGGGTGAAAGATGAAACTGAAAAATGAACAAAACGGCAATTCGGTGAACACAGATATAAAGGAATCAGAAAAAGAAGCAAGAATCCATGAACAATCGGAACTCTGCATGAGGAGACTCCACGCATTCGGCACGACTCTTATATGCGACCGAGAAAAAGGGCATGTTCCCCCCTCACAAAGACAGGGATATTGAGTTCTCATTCGCGGGGGAAACATCATGAATCCTAATGAGAAAAATAAGAAAAAAGGGGATGAAGGGGAAAAATTTGTATATGATACATTATCGAACCTGAATTACATAACAGAAATCCATCCGAGAACCTTCCGCCTGATCCATGTCAGCAAAACAAAGACCATCCAGGTATCACAGGACAACGATTACCATTCCTGTTTTGACATCAAGGCTGAAAGACAGGATCACATGATATATGCCCAGGTGAAATGGTATAAAACAGGGAAAATTGATCATGGCAAAATTGCAAAAGCAAAGGAAAAAATAGACAAATTCTACCCTCACGAATTCCCCTATCAGAAGCTTCAGGTATGGATGGTGTATAAGGAATGGGCCACAGAAGAAGGAAAGAGGCGCCACAAGGAATACCGATTCAGGATATGGGAAAGGCATGGCTTCATGGAAGTAAACAAAAAAGGTTTCCATACATTTATTGGAAACTGGGAAGAAATAGGATACGAATCTCTAAAACAGCCTGAAATTCAGGAGGTAAAAAAATGGAACTGAAATGGATAAATAAAAGTGAGAACAGCATCAAAACCGTATATCACACCTATAAAGAAATGAAAAATAAACATTCTCTATGGGGAACGAATGAAACTAAGGAATTTATATGGAATTATCGGAAGAATTATAATAAGGTAACATCCGATTTGATAAAATCATTGATAGCATTGAGAAAAAAGCATAAAGAATCCTTTAAAATCTTAAGCAACGTAAAGCCAATATTGGATAGATCATGGATGTGGGATGAATGAAAACAGACATAACAAAAGAGATAGAAAAGCACAGAGAGGAAATGAGGCAGGAGAGCGAGAAATTGAGAAGGGAAGCAAAAGAGAAAGGTGTATGCCCTAACTGTGGCAATCCAGTAACAAACCCGAGAAGGCTGTATTGCACAGATCAGTGCTCATCAGATTTTCAGGACAAGCATGACTACTCACAGAAATCCCCGATGATCGCATCCCTGAAAAAAGAGTTGAAGTCAGAACTCAAGACAGAACCGAAAAATCCCACACCATCCATCACCTATCCCAAAGCCATGAAAGAGTATAGGTGCACAGTCTGCAATCTGCAAATCCTTAAGGGAGAAAGGCACGCAAAGTACACAATCCTTCCAGGAGATGATCAGTTCATAGATTATCCCTATGAAGTGATTAGATATCACGAGGGATGCTATTACTTCATAACAGGAATACTGTGGTCTGGAAACTTCGATGTAGATGAAGGTGTGGATGATGAAGATATCAGCATGCTCTTATCCGCCTTCGCAAATCTGCTCAAGACACCAATGCCAGAGTTCATCAAACAGGTGCGGAACGGAACGATCAGCAAGGAAACAGTTGAGGCAATAATGAAAGACAACGACTACTACGATCTCAGACAGGCAAGCGGAATGGGTGATGCAGATGAATAGAATTGAAAATATGATAAGGCGTGTGAAGGTGAGGTACTGGACATTCAAGAGATACGTTCTCTCACGGAGGGCATCTCACAAATTGGGGTTGAGGTTTACGAGAAAGAGTGAAGTGGATGAAGTGATTCGTAAAAAGATATACTCACAGTTCCCAGACTTCATTCCCAATAAAGATGATGTTGTTGTGGACATAGGTGCACAGTATGGCGATTACTCTATCCTGTGCGAAAAGGTATACGGTGTGAGAGATATAACATGCTTCGAGCCTGTGCATGACAGTTTCATCGAATTGCAGAAGAACTTGAAACTGAATAAATGCTACTGGACAAATCCCATAAAGGCTGCCATAGGAAAGAGCAGGGAAGAGGTCTTCATGTATCTGAGGGGAAGAATGTTATCAAATCTTCAGGGCACAGAATACAGCAATAACCAGTATACCCCATTGGGCAAATTCGATTTCCACATCCTCGATGAGTATATGATCAATTCAACACTTGTCAAGATAGATGTGGAAGGGTATGAGATGGATGTCCTCGAGGGAATGTATTTTACTCTGATCGGGTGCAAACCCAAACTGATCATAGAGATACATTCTTCGGATCTTGAAAAGAAATGCACAGAATATCTTAAGGAACTTGGATATTCATGCAAGCACGTATCTGGATATGTAAAAGGCGAGGGCAAGTTCGACAAGCAGGCAAATTACTTTTTCAGTTATGATAAAAAGGAAGGTGAATAAATGGAACTAATATGGGCAAATAAAGGTGGCAATAGCAAAGTGATAGTGATACCGACAGCAAATGTGAATCAGGATTTCACACAGAGGGCAATAAAGAATTTCCAGTCTTATGGCTATGACATTCTGTGTGTTCAGGATTCAGGTGAGGGCTTTTCATTTGCGAAGTCGATGAATGCAGGCATAACTGAAACATTGAAGAATCCCGACTATAAGATCATAGGGCTTAGCAATGATGATGTCTATGGGTATGAGCCACAGGAACTTCCATTAGAACTTATAGATGTATGGCATTGGGATATACTGACTCCTTTCATTGTGCCAGAGAATAATGAAAAGATTCCACACAGCACATTCACATCAAGCACACTACATTATCTATTCAACATGACCGTAATTCAAAAAGCACCTTTTCATGCAATAAGGCAAATCAGATATATCAAAAAACACACAAAACATAAGAAATTCATAATCCCTATGCCATCACTCAATGAGCATATGTGTGTTCAGCCAACGGCTTTTTTCAAGCGTTATGTTCTGGAAGGGGATCAGTTCGATGAGAATTTCAAGAATGGCGTGGAAGATGACGATCTCACTTACAGGCTTATCAAAAAAGGTTACACATTCGCAACAGCTGGAACGATCCATCACATAACAGGGGCATCATTCAAACCTTTAAAAATGAAAGGTTCAAACAATTACTACGGCAACAGAACCCACCTTCTGGACAATGTGGTTTATTTCTCTGACAAACATACAGAGGAATAAAATGAGCAGTAGATCAAGAGAAGAGTTGATGGCAAAAGGATACTCAAAAGAATTTCTTGAGGAATTTTTCAGTTGCCAGTCCGATGAGGAAGAATCAAAAACGATAAGGTATACCAAGCTCATGAAAATCAGAAGAGAAAGATATGAAAGAAAACGCTGGATCAAACAAAAGGAAAGGAGAAATTTCCTGAAACAGAATGATCCTGTCAGGTATCAGATGTTGCTTGAGAGGGAAGAACTTACAAGGCAAAGATACTTCCAGAAATTGAAGAGTGATCCAATCAGGTATGCAGTATATCTTGCAAAGGAAAGGGAGAAGGCAAGGAGAAAACGTGAAAGGAGTAAATTTATGGCTGAAAAGGATGGAGAAGTGAATAGATGTTAAAGCAGAAAACAATCTTATTGATAAGATTAACATTGTTGGCAATCGTTAAAACCGTAAGAATGTTTTGTATTATTTTCATGGCTGTAGTTTTGAACGGTTTATTAGAAATAGGCTTCTCATCAACTAAATTCGATTGGGGAGTATTGATTTCAAGTGCTGGAATATTTTTTCTTATTTATACAGAAATCTCGCTCACAGAAGGAAATAAAGGAGAACTGAATGAAGGAGAGAAATAAAAATGATTGGCATAAACATAAACACAAGAAATAATGGAATAGGGAAATATGCAGAGGACATAGCAAGACTAATAAAGGTTTACACAGTAATAATCGACAAGCAGAAAAGAGATGTAAACTGCACAGGGCAGAAAGTAGATGGGTTCTACCCACCAATAAGCAATGGATGGATTATAAACATACATCTTATGAAACTGATTCTCAGAATGAACAAACTCACAGAAGAATACATACATCTACTGACACCTCTTAAACCGCCAATGAAAGAGGGCATAGTAACAATTCATGATCTCCATTCTTTAGGTGGAAAGAACCGAATGGATAAATACTTCGCAAAGGTCTATGGGATGTTCGGGAACTGGGAAATAATAACACCAACCCATGTTGTCAAGGATGAACTTCTCCACCATTATAATTATGACCCCAATCAGATAACCGTCATACCCATGTCCATCGACAGCTCAAAATTCTTCAGGATGGAAGCCGAGAAAAAATACGATGTGATAACTGTCGGTGATGGGGAGTATAAAAATAATCATGAAGTCCACAGCAGAGTGGAAGGTAAAGGGTATTCCTATGTGCATGTTGGATATGACGCCCCTGAGTACAGAAGGTTCACCAACATAAGCAATCTCGACCTGAACATTCTTTACAACCAGTCAAGGGTAGCAATCAGGTATTCCAAAAGGGAAGGCTTCGGCATTCCTGCCATCGAAAGCATATTTTCTGGAACGCCTATAATCCTGTCAAGGCTTCCAGTTTTTGTGGAAATTATGGGAAAGGATTATCCACTGTTTGTCGACAGCCTGAGTGAAATACCGCAGAAGATAGAGGAAGCAAAGAACTTCGATTTCTCATACTTCAGCAAAGAATGGTATGACAATTACAGTTTTTACTCTTTCACCACAAGAATGTTGATGATGTACAGAAAATATTGGGGGGAAACAGAGTGATAACGTATCCAGAAAACGACATAATCAACTGCACACTCTGCCCCCTGTCGGGAATCAATTACGCATTCCCAAGAGTGCAGAGGGGAGAAGGCAAAAAGGTAATGTTCATAGGTGAAGCACCTGGAAGGGAAGAAGCAAAGCACCACATAGCATTTGTCGGGAGATCAGGCAAACTCCTAAACGAATGGATAAACACACTCGGCATCACCAACTACATAATAACAAACATTGTCAGGCACAGGCCAGTTAAGGACAACAGGGATCGCCAACCCACAGCAGGGGAGATAGAAGCCTGCTTTCCACACCTTGCCACGGAAATCCTGAACGAGAAGCCAGACTTCATAATACTTCTCGGGAGAAGTGCAATGCGTGGCTTCAAAACATACATGGGCAGTGAACCCCTTAATGGCATCAGATGGGAAGACCCCATAAAGTATGTCATGCCAATGACCTTTTCCAACACCATCAGGGCAACACTCACATACGAGATTCAGGATGCAACAGGCACAGTGGAAATGAAGAAGCACCCAAGAGTATTCGTGTTCTGGCATCCATCATACATCCTGAGGGGATACAGCACCGAAGGCAATCTGGAAAAACTGAAAGAACAGTTAGGAGGAGAAGATGTTTAAAAAGCAGAAAAAGAAAAAAGAGGAAAAGAGCATAGAGGATGAGCAGAACACCCTCATCATGGGAATCCTTGAAGACATCAAGATCAAGAACAGGATTCTCGGGGGAATGCAGTCGCAGATTCAGGCATTGGAGAAAAAGGTAAATGCCCTTGAGGAATCATCTAAGGAGGAAACACCGAAATGATGAATATAAAAGTTGAATGGAGAAAAGACGAAGAGGACAACGGACAGAGATTGAAGATACCCGTGAGGGCATACATAAGGCACTGCGAGATTGCAGGTGTAACGCATACAAAAATGATCAGCCGTAAGATCATAATCATCAGCGGATACATGAGAGTCGATGGGGAGAGAATGAAAGACCTTGAGGATGCACACAACCATCTTCGCACTTCCATCTACATAACCCCCGATGTGAAGGAACCTGTTGCTGTAAAAATCCCAACAGAAGAACCCATACAGAAAGCACCAGAAGAACAGGAAACCGATGGCATAAAGAAAAAGAGTTTTGTGGATAAAATATTGGGCAGAATTTTCAGATGATCAGGAAACGCCATCAGGCATGGTGAGTTTCCTCAGCCATTTTTTTGATGCAGTTGAACCGCACACAGGACAGTGTATGCTTCCCAACTTCTTGGCACTGCCTGTATAATCCCACACGTGCTGGCATCCAGCACACTGGAATATCATCATCTCACTTGGTGTCGTTTCCGTTTCCTTGATCGCCCCAAGCATGATCTCTTCCATCAGTGCCTCAAACTCAACAGTGTCTGTGATCCCGATGCACATTCTCACTGCATCCCTGAACTCATCAGGATAGGTTGCGATGTATTTATCCCTCAGTTTGTTGAATGAACTTTTAGGGACTCCATCGGGTGCATCAAGATAGTTGTCCAGAAGAAATTGGAGAAGCTCCGAAAAAGATTTCTTCCCAAGCGTATCTTTCAGTTCTTTCAGGTTTTCATGGAGGTCTGCCATGATACAGATATTGGTGTTCGCCATACATAGGAATCTCATCGGAGTATTAAAAGATATACACCACACATACGTAATGTTACCAGTTCATATAACAATCTATTGAACAGACATGATAAACTGTAATGCTTCAAAACCCACCCAACCATTTCTGAAATCATGAAATCAATTATGCAGTGCATTTTTATATTTTCTTACTTATGTATGTGGCTAATGAACATACTATCCGCAGTGGAAAATAAAAGCATAACATATATATACCTTTCTCGCAATTCAACAGCAGGAAGGTGAAAAATTGGTTAGGATGGAGAACTCAATTTTAAAAAAATCGAGCATACCCTCCACTACCTCAGGTTGGACGGAGAACTTCCCACAGGGGAGCATACCCTCACAAGACCGCAAGCCATTGCTTAGATGCATCCTTCCTAAGCGAATGGGAGAAAAAACAAACATGAACGAAAACAAAGGGGTGGTCTCATGGTAAGACATGGGGCTGCTAAGAACGGAACCAGAACAATAGCCGTAGTGGCTACCTTAATTTTGCTGATTTTTGCAGCAGTGGTAGGCGGATTCGGTTTTCAGATGGCAGAAGCGGGAGGAAACTCCAACGGGCAACTCATTGCAGCAAGTGGTGGAATAGGGCACAGCGTACAACAGGTATTTGGCTGGAATCCAGTAAGCAACCAGTACATTGCAGGAACAATATCAGCGATCAACAATGACAATATAACAATAACTTTCCCAATCGGAGAGAAAGTAACACAGATATGGGTATTCACAAACAACAACTCATTCAACAATCTTGGACTGCTCACAAACTCAACCATATACAACTATGCAAACGTGAAGATAGTCAAAACCGCACACAATGCAGTGAACCTCAGTGGTGTCGATCTCTACATGGGACATGCAGTGAACTCATCAGTGAACAGCTCATACGGGGACAAGGGCGTCAGCAACTACCTCGTCAATGAAACACTCTACTCATCCACAGTAAACAACCTCGGCAGTGCAGTGGAACTTCCAGTACTTCAGTTGCTTGCAACATCATTCTCAGCCAAAGCAGTCTTTTCAGTGTCACTTGCAATCTCAGGGAACTTCAACGGCTCAAGTCAGGTCAGTATGGTATTGACACAGTACTTTGCACACACAGCAGATTACAACATCTTCCAAGACTCAGCAGCCATAATGGTGGTACTCGGTCTGATGTTGATGATCTTTGTATACTTCGGTATACCGAGATTGCAAGTGGCACTGA
>SCLJ03000256.1_pt1 | contig 17625 bp, 23 predicted proteins | sample 7267891 | NCBI WGS metagenome assembly SCLJ03 (sample SAMN10721082, study PRJNA514188) | viral metagenome | isolation source: depth-stratified mine tailings core B | place: China: Fankou Pb/Zn Mine tailings
ATGGAGTACAGCAAATAGAAAAAGGAACATATGAGATTAAGCATGAAATGGAGCATGACCCGTGGACTCAGGAATTAAAAATCGTTCAAGACTGATTGACAAAAGCAAGCAAGTTAGTATAAGATTGAAGAATGACACGTAAACAAACAAAAGAACATACTGCAAAAATAAACACTCCAGAACGAGCGCGAAAGATAAGCATTTCTCTTTTGAATCTATATAAAAGTGGAAAAAGAATAGCTCCATTTAAGGGAAAAAATCTTTCAAGAAAACATAAGGCAAATATATCTAAAGGACTTGGCTTGGGAAAAGACACGCCAAACTGGAAAGGTGATTTCGCAGGATACGGAGCTATTCACGAATGGATTCGTTCTAAAAATGGAAAGGCTATCAAATGCGAGAGTATGACTTGCAGTAAAATAAGCAAAAATTACCAATGGGCAAAAAAGAAAAATCGCAAATACACACGAAATATTGAGGACTACATGCAATTATGTCGAAGTTGTCACGCAAAATATGATTTTGTGCACAAAGATAGAAAATGCTCAATAAAGACTTGTGAAAAACCACATAAAGCTAATTCATACTGTTCAATGCACGCAGAGAGATTTAGAAAATGGGGCAATCCCAACTTAGTAAAATTAAATTATCGAGAGTTAATCATCATTGACTAACATGAAACCACCATTTACCTGTGAGCAGGAAGAAAATTGGGAAGATGAATTTGATAAAAAATTCAAGGAGAAGATTGATTTTGTAAATTATTGTTTGTCCGAGGGCGACACTATGTTTGATAGCAATGATGTAAAATCTTTCATACACAATATTCTCATCAAACAAGATAACATGTGGCGCACACTCCTCTCCGAACACGAAGCAAAAGTGAAGCAAGACATCGCAGACTGGGCGAAGAAATACATCTTAAAAGATATGGAGATATATGGTACCGATAAGCATGGCATTGCGCTTGTAGACCTACTAAAGGAATTAAAAATCCCCCCGAACGTATCGGAGGGAAAGAAGCCTGAGTAAGTATTTGACCGCATGTGCGCGATGGGCTTCTGGGGGTATTATACGCTAAATAAATAACTATGACCAACGAAACAGACAAGTGGATCGAGGAGACATCAAGAAATACACACATAAAATGGCTCGCAAAGGCGAAGACTGCAATTATAGATGGAAGCGAAATGACAGTGCTCCCTTACGGATATTTGCAGACCGCAGTCAAAGAGGTCCTCCTCGCCCACAAAGCCCACCTGAAAGAGCAGATGTTGAAGGAGATAGATGGAGTGAAGACTATGTTTGAGAAAGAAACAATTACTGGTTATGATGGTATTCCATTTTGGATATGCACTAAATGTGGTTACATGGAAAACGACCCAGAATCAGTACATATATGTGAGGTACATAACTCCGCCCTCCAAGATATGACCGCTATTATCAATAAAATATAGGTATGAAACTCTACGAAATACCACAAGGTTCACGCATCAAAGCAGAGGCGACTAATAATAAAGGAGAGAAGGTTGGAGACTTCATTGTATTCCATCACATTGACGGAGCATATAGCTATTGTACTGTCGAAGGGACTGATAAAGTGTGTCACCTCTCTGCGTCTCAGGAACTTACAAAATCAGATGATGGGTATTATGAAATAACCCCCAACAAGTGAGGGTTAGGCAGGAAGTCGTGCGGTATTGTCCGCAATGAATTTCTCCACGCAGGTTACCGAGCAGAAGTAGAGCCCACAGTAGAAGATTGCAATCCGAACTCCTCCGCCGCAGTAATGGCAAGTGTGTTTCGTAAAGGTCATATATCCTCCTATTGGATCGTGGTATTCAATTCCCGAAGCTGGCAGATGAGTGCTTCAACAATTTGTCTTGCTTGCTCATTGGGCGGTTCGAGAGACTCTAGGACTTCAATAGCAATACTCCGTTCATGGGAAGCAAACTCTATAGTGAATTGCCCCGTTTCAAGTATTTTGAATCGCATTTGAGTGCCTCCTTTGCTTTCCATGCTTCGTAACACGAGCGACAACAGAAGGCTTTATCCGCAACACGGACATACGCAATCTTTATCGTCGCACCACAATCATTTGCACAACGTTCGGGCATACTGTTCTCCTGTCAATGAAACCTGTTATAATTATACCATATTTATGCTATACTGTAACTATGAAAAAATGTGAACAAGAGCATGGTGCAAGTTGTCCTATTTGTTACTACTACGCAAACAAGGCTATTCAAGACAAAATAGACCAATTATGTCAGGATTCGAAAACATCGTAAAACTCTCAAAAAAGAACTTAAAGCCGAAAAAAGAGAAGAAATTACCTTACCAAGTCCCCAAATGGTTCAAAAGTCTCAAACAGGGTTCTCATGGAAGTACTATTAACCAGAAAAAGGCATGGACTGTCGTTTCAGAATACGTTAGAAAGCGTGATTTTGCCCTTTACAGAGGTTTTTGTGTTGATGGGTGTGGTACACGTCTAAACTCATGGAAAGAAGGTCAGGCAGGGCATTTTAAAGCGTATGGAGCGTGTAATGGGATATTTAAGTACGAACTAAAGAACTTAGCACTTCAAGCTCCAAATTGTAACAGGAGAAGCGATGGAGTAGTAGGACATGGTTTTGCAAAAGAATTAAAACGTCGACACGGAGAAGATATTTTAAAATGGATCGAGATTGAAAATCAAAAACATCGTGGAGAAAAGATTGAAGACTGGGTACTTGTTGAAATGTGCGAAAAGCTACTTAAACAAAAAATACTCTAAGAGTATTCTCTGCCCCACAGGGAAGGATTATCGCCTAATAGTTTCGTCTAACCGACGCAGTTTGCGATAGATACATTATACTACATTTTTCAATATAAGCGAAGTATCCCTACTTTGTGACCAACCGAAACAATCCTGACATTGCCAACGGGTGAATATCGTGTTAATTGAATGTATCTTTCCTCGTTTATGAATATTGTCGCTTCCACATTTGGGACATTTTGAAAAATCTGACGTGAACATTCCCGTGTGATGATGTTGTTTTATCCATGGGCGTAATTTTAGATACACCGCTTCGAGCAATTCCACGTCTTGCTTTATGCTAACTGATAATTACGGTAACAAATACGCCTAGAGGGGCGTTTTTTGTTTAGTTGATCGGCTGTACTGTTACCTTTCGCAGAATAAGATTGACGATTGACTGTGCGACCATAAGATACGCAAGAATGTTAGGATTAGTTATCACGCCAGACATGAAAGCAATTATCTGTGCAATTATCGTTAATAGGTTGAACCAAACAGTCTTTGACTGATACCACTTTTTTGTTGGGATTGTTGAAATCTCTGTTGGGGACATTGTTGTTTTATTTTTTAACTGACTGAATAATTCGATAATTCTCTCTAAAAGAGTTTTCTGTAATGTAAGATTTTTAAGTTGTTGATTTATTGGACTCGGTACATTGTTATAGTACGGTATCCATGCTTCGGTTGGTTTATAATTCGCATAATCAGCGTCTCCATTTCCCTGTTCATTCCAATCCTTTCCCCAAGTGTTTGCGAGATTGATGATGGTATTTTCGATATACGCACCAGTGATAGCGTGACCGCTTACAACATTTTGTGGTGCTTTGAGTGGATTAATATCTGCCGAGTTCCACGAAGGTGTCCACCATTCGTTACCAACTTCATAACGACAAAGAATACCTGCTTCACTGTCATATATGGCCTTTGCAATTGTATCTCGTGAGGAAATATCTATTTGTGCATAAGCAGTAACTTTGTCTTTACATAGGGTCAAAAGTCGTGTTATTTCTGAATCAGGAACAGCTTGAAGTTTTGCAATATATTGTGGATAAGGAAGCTTGCGATCTTCTTCAGTAACCCATGTAAACTGTTCAATAGGAAGAAATCCAAAGTTCTTCCCCACCTTAAGAGCAGAAAATATCGCTGAACCTTCATCCCAGTTTCCGTCAATAAACTTCTTCTGTAGAAGATACTGGAAATCAGGAGAATACTTTTTACTGAAGACTTTCTCTGCATTTTGCACTAAAGAGATAGCCGTACAGATACCAACATAATGTTGATGTTCATGTTCTTCGGGAAGATATTTTTCTCCAGCAATTACCATTGGTGCAACTCCCATTGTGGGGTGGGTAAATGTTCGTGAGTCTTGTTTGCTATGTAATGCACCTAATCCTAGTTGTTCCATGTTTGTTATATTATACAATAATTTTCTTCTTTCTCAAAGCAGGAGGTTCTTGTAATCTTTCTTTTTCCGATAAATAAGCGTCGTGACAGTGTCCTTTGTAAAAAAGAAAATCTATAAATGCCATACGCTTGGGGTGCTTGCGACGTTCACGCCAACTTCTCGACGAAATCGTTTCATCAGCCCAACCTCCTAAAAATGTATTTGCGAGTTGATCGAAACCGATTAAGATTTGCTTAGTTCTGTGGCTCATTTTAATGCAATGAATGTTCCTGTTTGTAAAGTACCTTATTACAGATTACTTACGAAGTCCTTAAACTTTGTTTCCTTTGCGAGAAGTTCGGTTTCTTTTTGAGCGAGTTCTTCTTCTTTTTTGGTAACATCAGCTTCTCTTGACACTAATGTAATTTCCTTGTCTGATAGAGCAGTTTCTTTGTCTTTTACAGCGTTTTCTCGTTCAGTCATAGCATTTGCTAGGTCGAGGAATTGCGTGCGTTGTAGGGCAATTTCAGACGTTACAGAGGCATTTGTATCAGTGAGTTGCGTGTTTGTTTCTTGCTTTTTGATAATTTCTTCGTTAAGAGCAGTAATCTGATCGTTGGCATAAGCAATTTGTTTGTTGAGTTCAACGATTTTTCCTTCCTCGGCTGTTCGTAAATCACGCAAACGTACTACTTCAGCTTCCGCAAGAGTGATAGTATTTTTTACTGCGTCGAGTCTTTTTTGTGTTTCCTCTGGGAGAGGAATGTCATTTGTTGGTACGGTAATCATGTTAGTTTCCTAATTCTAATACTGTGTAACGTGGGGAAGTTCCTGCAATAGTGATAGTACCTGTAAAAATCGTACCTGAGTTCTGCGAAAATGAAGCACCTAGACCATCGTCGTTTGCTGTACCGCCTTTGAGTACCATGTGAAATACTGTGGTAGAAGCTGTTCCTCCGAGATTTACAAAGAGTGGATTAGTACCAAGATTCTGTATCTGCCAACCGAGACGATTCGCATTTGCTGCTAGAGCTGTTGCTGCGGAAGCGATTGAAGGTGTATTTACTGCTTGTGTTGGTTGTATTGCCATATATTTAGTGTATTATTAGTTAATGATTAAATGGATAATTATTTTCATGATTATTGCTGGGTTTGTTGGTTCGGAGGATTAGCCTGTTGAATAAGTCCAGCAGTTATCCCTTTTCTGATTTTTGTACCAGCTTCTTTTGCGGTAACTCGTTTTGCATTTCTTCCTGTTCTTTTGAGTATTCCTGTAGATACTCCTGCCATTTTTGAAGAAATACTTTTACCAGCTTGACGGACAACGGGAATGTCTTGTGTGGAACTTTTTATAAAACCTCCAACCATTCCTGACTTAACTGGTTTCTTGTTCATATATTTAAGTACCTTTTGTACTTTATATATGTTGGACATTCTATTGAAAGCAGGAACTGTTTCTGGTGCGGTTGTTTGAACATATTTTCTCATTGCACCTGCGAGTGTTGCACCGATTTCTTTTTTTGCAGGAGGAAGCGTCGTCTTTGAGTAAACACTTTCAACAGCACCATCTAATTTACTTCGTAATTCATTTACTTCCGCAAGAGAAGCATTTCCTTCTTCGAACTTAGTCCATAATTTACCAACACTCGGAACAAGTTCTCTCGCAGTTGAAAATATATCTTCAGGAGTGTATTCAGACTTTGATAATGCTGTTTGCATAATTCCATTTTTGTCTTTGTATCCTTCGAGGACATCTTTCATTATAGGCGATGTATCTACTTGAATATCTGTATATTTTCCAAGAGAATTGGCAACATCATTATTTAATGATTTTATCGTGCTTTGGGATTGCTTGAACGCAGGTAAGGCGTCATATTCAGTACCACTGATTTCTGGCATCAACCGTTCGTCAATCATATTTTTTACTGCATCAGGATTTTTCATCATAAATTCAGAACCTGTTGATGTCTTACTTACAACGCTTGTGGCTTCTTTAGCGACGGCATTTTCAGCTTGTCTCTTTAACGCCAAACTTGCACCATCGAGGGCGACATCTTTTACTACTCCTAATCCCTTAAGAATTGGAATAGCAGTAACAATGTTTAATCCTGCTCCCATGTCAGCAGAGAGTTCGGGATGAGTTTTTGCAAAGTCAGAAAGATGTTGCACGACAGACTGTCCTGCGGGTGTTTGTGTAAAACTCTGCACACCTGTTCCAATAATTCCCTCAAGTCCTTTCAGTACACCTCCAACAATGGGAGTATTTTCAAGTGCGGTATTAACTGTATCTCCTAAGCCACCTGCGATAGCACCTGCACCCTGTACAAGACCATGAAATATTTCTTTTCCTCCTTGTGCGATATTTCCTTTTAATATATCAGATACTCCACCCGTAGCCTTACCAATATCAGTACCGAGTGCGGAAGCTCTATTAGAAAGTTTCCCCATAAGATCAGATTGAGGTTGTTCTGGTTGCTGAGTTGTATCTGGTGGAGTTACCTGTTCTTGTGGTTGTGGAGTTGATGGGACTTGCACATAGCCAGAACCTTTGGGAGATGCACCTTGTACAATTTGCTTCAAATGATTTACGACACTATCGGGATATTGTGGGTCTCCTGGATTCCACTGATGAGCAATATCAGCAGGTTGCATACCATTATCTTTCCATTTTTTGACCATTCCATAAGTTACTTTGTCTTGATTTTCGGGAGTAAATGGCGCATTGGGGTCTCCAAGAACTTGTCCTGCATAATTCTTCCACGTATCCGCTTGATACTGATAAGCCCCACCTAAAGAATTACCAGCTTTTTCTTTTGGTGCATTGTAATCATTTCCACTTTCTTGCATTTTTAATGCACGAACCATCGCTACTGCTTGTGGGTCATATTGAGTTGTTTGTGTATCATTTTCCATGATGTATGTTATTGACCAAAAATATCATTCCATGTATTCCTACCTTTTGGCGTAGAGCTACTTTTTGTCTGTGCAAGTGCATTATTAACTTTCTGAGCCTGATTTGTAAGAAGTATATTACCTTCTGCTTGGATTCTCTCTAATGTTGCACTAAGCGTTTTAAGTGGTGCGTCTCCACTAATGATTGCATTGGCATCAGAAGTAATCTGTGTTGGAATTTCACTTCCGCCAACAGCGAGCAAACCAGATATTTTAGATTTCAATGCTGCATAAGTTGAATCAAACTGCGCCTGTTGAGTATCAGAGATTTGATTTCTTACATTCTTAATCGCCATATTCCCCCACTTCACATCAAGAGGATTTATTTTCGTGCCGTCTTTTGCAACCATAGTATCAGTAAGTAATGCACCAAATGAGTCAACATTTTTAACACTCTGCGTAAGGTCTTGGAAATCAGAGTATGCTTTCTGGTATACCGTATTTCCTGCTGCAACTGCCGCAGTTCCACCTGTTTGTACGTTAGCCTGATTAGCATCGAACTGAGCTTGAGCAGTACCCTCATTGTAATCAGGTTTCTTTGCAAGGATCGCCTGATTTAATGCACCTTGCCATGTTGAAATACCACCACCCATAGCTTTTGCTTGTGCTGGACTTAGTTGACCATTTACAACTTGTGTGGCAATACTGTCGAGATTATTAAGAGGATTTAATGCTCCACCCGCTGCACCACCATAACGCAATGCTTCGGGCGTCATTCCTGCTGCACCAAGTAGGCCAGTTTGTACTTGTCCTGTTGCAGTTAATTCCTGTCCTGTTCCTTGAAGTGCAGCTTGTTCTCCTTGTGCAAGAGCAGTCTGTTGTGCTGCGGTGTTTCGTGCAATAACACCTGCATTACCCTCTGCGACTGGTGTTGTTCCTGTTGTAGTGTACCCAGAGATAGCATTTGCTCCTCGTTCTCCTACTTGCGAGATTTGTCCACCATAATTAGCGGCAATATCTGCTGCACGTTGTCCTGCTTCTTGGCTTGCTTTCGTGTTTGCTACTGTTTGATTTATTAGCCCAGAGTATGAATTATCCATTACGGGAGCTTGCGTTGCTTGTGGGGGCGTTTGTGGCGTTTGAGGAGGAGTCTGCGGAGGAGTCTGTGGAGCATGATAATCAACTTTTGTTCCGTCGGGTGAGGTAATGGATTTTACGGGAGTTGTTGGTTTGGTTGGAGTAGTCGGAAGAAGCCCTGGATTGCTACCAAGAACTGGACCTTGATTAGTTGACATATTTGCACGAATGGGGTCTACTCCTGTTGTAGTTTTTGGAGTTGTCGGTAAGGTAATCGGATTTTTTGCAGAATAATCAAGCACATTATTTAACTGCATTTTCCATGCTGGTATTGGTCCGTTATTTCCGAATCCTCCTGGTTGTGTTGCCATATTTCTTATATTATAACATTATTTTGCTAATCAGCCTATGCTTTGTGGGTATGCGTTTGGGTTGCGTTTCATATCGTGTCGACGAAGATTTACGTTTACGGTATTCCCACTAGAGTACGCATTAAGTTGTGCGAGTTTTTGTTCATATAAACCTGCGAACTCTTTGAACTTATCAGGTTTTTCTACAATAGTAGACCAATACATCATAAGTGGTTTCCAAATAAGCATATCTTGGAAGTCTTCAGGAAGAAGTGGCATTTGTCCTATCGTAAACGACCCTCCTGATACGTCAATTCCCTGATAAGGTTGGTAGAGCGTTATTCCTGTCGTACTGTCTACGCTCATATAAACCTGCGAACTCTTTGAACTTATCAGGTTTTTCTACAATAGTAGACCAATACATCATAAGTGGTTTCCAAATAAGCATATCTTGGAAGTCTTCAGGAAGAAGTGGCATTTGTCCTATCGTAAACGACCCTCCTGATACGTCAATTCCCTGATAAGGTTGGTAGAGCGTTATTCCTGTCGTACTGTCTACGCTTGCGATTTGATACCACAAGTTATCGCCTTTATTCTGTGCTATTTTAATCCAACGACTTTCAAGAGCAGCGTTTGTTGTGGGGATAAATGCAGTACCTGAACCTGTTATGGAAGTTGAACCTTTTGTTACTGAAACTGTACCTGTCGTATCGTCTGCCAAAGAAAGGTCGGGAACACGGAACTTATAGTTATAGGTGATGAGATTTCCCGTTGTTGCAGGGATCGGCCAGATACCAATCTGTACACCCTTATCACCGCCTGGATAGATGAAGAAGTTGTTTGGAATATCAGCGTAGTATGGAAAGACATTGAGTTTATCCCATTCAATGCGAGAAAGTATTTCCGTAGGTGTCCATTTCAATGCACCAATTTGGATAGTCATTGACTTTAACTTTGAATAGTTTGGAGGAGCGGGATAGAACTGTACGCCACCAAATGCAAGAGCAGTGGTCGCTGATGATGATAGTCCCCCAGTCCAAGTGATAGTAGTTGAACCTGCGGTTACGTTTACGTTACGAATATCACCATTTGAGAATGTTACTGATACTGTCGTAGTGTGATACGCCCATGCAGATGTGAGAGTTGCTGAAATAGCACCAAGAGATAATGCACCTGTTGCTGTAAGAGACTGTGAACCTACTGTCGTAATACTGAAAGAACCCTCGTTATTGAAGTATTTTTGGAGAAGATAACGATGTTCGATGTTTGCAAGTTTTCCTCCACGAGTAAGATTTCCACTTGAATTATTCAAGCTAAGGTCTCCGTATTGTGTTTGTTGTTCGGTAAATGAGATCATTTTATTATAATTATGCTAATAACACGCCTTTCCATGCTGTTCCGTTATATATCCAAAGTTTGTTTGCGGTAGTATCATAGACTGCCGCACCTGCACCTGCTGTCGGTGTTCCCGTCGGAGTTCCTGCACAAGTAGGTAAGGTAAGGAAACCGTCTGTTGCTGTTGTAGCAATAACGCCAGATGAGAACTCTAAGAGATTTTCAGTTGCATTGACTATGACGCTCCTTCCTTTATTGCCATAATATGAAGTAGGAACATCGGCGAGGTTAATGAATGGGAAGCGTGGACTATCTTGACCATTGTGTTTATGGAATGGTGTCGTTGCAACAGCGAATTGGTCTTGACCTGAATTATCGTCGTAAACCTGTTGAGCTATTTTTTTTACATCTTCTTCAGTCATATTATCGTACGATTATTTGTCTAAGACGAATAAAACTTGCGTTACTTATCATTAGACTGTTCAAGGATATGCGGAGTTGTAGCCACTGACCTTTCTCGAAGTTTACCGAAAAATATCCTGACAGATCGGTTGAAGTTTCCACATTCACTGTTCCGCACGATGTCCATGCGTCGGTAGAATTTTGGCGATAACTTATCGTTACTGTTTCACCACCAACGAGTGGGGTAGAAAGTTTGTATTCAATCTGACTGAAGAAGATGTAAAAAAAAGTTTGTTTATTCAACATTGTTCCTGTTGGAACTAAATCTGTTTCAATTATCGCAGGAGTATCTCCACTGGGAAGTGTGTCGGTAAAATCTATTCCATACGTTGGTGAAGATATAGAAGATTTCCAGGCACTCCAGTATTGTGTACCAATTGCTGCTTGATTGTATGCAGCAATAAGTATCGGAGCGTAACCATTATATGAACGATATGATGACTGATTTTCAAGACGCAATGATAAGCCTGTGTCTTGTCCAATGAACATATTCTGTGTTGGAACAAATGACCAAATACCACCACAATTTCCTGCTTTTGTTGCTGTTTGGTCTAAGATTGAGAAATAGATACGCCCACGACAATAGATACCACCTCCCCAAGTGAAGTATGGCTCAATATATGAAGTCGGAGTTCCAGGAACACCAGCAGTGTAATCGGGAACACTGATAACCGCAGTAGCGGTATTTCCATTCGTAACATAGATATTTCCCTTGTTTCCTGCAAAGATATATGCCATGTTATTTACCGTAACCATATTGACTACATTTGCTTCAGGAAGTGGTAAGATGTCAAATGGTGTGACATCTATCTGATTCCAAGGATAGAGAACATTTGACACACAACCTATCATGATGTTATTTCCAATCTCTGCTAAGCATTGTGCAGTCTCATAAAAAGGAAGATTTAGACGTTGAGGAGTATAGGTTATCGTAGCAAAACCATTCGCATGGATTGGATAGAAAGTATTGTAATACTGGTTGCCAGCTGAACCTGTTTGCATATCAAGAGCTGCACCTCCTGAACTCGCTGCATACACTCCAAATGTTGCGCCATTATAGTCAATATAATAAATCGTATCTGCGGTTATTGCAGTAGGTAAAGTTCCGCTTGTGAAAAATACCGCAGGAATACGAGTTGAAGCAGTTGAAGTCGTTGGCTTTGAGCCGCCGATCAGTGTTGCAATAGTACACGTCGTCGTTACCGCAGTATATTTTGCGTATGATTGGATATTCTGCGCCCCTGTAAGCAATGAAGTATTAGGAAAAACACTACCGATATAGTTTCCGTCAGTATAGTAAAGTTTTCCCTGATGTCCTACGAGAACATCATGATTACTCGATGATAGAAGTCCGTTTCCTTGTCCAAACGTACTAAAACCATTTCCTAACAATGACGTGGATTTACACGCAATACTGCCTGTTCGGAATATAAATAGCCAACCATTTAATACCGCAATACCCGATGACGGGGAAGCTCCTGTATCAGGAAGAAACCAATTTATATTTGAAGCATTGAGAGCTGAGTCGTTTACCCATACATAACCTGCTGCATCAAGAACATAATAACGATATTGTGTTGTCGAACCATCGCTATATATCTCAGTTGCATAATCAACGGGATTGGAAAAGTTCACAAGAAGTGTTCCTGACGCTGTGCCTGATTGTGTAAATGTTACTGCACTTCCTCCATACGTTGTTGAAAGCTGAAAGTTGTTTCCTGATGGACTTGCTTTATTTATTACATAATAATTCCCTGTAGCAAATCCTGGTATTGTCGATGAGGCAATATGCAACCATACACCATTGGTCATTGTAACTGATGAAGAAAATGTCGATGTCGATAGAGGTGTGAGAGTTATTGACGCAGTTGTATTTGCTTGTGTTTGGAGTGTGCGAGCAAATGAAGCCATAACTTCTCCTTGTTCGGTAGCAATGTTTACATTCTGCATATTTGCTATTCCCTGATGCGGTGAAGAAGCAATTCCTTTATCGAAGTTGTCTATGATTATCTCTCCTTCTCGTGTGAATTGGTAGCTCATATATGAAATACTTTAGAAAGAATAACAGGTGCAAGGAATTGAATGACTCCGATCAAAGTTAATCCTACCCAATAAGCACGTTCCAATTTACGCATACGCATTTCGTTATCATCTTTATGTGCTCGAAAATCCACGATAGAAACTTTGTTTTTTTCAAGATTATCGAGTTTTACATCAACCGCAGAAAGTTGTTTGTGGCTGTCCGAACGAAAAGCACGAAAGTCTTCTACCACTCTTTTGAGGATTGTTTTTACTTCGATTAAGATGTCGTGATCATTTGTTTCCATATTACATAAAAGCGAAGAAGTTTGAATTAACTGAATATAATACAACAGTAAATGTTCCACTTGAATTGAATGTGTGAATTTGATTGCCACCAACTTGAGTAATTGTACCACCTGTTGATGAAGTCGATACTCCTGTTGAACCATCTATTGGAAATGCGATAACAACAACACCAGAACCACCATTGGCACCAGAATTTGTTTGAAGACTACCACCACCGCCACCACCAGTATTTGCAGTTCCAGCAGTACCAATGTCTCCTCCTGCTCCACCACCTCCAGAACCGCCTGCACCTCCAGAACCACCTGCATTTGCAGTCCAACCACCTCCACCACCAGCGTAGGTTACAGCAGAACCAGAAATTGAATTTGATGTTCCAGCACCACCATTACCAGATATTGTACTTGGTGTATTATTACCACCAACAGCAGAAGAACCTCCACCACCACCAGATGGATATGGAGAAGCAGAAGCAGCACTATTGCCACCAGCAAAACCTTGTGTTGCAGAACCACCAGTTAATCCTGATGCTGTACCTCCTGAACCACCACCAGAGCCACCGTTCCCACCATTTGCATTAACACCACCACCTGCACCTCCACCATTGGCGGTAATCGTCGAAAATACAGAGTTTGAACCTGTTGAACCACTTAATCCTACTCCTCCACCCGCACCACCCGCTCCAACAGTGATTGAATATGCTTGTGCTGTAACAGCAAAAGAAGTATTTGCTTGATAACCACCTGCACCACCCCCACCACCTCCAGAACCGCCTCCACCACCACCTGCTATTACTAATGTATTTACTGTTGCCATGTTTTAAGCTTCTTTAGCAAGAGCTATTAAATCCCACTTCGTTACAGTCGTTGTACTTATATCTCCTGCAGTATTAAAAGAAATTGCCATACTATATATTTTGACCGATTACAAAACCATCATAATTACCAGCAGAAGTACAAAGGAATCCAAATACATCAGCCTTATTTATTGTAGTAGTAAGAGTTGGTGCTGAACCTCCAGCCCACTTAATTGTTGTAAACCATGTAACTGTTCGTGTTCCAGTTGCGTCTTGAACTAGACGAAGCACAATCCTATCACCAGCCGCCATATTTGAAAGTGCAAGAGTTCTATTCCCACCTAATACGACATTGTGAAAATCCGACACATTCTTATCAAATGTAATCGTTGCTCCGTCTGTATCTGTTGTAAGAGTACCCTTGATTGAAGCTATTGCTGGAGTTGTAAGAGTTTTATTTGTGAGTGTGTCTGTTGTAGTACGACCAACATAGGTATCTGTTCCCTGAAATGTTATTGTCGTACTATCTGTACCTGCGAGTGTGATTGAGTTGTTCGCAGTAAATGTCTTTCCATCCGCAATCGTAAGCGTTGCTGAAGTAGCTGGGGCGGTAATAGCTACTTTATTTAATGCTGGAACGGTGAAGTTTGTTGATGTTGCGGTGAATACCGCAGAACCTCCAATGCTTCCATAGAGATTTAACCCATCTCCACCATAGCCATTAGTTGGATTTCCACGCTGAGGAATGAATGAGGGATTTGCTGCTGAGGAAATACCCGCACTGATTGCTGGTGTTGTGGTAAGAGCGGTATTAAATACCATTCCCGTTGTGCCAGAACCCCAAGTGACAGTAATTGGCGCACGAGGGTGTATATCCCACGCACCATTTGCAGTTGAGATACTTGTACAACTTACCGTAACTTCTCCACCTGCGGGGATTGTATAAAGTGCAGTTGAACCCGCATTGTTTATTATAAGCGAGCCACTGGAATTATTGTTGAATGTAAATATCGGTCCAAGAGCTAGTGTTGTAGCGTCAGGGAGTTGAAATGTTTGAGAGCTACTTCCTGTTAAAATTTGCACTGATGAACTTCCAGCAGTAAGTACCGTTGTTCCTCCTGCAGAGGTAACTGATGTGGTATTTACATAAGCAATGTTTGCTTTAGTGTTCGCATTTGCATCACGTTCAACAAGATTGGAAGCTGTTGCTGCGGTACTGTATCCAAGTGAAGCAAGATTTTTACTTCCATCTGTAACAACCGCCTGAGAAGCGGTAAGACCTGAAAGCTGTAAAGAAGTTCCTGTAGCTGCCCCAAGTACAGGAGTAACTAAAGTGGGAGACGTGGCTAAGACTACTGAACCTGAACCCGTCGTAGTGGCAGCTGATATAGCAGTACCATTGCCTTGTAAAATGCCTGTAATCGTCGTTGTGAGCGTTATAGCGGGGGTTGTGGTAGCAGTTGCGACTGTACCTGCAAAACCATTTGCGGACACAACAGAGACGCTTGTAACCGTTCCCGAACCTGCGACAGTATCGACCAATAGTCTATGAGTTATCGGGTCTGCCCATAATTGGACAATTGTACCACTCCCGTCATTTGCAAGGGCGGTAAGTGTTTGTCTTGAGTTTTGATCTATACCTGCGTTGGACAAAATATTACTTTAATACTGACACTAATTCCATAAAATATGGAGATAGTCGTTTCTCTTCTGCTCTCTTCCTAGGATGATGAGCATGGCATAAGGTGATGCCATTGTTTATTGAATAACGTAATTCTGGATGCGACGTCCATCCAAGAATATGATGTGCTTCTAACCTTCCATCACAGTTAACGTCTGCGATTCGACAAGAAGATTACTCAATTATCACGATTTTTTACTTGTTTTGTCCATTCTCGGTGAAATTGACCTCCACGCTCTTTGCTATCATCTTTTAATTGGTTTCTATCTATAATCCATCTATAATGATTTTTACCACCAAATTGGGGAAGTTTTTTTCCTTTATTCCAACCACCAACTGGAAATAATTTAGATTTATCTTTTATTTTCCATGTTTTTCCTTTTGATCCACTTACTTTTCCTTTATGAATATCAGACATATGTTTTCTGTATTCAGGATTACTCCAGACAATTTTTTGTTTACAAGAATAAGAGCAACTTTTGCGACCTCTTTTTATTGCAGAGATGGATAGATTTATTTCTTTATTGCAATTTAAACAATAAATTATCATTATAAGCTGTTTATGAGTAATCTTCCTGTCGAATCATTGACGTATAATTCGATGATAGTTCCATCTCCTGCCGATGACTCTGCACAAAGAACCTGAACGCCATTATCATCAACAAGAGCGATACCGCTGTTATTTCCTACATTACTACCTGTTGTTGCGTCATCGACTTCAAGACCATGATTGGTAGGAGACGCTTGTACGGACTCAATAGTATTCCCTGTGACATTGGAAATACCTATCATTATGGGTCTGTTATTTTCGTCTCGTTTAGCGTTGGTCATTTTCTTTGTTTACTTCTTTCAAATGTTGCAATTCGGTCTTCTAAGATGCGTTTTTCGTTATTGAGTTCTTCACGGATTTCTTTGAGGATACTTTCTTCTTTTTTGTTGGTTTCGATACCGACTTCGTATTGAGTTTTAAGCTCTTTGACTTTTCCAACTTCTGTTTCGTAACTTTCTTTTTGGATACGTCGTTCTTTTTGAGCAAGTTCATACTCTTTACGAGTAAACTTTTCCATATCGAGAATAGATTGTTTTGCTTGGGTGATTTCATTGAGGTGGTCATTTATTTGAGCAGAAGTTTTAGTAAGTTTTTTCTGTTCAATTTGGAGATTTTCTTCTTCGATTCGTAATTGTTCTTTGGATAAATAGAAAGATTGTTTTTCTTTTGCGAGATTTTCTCGTTCGAGATTTATTTCTTTCCATTCTTCATCAAGTGGCTTTATAAGTTCTTTGCGAGTTTCGATAAGGTTTTCATTCTCACGTCGTAGACTATCTCGTTCGGAAATATAAGCGTCTATTTCGGCTTGAACCTTTGCTATCATACCCGCACGATACTCTAAGAGTTTCCTTTCCTCGTCGGCTTTTGTTTCTCTTAGAGCGTCTACTTTACGGGCAAGTGATAAACCTTCGTCTACCTCTCGTTTACGTTCGTCTGCCTTAGCCTTGTTGATGTCCATTCGGGTTGGCAGTAGTTTCATACTATTGCTGTCCGAGCGTTGGGATTTCGTAATCCTCAAATATCTTGTTCAAATCCTGACCATTGGCGACTGCCTTTGTACCTTTGAGATTCCTTTCTCCTTCTCGTGGAATATCACGAACAATGACCTGAGACTTTGGAAGTGGAGTAAGACACGCTTGAATTGACGTACCAAGTGTTCTGTCCTCATCGTATGTTGCTGGAACAAAACCTCCTTTCTTCACTAAATCCTTGTACTCCTTTGACTGATGAAAGACTGCCTGAGCGTATTTCTTTGCAAACTTCTTGCGGATCACCTGAATATTTTCTGGTACTTCATTTGCAATGATTAACGGAACTGTTGTCTTTGCCTTAAAGGTGTACTCACGATTATTCCACAATACTGACCAATCTGCAGGCTTATTGTTTTCATCTTTCAATAGACCTGGATTAGTGAAGTAAAACACCCCATCCTGATACAAACCCTCCCCGTAATTGTTTTCTTTTTCCATATACAATCCTGATGTTGCCTGATGTTCTATGAACCAGTACAACCAGTAATTAGTTTAATAATTTATTCTGCGACTTCCTCAGAGGATACAACCTCCTCGGGAACAACAACTCCTGCGTTTTCAAGAGATTCCTCGGCTACTACGTCAACAACAACTGGCTCTGAAACTTCTGCGGAAACTACTACTTCTTCTTCCATGTTTTTATATTAGCGAATAATGCTTCCTCCCTCGTCGCTATCCCCCGAAGGGGACAGAGCGAGGGAAGAATATAGACTACAGCTGAACTGTGATGAGCTGTGCCTTTGTGTTCTCACCTGCGACCGTTGACGTACCAATGCGGTTGCGTGTTGCTGCTACATAAGTAACAACTGCACCTGCAACTGCTGAACTTGGCATAACGTCAAGACCGATAGCAGTTACTGAATCGTTCAAGCAAGCGACTGGACCCTTGCACTGGATAAATCCATAGCTAGGAACAGTAGTTGTTGAAGCTGGGAGGGTTTG
>SCLJ03000257.1_pt1 | contig 17296 bp, 38 predicted proteins | sample 7267891 | NCBI WGS metagenome assembly SCLJ03 (sample SAMN10721082, study PRJNA514188) | viral metagenome | isolation source: depth-stratified mine tailings core B | place: China: Fankou Pb/Zn Mine tailings
CCCACGCCCCCTAATCAATCATTAAGCTACTGTAAACAATCTTCCCTGCGCTCGTTCACCTTCTATATACTTGCGGCACTCAGTTTGTAAAACATTAAGGCTACTGATGCACTCCTCGGAAAGTAGTATTGCCTGATAAACTCATTGGCCTCTGCTAGAGTGCAGGGTACTATTGTCAGTTTGCATTGTGGCTTAGTCATGGTCTTATCCTCTCAAACTCAACCACCCAGACCCAAGGTGATATGTCCCAGCCATAGCCACGCTTGGCGTTGATGGAGTCCCAAAGTCGTTTAAACCGTTGTCTTGGTGTTTCTCCTAAAGGTGGTTTTTTACCATTTTTAACTGCTTTATCGAACGCTTTTTGATAATCCGGCAAGTTTGGAATTATTAGCGAACCCTCGTTTATCGCATCCTCCTCCGTTATTTCCTGTAGTCGCTCCACCCGGACATTTTTCACCTTCAAGAACAACCGGGCGGCTTCTCGGGGCATATGGATCGAGGGTTTCCATCCCTGTTCACCAACCCCAACATTAACTGGATAATCGGGATTAGTAGCCTTATAAACATACCTGTGCGAATATCTGCCGCCCGGTAAATCCGGTTCCCCTGCGGTTAGATCGTGCATATGTTCTTCGTAGTACCACGTTTCCCGCACGTAGAGAATGGTTCCGGGTTGGTAAGGGGGGTTTCGATGTTCTCCCAGTGAACCGGCAGTTGCAAATATCAATGATCCGTCGTCCATCGTACAGTAAGGTGAATTAAGCATTGACTTTCTGTTTTGTATTTCCGGCTGCGGCTTAACAACCCGCCGCGTCTGAAATTTTGACCCACTTAAAATTGCTTTCACCATTGGGGTTGAAAACAGTATTGGTTTCTCAGTCATTCAGCTTCCACCTCCGTAATATCCTCACCGCAATAGGCGCAAAACTTGATTTCTGCCGCGCTCCATGACTTATTTTCACAATAAGGGCAAGTTTTACTTTTCATTGGCGGGGGCCTCCTTGCATCGTGTTTTTATATTGTCATAATTCCATTTGTCGGCTTGGCAGGTGCAGCAAAACCTCTCATTCTTCCCACGCGCCGCACTCAGGGCAGAGCCACTCTTCTAATTTTCCTGGGCAATCGTCGTTTTTGGCGGCGCAAGTTTCGATGTAGTAATTCACAATTGCCCATTCTTCATCTTCTTCCAGATCGTATTTCTCGCAGTCCAGGCACTCTTGAAAGGGGTATTTCATGCAACCAGACATCACTTCTCCCCCCCGTTGGCACCGGTAGGATTTTTTGCCACCAGCCAATTGTCCGGATTAAGCCCGGACCCTGATATGATCTGCTTCTGTTTTTTCGTCGGACGCTTCCCGTTTTTCACCACGATGGCCTCCTTTAAAAGTCGCTGAGCATTGATTTTTCTTTAAAAACAGTGTCTCCCATGGCCTTCCTGATTTGCGCTGTAGTGGGCAATGTCTATGCTGTGCCGGATGGCCCGTTCCACCCTGGAGGCGGTTGTTTTGTATACTGTGGCAATGCCGGGGTAAAGCTCTGTGGTGACTTTTCTTTTGGCTATAAGGTTAGGCTCTGCCATGACCATTTCAATGGCCGTTCTGGCGTATCTGTAGCCGGTCAAATGGGGTTGGAATCCCATTTCTAAAAGCAGTATTGAGATTACTCTCTCTGTGGTTTTATCCATGTTCGCATCCTCCTAAAAATCAAATCCATCATCCGGCGTGTTATCCTTCCAATCATCAGCCGGTTTTGACTGGCCATCTTTGCCCCGGTCAAGGAATCGGACGTTTTCGCAGATAACCTCGGCAACCTTGCGCTTAATACCCTGGTTATCATCGTATGAGCGGAGTTGCAGTCTGCCGTCTGTGCATACCATGTAACCTTTCTTGAGGTGGTTGGCAACAGTTTCAGCCAATCCCCTCCATGCCACGTGGTCGATAAAATCAACCTCTTTTTCCTTGCTAAACATCCTGGCAACGGCAAGGGTGAATTTTGCTACAGGGACACCGGAAGGAGTGTGTGTAAGTAAAGGGTCTGCGGTCAATCGACCTATTAAAATTACCTTATTGTACACTTGCAATAACCTCCAATTTTTCTTCTATACTTATTTTATGATTTATCGGTTTTTGGGTGTAGTACTTAGAAAACAAAACACCAGCGCATTTGACACTACAAGTAGTCCTTATGTTTACATGTGATTCTTTTACATAAAAACTACCTTTACATATAGGGCATTTAAGATACTTACCTGCTCTTTTCTTTGGATGCATTTTAGTGTGGTCACTTATTGTTAAAACCTGTAGGTTTTGTGGGTCGTTATTCGTTTTATTTCCATCAATATGGTGTGTGCATTCATTTTTTTCCAAGCGGCGACCTAATTTTTTCTCCACCACAAGTATATGTTCAAGCACATACTTTCCTCTCGCCCTATGATGTTCCGGATATAGCACCTCGATATATCCGGAACTAGTTATTCTTCTGCCGCCCTTCCACATAGGCGATTTTTCCCCGGTATATTTTGATCTTGATTTGGATATTTTTTCTCTTGATTCTTTTGATAATATACGACTAACACATTGATGCCCTTTGATATATTTGTTCCACCTTGATTTGATGCGCTTACTCTTTTCGACTTTTTTTCCACAACCACAAGCACATAACGGTGGCTTATTAAGCACTAGCTTTCTCCTCCTGCCTTACGGCTTCCATCTGCTTGTATAGCTCCATAGCCTGCTCCCTGGTGTAGTGGGCAATGCTCTCCACTTGCGCAAAACCGTGTACCTCTTCTTTGCTGAAGCCAAGGTTTTTACACTTAGCCCAGAATTTGGGCCAATCTACGGGCTGTGCTGGTTTCTTTTCAAGTGCCTGTGTGGGCGGCATAACGGGTTCCCCTGTGCCTGTTTCCATCCAATCTTTCAACTGTTTTCCATGTTCCTCTGTAGGGATATAGGGAACGCCCTCAAATATTCCGGTATTGTCCTTACTGGCATTAGCGTAGTGTTCCTGTGACATTTCCATAAACACCGTAAATTCGTATTCAAGTCCATCCCTAAACACTGGGGCCATCCCTATTTTACGGGGTATTTTCTTTCCACCCACATCTTCAACCACATACTCGGTCTTACTTCTAACAGTGGCGGCTAAAAAGCATCTTGACCTAAGAACTTTGTCAACAAGTGCGTTATGCTCCGGTGTTACCTTGCGCCATGCGGTGAAGCTGTTTTCTTTGCTGTCCTTGGAATATGCATCCTTCATGTCCAGCATGCCGCCCGTCCCGGCCCATGCATGAGACATGCTGTCAATGATAATGGCTTCGATATTGGGGTCATTCTCGGCGGCTTCAATGGCCTCAATGTATCTTTTGGGAGTAAACGGCGGGTCAAGCCTGATATAGTCATATTCTCCGATTGATATTCCCCTTATGGTGGTGTTGGCGTATAACTCGCCCCTGCCGCCCTCCGTGTCTATAAGGCATATTTTTGACCAATCGCCAGTGTAACCGTAGGCCATGCGCAGAGATGAATATGTTTTACCAGAGCCAGAAGAGCCACTAAGCCCCATCTTTGGCTTTACCTGCCGTCTTTGAGCCTTGCGTTTCTCAATTGCCATCGGTATCCCTCCTATCTAATCCTTAAACTTTTGCCCTGCGTCAGTGTGGCCCCAGGTACAATTTCGCCGCTTTTGAGGGCTTCCGCTATACGTTTCTTATCAGGAACATGCTGCTCAGGTACTATTGTGATAAATGCGGCTGGTATTTTGGCTTCGTTCTCGATGTTTACCGCTGGCGGGTTCTTCTGAATGGCTATGGTGATTGTGGGGGTCTTAATCTTATCCAGGTTGGCAAATTCCATCTGCCCTTGTATGTATTCCTTAATATTGCTTACTCTGTTCTCAAGGGCTCTTCTGCGCTCTGCAAGGCGTTTCTCCTCGGCCTTGATAATGTTTGCGTCACCCTCCAAGGACCGGATGAAGTTGACAATGTTTACGGCCTTGTCCTCAATGGCCCCTTCTATGCCCTGCAATGTGTCCTCGATAACTGTAAGGTCAACCGATTCGTCATTGACCATGTCCCATACTTGGCGGTAGTCTCCGGTAAGTTCGTACAAACTAGGCATATTGTTATTCCTCCTCGTATTCTTCTTGGCAATCATCAAAGTGATCCATGTACCACTTGGCGTATTGTAGAGGCTTCATTCACCCTCATCCTCCCTCGAAAAATTATCCTCAACACTTATACTGCCTGTTGATGGCATTAAATCCTCATATCCTCCGCAGCCGTCAGCAGCAGGGCACTCATTGCAAGAATGCGCTTTTAGGAACGGACACCTGAAGCGGAGTTCTTTGGGGTTGTCGCCCATCATATCCCCTCCGGCACATCGGCCCAGGCAGAGCCGGTTAATTGGTTTAGGGTCACGTTCACCTGAAACGATATAGAGTTTTCATCCGGCATGATCTTTCCACAATGGGGGCAATCGTGTATTTCTTCCTCAAATTGGTAGGAGTGTTCTTTGCAATGTGGACATGTGATCCGCTTTGCCTTTATGAGCATTCACGCCACTTCCTTCCTTTTTAAAAATCCTGCCCAGTCCTGAGCCTCTATGCGCTCGATGTGGCAGACGATTGCGCAGGGAATGGGCAGGGGGTTAGCTATTTGTCATTTCCTCTTTCGCCGTTGCTTCAAGGAGTTCAGGGTTGTCGTGGATGTTGCCAATGACCTCTTTGGTAAAATTGCGAATACAATAGAACCCGCATAGAGGAATATAATCCTTGTAGTTTTCACAGAGAACCATATGAAATTCCCCTTCTTCAAATATCACAACCATATTTGCGTTATCAAAAGTTGCTTGACAATGAACAATATCCCCCTCATAAATCTCTTTCCCGTTCTTGTCGGTAAGATTTGTAAACTGTCCAACTGTGGAGGGGGTGACCGGTATGCAATTTTCTACACATGGAATTTTCCAAATGTAGGCTGACTTTTTTGTTCCATCATACGGATAATTGTCAGTAACCGCTACGTATCCATACACCCACTCTTTATTATCAAGTCGCTTACCCCTGAATTTATATCTCATGGTTTCCACCGTCCTTTTAAAAAGTTGCCGGTTTTTCCGGCTATAGAGAGGAGGTATTGATGGGGGTGGACTGTGGCCGCCTACCGCCATGCAATCAGTCTCGGCATCTCCCGCAGTTACGGGTTAAGTTCACTGATTATCCTTGTCTGCCACCCCCAAATGGTGACGTTATTTCTTAAATCCAATGCTGTGTGAAATCATAAAAATGGATGCCACTTCGTCCGTATCCCTTTTCCTTTTAGAGTAACCCTTGGAAAACTCAAGCAGTTCATTGTGTATCCTTGTTCCTTCCTCTACCTTCCAACCGGTAAAACTCCTAAAAGAGTTGATTAGCTTATCCGCATAATCTTGGTCAAGCTCTTTGTTTTCCGTGTCGCAAAAAACGATACATCCTTCCACTTCTTAATCCTCCTCTTCTTCTTCATCTTCCGGCACTTCCGTATAGTCGAACCCAAGACACTCAGAAATGTGCTCCCTTAGTTGCTCAAAATAGGAACCATTTGGGCAATACCTTAACCTTATGTGATAACAAGCCATACATGTTTTAAAAGTTTGCCAGCTTCCGTCAAATAGCATGGTTGACTTTTGGTATTTTTGCCCCGGCAATATTGCCTCTCTGCATTCACAGCAGACATGTGCCTTCTTTGCCCTGGGAAACTCATCCCTGTATATATCAGCAGCATCGTCAACATCAACACTGCAATCACATGAGATACTCATAATCATCACTCCTTGACCGCCCCCACGGCCTATGGTATTATTGGGTTGAAGAATTTTTCATGCGCCTAATGGCGTTTTTCTTTTTCTCTAAGCAGTTCTCCGATTTTTAGACTCTGGTAACGGCTGTCCATTTCGGTTATTAAATCAACCGTTGCCGCCGCCAAATCTGCCATTTCAACAATGTCTACCCTGGTTTCTTCGACGTCTTGTGCTGTCAGATATTCGTCTGTCGGCTTGTCAATCAGCCGATCCGCTATGCGCTCACGAGCCGTGTCAGCTTCCCGGTCTTCCTTCCTGATTTTCTGTAGCATATTGTGAAGACTGCGGTCTGTCCGGTTGTAGTTGAAAAGCCTGTTCAGCCCGGTGTACTCCATGATAATTGCCAGAGCTGACTTCATGCTCATTTCGCAGGCTTTGGTCTTTAGGTCGTCGGCCAGAGTCCTTTTAGCTTTACCAATAAGGCTTAATAGTGCCGGGGAGATTCCGAACTTTCTAGCGGCTTCTCTGCCTGATCCGTTACTCTCCACTATGCCCTCCATCAGTAAACTCCTGGCCTCCAATAGTGCTGACATCGTAAATTTCGCCTCCTTTCGATTAACTTTTTATGGTGTTAAGCTTTATCTGTGCCACCCCGATTCATCCCCGGCCGGGGGTCTCCATGGGGGCTCCCGGCTTATCTGCCCCGCCTTAAATCCTGTTTAGTCTCTTTCCTTTAGTGGCCCAGTAACCAGTGGTTGGACCGCTACCGATAAAACAACATCCCTTTAAGTCCTTTACGTTAGCCATTCTGTCAGCGTCAATATGGCGTTTACCTGTACCACCACACACATTGCAAACTCCCATGTTTACCGGCTGACCTTGACAACTACATCCACCTGAACCATTACAGCATTCAGCTTCCCAGTGTCCCATGCCGTTACATGCTTCGCAGAATACATAATTTCCGTTGTCATACATCCCTCTCACCCCTTATTGCCTTCAGCTTTTTTCTGGTATTTCTGCCCACAGAAAGGGCAGTAGCTGTGCAGAATCATTTGTGTCTTATTTTTTTTACCGTCCTTGTACTGAAATGTGCTGTAGGTTCTGCCCGATAAGAGTTCCACATTAACAATTTGTCCGTCCATTCCGTGCTTTCCAAGTATCATAGCTTCTGTCATTATTATGCAGTTACACATCCCTCTCACCCCCTATTTGCCTTCAGCTTTGGCTATAACGTCCCGTATTTTGGTAGCGTACTGTTCTGGTAAGCAGTAGCCGAATTGCGCATTTATTTCCTTCAACGTCTCCAGCAGGGCAGGGGCTACCTTGTAGATTAGCTTCAGTTCCCATTTATCGGCAAAAGAAGTACATCTTAAACATGGTTCACTACCTTCATGCTGACACAACTCGCACTCATCCATTTTCACATCCCCCACCCCCCTTTCCATCCGGCAAGCATTCCGGCTGTCAGCAGCACCGCCATTGTGGCGATTCGTAAGACGTGATTCACCTTATCGCCTCCCGAATCTCGCTGTAGTTGCGCATAAACTGCTTCCGGTACTTCTTAAGCCTGCGGTGTTCTCTTTTCCACCACAGCCATTGTTTTAGCCGTTTGAACATTGCTTATTCTCCTTTCAAGGTTCGTTTTTATCTCGGCAACTCGTTCCTTGACAATCATCCTGATTATGTCCGCTGTCCAGGGGCCGGGCGGGAGGGTCATGCAAATCCCATCCCTTGCTTTATCAAGTACCACTCTTTATCTTCCTTGTTGTATTCGTATGTCTCGTCACGGAGTGGTCCGTTAAAATGAAGTGTGTAACAAGCTTCTTGTTGTAAATAATGCTCGAATAATTTTTCCAGGTCTGCCACTGTCGGATATGGTTCGTCATCATGGACCCTCATGTAGTTCCAAATGGTTTTTCCGTTTTTACTTAAGGACACATCACCAACGCCAACATCTAAGTCGGTGTCCTTTGGCAACTTCACATCCGGTATAGGACTACAGTTTAGGCAACCTACTAACACAGGTTTTTCAATTGGCTTATGTTTCATAGTTCCTCCTTTCCGGCTACATGGCCCGGAGATTTAGGTTAGGCTTTGTATAAGATAAGTCTTGCCGGTAAATTCAGCGAATCAATAAAAGCCGTGGCTTCCCGTTTAGTTTTGTAATACCTGCAAATTGCGCCGTCCTGACTAGTTACTTCCCATTTCATTCTGCCTCTGCTCAATTTACGAACATAGAAGGTTGGTATACTGTCCATCACGCTCATGACGGGGCTCCTTTCCTTATGCTGGTTTCTGAAACTCACGTACCGGTGCCCAATCCCGAATCAGCCTCATTACAGAGTCAAATTCACTCCGCGGTATGTCCCGGTAACTCGGCACCGCAAACCTGGCGTAGATTTCCCGGTAGAGCCAGGAGAAATATTGCTTACTCCGGGCTGCATAGTCCTCCGGCAGCAGCTCCCGTATTCTTGAGGCTGTGGCAAATTTAATCGTTGTGGCCTGGCGGTTGGTGATAAGGACTTCCTTTTTAACAGTGACTTCGAGGGTGTCAACACGGGTTTCGACGGTTTCAATCCTTTTGCCGTGGTCCTCTGCCACCAGAAGAAGTTGCCTTGCTGCCTGTAAGGCTGTGCTCTCGGTTGAGTTGGGGGCCACCTGGTACATGCCGGTCCTGCGCAAAGCCGGGATAACATCGTGGGTGATCCACCGCTTAAATTCATTCGCCTCTTTTTTGCGGCTGCCGATAATTAAGGAGTAGAGACCGGGTTCGTTAATAACGTACATTTCCTGCTGGCGGCCCAGAGAGTCGGTGACCGGAATTAAACTCCGCTCATCATCATCGAGCCTTTCTACGGCCTTGTGGGTATCCCCTAATTCCAGAATTACACAAACATCTTTTGCCACAAACCACTGCTCACCGTCTTTGGTTATGGTTCTGACTTGGCTCTCGTGGTAATTGAAAACTCGTTGAAGGTTTTTCATGCGGTTTCTCCTTTCTACATGGCCCGGAGTTTTTTAGGCAACGTCCCACGTAACGCCTGTTTTTCCATCCACTCATCAACTGACTTCTTAGGGAAAATGTACTTGTTGCCGAGTCTCACTTTGGGGAAGTCTTTGCGCTGGGCCAGTTTATAGGTGTTTACAATGCCAATGCCTAAATATACTTTTAGTTGCTTAACGTCCATGTAGTCCCTTGTGCTTTCCTGGGGTTCGTCCATGGTTTCCCCTCCCTTCAGTTCCGGTTGGCTGCGTTGTGCGCGCTTGCACAGTGTCTGGCAAAATAAAAATATCGTCGAATTTAACGCCAGGAAAAGCCCTTAGTGCACCTGCCACAAAGTCTGTTCCTGGGTCATTTTTCCCAGCCTTAACCCTCCATACCTGAGTTCTATTGATACCCATTTTATTGGCCAATTCGGTATCATTCATATTGTATTTAGTCTGAAGCCTTTCAAGGGCCTCCCGGTTTAGCTTAACCACTTCGTCACCCCTTTCTGTTTCGTGCTTGCAATATTAATATAGCATACGTTGTGCATATATGCAATATGTTTTTACAAAAAATTATTCTCGCTTGCAATACATATATTATTGCGTATTAGCAACAGTTTGGGTATGCTATGGTTGGTGGAGGTTGTTGTTGTGGATCAAAAAGAGTTTGGCTTATATATATGTAATTTGCGTATCAAAAAGGGATATGAAAGCCAAAGGCAATTAGCCGTAGCCGCTGGCATAAGTTCGTCTACTCTTTTGCGCATTGAGGATGGGACAAGTATGGCAATGCCTAAAACACTTAAAAAACTTGCTCCACATCTTCATGTTTCTTATGTAGAGTTAATGGAAAAGGCTGGCTACTTGTCTCCTGTCATTAACGAATCGTCCCCGTCTTATGATATCCGCGATCCGTCCCGGCACCCTTCAAAGCAAAACCTACCGACAGAAATCACCGCAGAAGAAAACGAGTTTTTGGAAAGCTATAGGAAGCTAAAGAAGAAGGATCGTCGAACACTTAAAATCATAGCAGATCAGCTTGACGACAAGGATAGTCAAGCGGCGACGATGGAGTAACGTTATTTCTGCCCAAGTGGATTAGGCAGATCATAAAACTGAATAAAAAGTAAGGCCAAAGACGTAAAGCAAAGAACCTTCCGGAGCCTATCCGGAGGGTTCTTATAATAAATAAGGGAGTGGTTAGTAGTGAAGGAAACCGGTTACGGAAAAGAAGTCGAGATAAAAGAGATTGGATTGAAAGATAAGGCGTTTCTGGCACTTATCGTTATTGTATTTTTTATCGGAATAATTACCATAGGTGCGGAACTTATTGACAATACGCCTACGAATTTTAAGAACAAACCCGGTATTCAGTGGGAGTATACAACCATGACAATCAGTCATGGAGAAAATTGTGATTTTTCAAAGATGCTGGACGATAGATGGCAATTATCAGGCTTGCGGATAGACAAAAATGAAACCCATATAAAATTTAGGAGGGCTATAAATGAATAGTCGGGCCTTTTGAGGTGATACCATGACCGAAAACCCAAAAGAGAAAACGCCAAAAACCAAAAAACCACGCAACGCCAACGGAGAAGGAACAATATACCAATGTCTAAGCAAGACAAGTAAACACTATAAAAAATGGATTGGCCAGGTCACTATTGGCATCAATCCCAATACTGGCAACCCCATAAGGAAAAGCGTTTACGGTAAGTCCAGACCTGAAGTAAAAGAAAAAATGAGGGACATACAGGCAGAGCTGGGGAAGGGCATTGATCTTCAAGCCCATTATTTATTCAGCGAGTGGATAACCGGATGGATGGAAGATTATAAAAAGATGGACCTGCGTCTCTCTACATGGGAGAACTATCAAATAAACATTAAAACCCACATAATACCGGCCCTTGGGCATATATACCTAAGAGACATTAAACCTGGCGATATTCAGCGGTTATACAATAAAATGAGGAAGGATAAGAAGGCGCCGGCCACAATACGAAAATGTCACCAGATCATACAATCATGCCTGAATCAGGCAGAGAAAAATAAAATTATAAGCTGGAACCCGGCAAAGTCTACCACCCTGCCAAAATTGGACCAGAAAGAAGTCAGGGCATTAACACTTGAGGAAATGGATCGCTTTCTCGGGCATCTGGAAAATGACAGGTGGGGAACAGCCTTTTTGTGTCTACTTGGGACAGGCCTGCGTGAAGGCGAGTTGTTAGGTCTTAGGTGGAAAGATGTAAACTTAGAGGAAGGCACAATAAAGGTAGTCCAGGGATTAGTAAGAACAAAAGCGGAAGGTTTATATATGGATGAGCCAAAGACGGAAAAGTCAAAGCGGGTTATTCCATTGCCAAAACCTCTTATTGAGGCTATGAAAAAATATAAGCCTTACCATGCCGTCATAGAGATTAAAGCCGGGGATAAATACGACAAAACAACAAATCTCATATTCTGCACCAAGCACGGCAAGCCCATTATCCCCAGGAACTTCATGAGAGCTTTCTACGCCGTTAAAAAGAAGGCTGAGATACCCAAAGAAGTAAACCTTCATGCCCTGCGCCATACATACGCTACAAGGCTTCTGGAGCAGGGGGAGGATATAAAGGTTGTCCAGGAACTTCTCGGACACGCCAATATAAAAACTACTGGTAATATTTATGCACATGTCTCTATTAAACTAAAGAAAAAGGCCATCAATAGGCTGGATAGAATATTGTCTCCAGGTCCAAAGGGTAATGCAGTAGGTAATGCAGTAAAAGTATCAAGGCGTGTAAAAGTCTATAAAAATAAACATATTCAGCTTTGCCGGTAATGCAGTAGGCCCTTATTTTATCTGACTTTGTTTAAAAATGTCTTGCCGTGTAAGGGCCGATATTGGAATTGACACGGTAGGGGTCGTAGGTTCAAATCCTACTGCACCCACCAGCCTTTCAGGGATCGGGAATACAAAAAGTAATGCAGTAGTAATGCAGTAGCATTAAAAAACTAATTTTTTCTTCATATTAAAGCCCTCGGATCACTCCGGGGGTTTTCCTTTCCCCGCCCAACCACACCACCGAACAGGTTTTCTCCGGCCAGGGGCAAAAATAAAGACCCTAAGTAGGGTCAAGAATAAGCTGACAATCGTCACAATATTGGTCCATCATCACACCCCCACTTCTATACCTTTGGCCTTGAGTGCGGCAAGGGCGATACATTCAGGAAGTTCTTTGCCCTCCTGAGAGGATGCCACCTTAATATCATCATCCCACACAATAACCGAATTACAGTCTTGATATATGTTTATTGATACCGAATAGAATGATTTTTTTAACTCTTCCACTATCTCCATGGCTGCGGCAATATCGGAGGAATAGTTAGGGCAAATGACTTTACCTTCGTATGCTCCCAGACCGCTAAATTGCTTTTTACATTTTCTGCATCTATAAACGGTATAGTCGCTGTAATTATTTCGGTTGTCCTTTTTATATTCATGTAGTACATGAGCGCAAATAGACATCACCTTCTCACTCACCAGCTCATTGATTTTATCCAGATCCATCACCATACCTCCCCGGCCATTCCTTCGGCTTCTGGAAAATACTCCATTTCCTTGTAATGCTCATAGACCTCCATTATGCCCTGGCATTCATTGATTAACTCAACCTGATTTTTGTCCATGGCAATTCTTATGTGCTTACCATCTTTGTATCCGGTAAATTCCACGCCGCCACCGCTTCCTCTTTTAAATTAAACGTCGCCCTCCAACCGTCTTTTAATCTTATTCCATCTTCAAGGTTAACCCCTAACATTGCACCGCAACTATCGCAAATGCACATCAATTTTTTATAATTATCTTCACAAATACTTGCTTTGTTTCCGCAGAATGGACACGGTTTTAATTCTTCCAATTATTTCCCCTCCTTCCTCTGGGTTTTGCGGTAGTTGACTATGCGTACCCTCTTGTCGTTCCATGTTTTACCCGTTTTCCTTCTTCATGGTTGCCACATAAATAAATATCACCACTTAAAGGGGCTTCCTGCCAGACACATATGGTACCATCATAGCCTTTCGCTTTTAACTGTTGATATATTTCACCCAAGGTAATTGACCTTTCCCCTTCGCCCTCATCGTGCCATTGAAGGGTATTATTATCAATGACATTCGATCTAAGTCCGGTCAATATGGTTGCCATATAAATTCCCTCGTTGATAGCGATATCGTCAAAGTTTTCTTGTTGCAATCACTTTCCCTCCTTCTCCCGTTTTTCCTGTCTCTTTAGCTCTTTTAAACACGCCTGCCTAATCCATGTTGACAACTGCGTTTTTTGCTTTTTTGCGGCCTTAACAATTCTCTGCTTGGTTGCTGTATCTATGCGAATATGGATTCTGTCATCCATGCTATCACCTCATATATATTGTACACATATTTTGCGTACACGTCAACCCAAAAAAATAACCCCCGCCGTAGCAGGGGCAAAATTATTTTCCAATAAAGAAGGATTTCTATATTTTGTGTCAAAGTTACAAATTGTGGGTCGGTAGCTTAGTTGGATAAAGCGGTCGTCTGCTAAACGTCCGGACGTGGGTTCGAGTCCCACCCGGCCCGCCATTTACCACGGACCCTGGAACGGGGAGGGTGAGGGTGAAATGTTTCGGCGGGTCGGATTAGCAGACACCCGCCAAATAAAAAAATATAAAGTTATATTAATTTCGTCCGATAATGTATATAATAAAAATAAGCAGACGACCGCTCAGGGTATTAAACTGAGCCACCGGCCCTCACCGAAAGGTGGGGGTTGGTTCGTTTATGGGGAAAAGGCCCCACTAACCGGCAGGGCCATGTGTGCTAAACATCAGAATATGGGATCATTCGTTGTTGTCATCTGGGCTAAAAAGCAATGGTAGTTGCTGAGAGCGAGATAAGTGATTAATTACCTTGAGAACCCTGTGTTCGTTTTTTATGCCTTTGAGGGTTGCTGTCTGTGTAGTTTCCATTTCTACCTCAAGGACGTCTCCCTTGGTAAAGGTCTTGCCGGTGTCCATTTGGCCCAAAAAATTGTTATCGGCCATGACAGCATAAAACTTATTGTCTCCATCAGACAAGCGCCACTTCAGGCCTTCCTCAAAGGCAATTTCTATGAGACTTACATAGGCATTGCGCACAAAAACTTTGGACTGTTCTTCTTTTGCGTCCAGCACATCATAATAAGGCACTTCATTTTTTGATATGCTTTCAACTACGTCTTTACCCTTCCTGACGGAAAAACCGTCAATACCTTCTTTGTCCAAAGGACTTAGCACCTTGCGAAGATTTTCCCTTACTGCACGGTCGCGATATAAACGAATTACCTTATCGTCGGCCTCAATATACTCAAACTGACCATTCTCTCCGCTTAATTCAAGCCTTGTATTTCCATTCTCAAGCACCGTTGCGTTTTTAATGGGCCGTCCTTTAAGCCATTTCATTAATTTTAATAAAGTAACGCCGGTACAAGCTGTAAAGCCAGTTAAATACAGTAGTTTTTCCGCGAGATTATCAGTTTTTTGCAGGTCAAAAAGGAGTCTGATTTGCTCAGATAAACTGTATAGCAATTCGAGGGCAACCTGAAATGAACCCTCTTTAAAATCAGACCGCACAACAACCTTGATCTTTGCTTCAGTGTCGCCAGCAACCCGGTTAGCATTTTCAATTAGATTTCCTAACGCCAAAAGAGCCGGGGCCAATTCGCGAACATCCATGCTGCCACCATCTACCGCCGGTCCTTCATAGGCAACCTCAAAGACAGTTCGCTTCATAACCCCGCCTCTCTTTCCGGTGTCTTTATTATTCTATACTACCATTATATATTTAATACTGATTTCCTGCTACGTTGGGTAAAAATTTATTATCCAGTATGAATATTTTTATTGATATTTTTACCCTCTCACAGCAGTTACCCAATCGGCTGTTTAGTCACAATCCGCAGCACAAAGTTCAGCACAGCAAAAACCCCGGCGACTTCCTCCGGGGTTAACTCTATACCGTACATTTGATTTAGGACGGTGCCGCCCAGGGCGATGGTGTTGGCCCACAGGGTTTTTGAATGATACCATTTTTTCTTTTCCATTTTTCTTTTCCTCCTTAAATTTATTCTTACCGGGTACTCTTTGTCCGCATGGGGATCACCCCCGTTATCCATAATCCTCAACATCCGGCAACTCCACTGTCTGCCCGGCCAGGTCATGTGTGCAGTCATTCAAGAACTGGATTTTCCCGTCCCTTACAAAACTGTGACACACGAACGGCACCGGCTGGACCTTCTCGCCTTGCATTATTCGGGCGTGCTCGTCGTCGCTAATGGGCTTTGTACCACGCACCAACACGGATGGACTAAATGTTGGCCTTTCCAAATCACCATTGAAAGTCCACGCATCGGTTACACAGTGCAGTTCATGGCAACCAGGACATTCAAAACACAGGCGGCCACCCAACTTTTTTATTTTGGGCAAATTTCATTCCCCCCCTAAACCATCTCCGGGGCCAGCGTCGCACCGGCCTGTTTGATTACTTGGCGAAGTCTCCTGTTTTCCTCGGCAACCTTCTGGATTTCCCTGTAAAGTTTCAAGGCCACGGCCAGGTCAAAAGACTTGCTGGACATTTCCTCCGGCTTATGCTTGCCTGCCTCAATTAACCCCAACTGTTCAGCTTCGCTTAATACATCAATCTCCCATTTTTCCGGCACCGCACTTTCCTCCTTTTCTGGTTCGTAGAAAATAAAATAGCAGCGTCCCTGCTGCCTGAAAATCTCATAACTTGCTTTTGTCCTGGTGGTAGAGTTTGGATCATTGACAAGCACCTGACCGCCGTTTTCCTCAATGCCCCACAGCAGGATATAATGACCTGACATGGTGAAATACCCTGGCCCCATACTCGCAACGACGAGAGCATTGTTTTTTAAGGCCTGGATAGCATCATCCGTTTTAAATGACTGTTTGAATGGTAAGCCGTACTTTTTGGCCGCAAATTCAAAGAATCCCCAGTCAACTCCCTTATTATAGGTCCGGTATCCATTATCTAAAATCACCTTGGCCACATCGGGAGGTTTTATGCTGTGGTCCCAAAATGTGGCCAGGACCATGGCAAAGGATACGGCCCCGCAGCCGGATGAGGCAATGGTCTGTTTTGGGTCGTTGTGACTGGAAAACATGGTGCTGCCCCAGCGGGTGTCGTATTGTAGGTAATGAATGGGTTTAGTCGTTCGCATCAAATCACCCTTTCGTCACCAAATAAACAATGAGCCCCACAGCAACGGGACTCAATATATTAAGGATTATACTGGTTACATTTAGCTTCGCAACCTTAACGATTAATTGGTCAACCTTTGTATCCATGCCCCCCGTCAACTCCTTCAAATTGGTAATTTCCGTTTCGGCCCTGGTCATTCTCTCGCATGATTCGCAGTTCAACGTCCCACCCCCTAAGACTATTCTCTCATTGTCAAATTTTCGTTGATCTTTTTACCGCTGTTTGTGGTAGGATTATTTTGCAGGTATGGGTGGTGACACACCCTCCCCCGCTTGGTCCCACCAGTGGGGGGCCTGCACCCCGTAATAAAGAACCGCCCCCTTATGAGGGCGGCTAAAACACCCGTCCCTTACTTTTCTTCAACTCTGCCACGGTAGGCACTTCAACACCTTTCACTTCTTCCAAGTATCTCCTGAAGTCCGCAAGTTCCTGTTCCCTCCTGAGAAGCGCAAGGGTGCGTTCCCTTTCAGGGTCTACCCTGCGTATAAATGTTCCTATTGCTGGTCTTTGTTTGGGTGCCGGGGACAATAGGTTGCCTGCGTTTTTGGGTTCCTGATTTACAATGCTTCCAGCTATATCTGCGGCAGTTCGCGGCAACGGCCCCAACTGACTTAATCCATAGGTCACGCCTGCCGGCAGTTCAAGATTGCCCAGCCTTGACACGGCCCCCGGATATTTTTCAATTGGCGTACCGCTGAATATTTGCCTTCCCATTGCCAATTCCACCGGAATCTTGGCAAACGGGGTCATCATTCCCACAAAGTTTTTCATGGTGTTCCCGCCGCCGATCATGTTCAACTGATTAACCGGCAGGTCAAGAAGTAGATAATTCTTCTTGTCAAGAGGTATGGCCAACTCTGACTTCATCCACTCCGGCATATCGCCTTCCTGTGTTCCCTGCGCTGCCTTGGCATTCTCAGACAGTTTAAAAACGGCTGACATTTTGCCAGGATTGGTTATGAGGTTTTCCAACTGCAGGGGCAGGTTTTTCCTGGTGAAAGTATAGAACGGTACAAGGGACCTTATTTTTTTTTCTGCCTCTGTCAGATCGCCGTAGTCAAAGAGGTACTTCCTTGCTGACTCAGCCGCCTGTTCCGGTGTGTAGCCCTTATTTAACCGGTCTATAAAGTGGGCCATCTTGGCGTTAGTTTCCAGATAATCCCCGACTTTGCGCCCCTTTTGGATTGGGCTTATCTTGCTTAGTTTAGGTTGCTGCCCGAATCTCTCTGAAGCCTCGCGTATCATTGACTTTG
>SCLJ03000261.1_pt1 | contig 16686 bp, 20 predicted proteins | sample 7267891 | NCBI WGS metagenome assembly SCLJ03 (sample SAMN10721082, study PRJNA514188) | viral metagenome | isolation source: depth-stratified mine tailings core B | place: China: Fankou Pb/Zn Mine tailings
CTTGACATCGTCCCATCGTTTTGCTAGCCTTCGGCTATGATGTAACTTTTGCGCCCGGAGAGGTTTTCTCTTCGGGCTTTTTTATTGGCTCACCTTCGGGTGGGCCTTTTTAGTTTCAGGAGGATACCCGGTGGCGTTTGCGGAGATTGCGAGTCTCTACGAACGCGACCGGCACCTCCCACTCCGCTCGCTCCGGCAGCAGATCCTCACGGCCTTCCGGGACGGCTCCTTCTTCGACCTCCTGGGCGTCCCCTTCCAGCAGGAGACGACGGAGGACGGCACCTACGTCCCCCTCCGGAAGAGAAAACCGGCCCTGCACGTCTCCTGGGTGAACGAGGTCATCGAGGACGTGGGCGCCCTCATTTTCGGAGAAGGACACTTCCCGGAGATCGAAACCGATTCCGACGACCTCACCGACGCGATCCTTGAGTTCGTGGCGGAGTCCGATCTCTCCACGGTCATGAGCGAGGCCGTTTACCGGGCGTCCGTCGGATCGGCCGTCCTCTTCGTCCGATTCATGGGGGATCCCGGAAAGCTCAGGACCTTCGTGTCGGTCGCGGATTCGACCTTCTACACTCCCGATTTTTCGCCCACGGATCCCTCACGGCTCATCCGTCTGACCGAGCGGTACAAGGTCAAGGGAGCGGCCCTCCGTGAAATGGGGTACGGCATCCCGGAGGATGACCTGTCATCCGACTTCTGGTGGAAGACGGCGTGGGACACGGTCATGGAGACCGGCTTCGTCCCCGTCAAGGTCGAGACGGACGCGGACGGAAAGGTGAACGACGCGACGAGTCCCGACCCCCGGCGGACCGTCCAGCACGATCTCGGCTTTGTCCCGGCCCTCTGGATCAAGCTGCCGGGCGGAGACGACCCCTACGACGGGCGCTGTCTCTTTGCGCGGGCGATGGACACGGTCATCGAGGCCGACTACCAGCTCTCCCAGCTCGGACGCGGCCTCAAGTACAGTCAGGATCCCCTCAAGGTCATCGCCTTAAACGGCGACATCCCCCCGAACTTCAAAAAGATCATCGCAGGCTCCGACATGCTCGTGCTGCCCGAGGGCGGCGAGGCCAAACTCCTCGAAACCAACGGGGAATCGGCCCGCGCGGTGATGGAGTACGTGGCTCTTCTCCGGCGATACGCCGTCCGGGCGATCTCGGGGAGCCCCATCGACCCCGAACGCCTGACGGTTCCGCAGTCCGGACGCGCGATGGAGATCCTGAACATGCCGCTGGTGCAGCTTGCCGACAAGATGCGGTCGGTCTTCGGCTCGGTGCTCCTCCAGCTCTTCGGGATGGTCCGGGACGCCTCCGCCAAGCGCCCCGTGATCGCCAAGGGGAAACCCTTCCCGAAGGATCCTGCCGACATCCGGCTCCGCTGGCCCGACTGGTACCCGCCCACCGCCATGGATCGCCTTCAGGACGTGCAGGCGGTCGCCGGTGCCACGCAGGCCGGGATCCTGTCCACCGAATCCGCGCTCCGATTCCTGTCCTCCCGCTTCGATATCAACTCGGTGGAGGACGAACTCAAACGACTCATGAAGGAGAAAGACGACAATGCCCGACGAGCCCAACAGCAACAGCCAGGGAACGGACAACAGCAGCAAGAAGCCTGAGACCTTCTCGGCGCAGTACGTGGCCGAGCTCCGGGCCGAGAACGAACGGCTCCGGAAGAGCGCCCTCGAAGTGCAGGCCCAGGGCGACGAGATGAAGAAGGCCCTCGAAGACGCCAAGAAAGCCTCGAAAGAGGCCGTCGAGGCCGAACGAAACGCTTTCCGACAGAAGCTCATGCTCCGCGAGATCCAGTCCGCCCTCGTGTCCGAGGGCTTTCTCGACAAGGACATCGCCTCCCTTCTGGCCCCGAAGGTCGCGGAGGAAGCCAAGCTGTCCCTGGACGAAAAAGAATCCGTCGTGGGTCTCAAGGAGGCCATCGACGGGTTGAAGAAGAACAAGCCCGAGCTCTTCCGCTCGATGCAGTCCACGTCGCCCCCCGCCACCGGAGCCAAGCCCGCCGCAAGCGGCCCCGCTCCCGTTGACGCCATGAAACTCTCCGACGCCGAATTCAAGGCGATGCTGTCGGGAATGGGCATCTCTCTCTAACCGCACCACCCGCTCGTCTCGCCATCGGGAGCAGACCTCCATGGGCGACGAGTTGACCGCTCATCTCACTTTTCTCAGGAGGTTTCTCCATGTCTGGTCTCAATATCCTCGGTGTGCCCGGAACCGGCCCCAACGCTCCCGTCGGGATGCTCGGCGGCTGGCCGTCCGACCTGCTCCCCATCTTCCAGCAGAACATGCTCGACCGCGCCTTTCAGGACTTCCTCAAGCCCCAGCTCGGCTATCGCCGCTGCGCCGATCCCTTTCCTCTCGCCGCCAACTCCGGTCAGACGATCACCGCCACCCGGCCCTCCCTCAAAAAGCCCGCGACCACTCCCGTGCAGCCCGGATCCTACGCTTCGCAGGGGACCGCTCTCGGCGCGTTTGAGACCGGCTCCGGATCGAACGGCTACGGCGCGGGCCAAGAGTTCAACGTCGAGCAGTTCACGGTCGCCATCAACCAGTACCGCGACTTCATCCCCCTGAACATCGAAGAGGCGACGGAAGCCATCGCCAGCGTCTTCATGCAGAACGTGCGCGTCAACGCCATCCAGTCCGCGCAGACGCTCGAACGCCTCGGGAGAGACGCGCTCTACGCGACCTACTTCGGGGGGCATACCTTCGTCACCACGACCCTCTCCGCCGCCGGAACTTCTATCCACGTGGACAACATCAACGGCTTCGGGAACGTCTTCAATCCCTCCACCGGGCAGATCAATCCCGTCTCGTCCACCAACACCGCCACCGTCTACGTCAACGGCAACCCCTATACGCTGGTCGGCGTCACCCCCGACACCACCAACACCACCACGACCACCTTTGGCGCGGGCGCGACAAGCCTCAACGGCCAGAGCGGCACTCTGACCTTCTCGACCTCGGTCTCCGTCTCCGACGGCACCGCCAACAACCGCGTCCGCTTCGGCTTCGCTCCTCCGCTGATCCGGGCCGGGGGTGCCTCCTCCACCTCCTCGATGACCAGCTCCGACATCCTCAAGGTGCAGGACATCATCAACGCCATCGCGGTCCTCGGCAACAACGGCGTGCCGCGCCTCGAGAACGGGCGCTACATCTGCTACATCGACTGGACCGGCATGAGCCAGCTCTTCGCCGATCCCGCCCTTCAGACCCTCTTCATGGGCAAGGACATGAGCACCGAGTTCAAGATGGGCTACCTGTCCAGCCAGTATGGCGTTGACTTCCACATCACGACAGAAGCTCCGATCCAGACGCTCACCAACGGGCTCCGCGTCCACCGCGCCCTCGTCTGCGGAAAGGGCGCTCTCCTGGAAGGACGCTACAAGGGCATCGGCCAGTACGTCCGGACCTTGAACGAGGTCGGCAAGATCGCGGACGTCCGCATCGTGGACGGCATCGTGGTCGTCAGCCGTCCGCCAATCGACGTCTTCTCCCAGGTCATCACCCAGGCCTGGTTCTGGGTCGGAGGCTTCACTGTCCCCACCGACATTACCGCCTATCAGGAGATCTTCCCCACCGCCTCGGATTCTTATTGGAAGCGGGGCGTGGTGATCGAGTACGCCGGATCCAACCTGATGGTCATGTAAGGGAGGTGACGCGTGATACATCGACTCATCTACGAGCATGAGCTCCCCTCTTCGGGGGGGCTCGTTCTCTCCGACTTCGTCTCCCATCTCTCCGGGTCCCTCGTCTCCTTCAAGGCCGGGGACGTGATCCCGAAAGACAAGCTGACGCGCCTCATCAACGTCGACCGTCTCCCGGTGCGCGACCTCGAGAAGAATCCGCCCCGAAAGAACGTGCTACTGGATATCGACACCGGAGAAGAGACCACGCACGCCAAGGAACTCCGCAAGCTCCAGGAGAAGGCGAAGGGTGATGGCGAATAACACCGTCACACAGACGACTCCGCTCACCGAGACGCAGAAGGTCCAGATCCGCCGACTCTGCGGCTATCCGGTCAAAGGGTCGAACGCCGCGACCGCCAACTCCAACATGTGGTGGTACTACACGAACTACCAGCAGCTCGAATACCGCATGGAGTACCTCCAGCCGGAAGAGATCAACGAAGTCGTGAATCTCCTGAACACCTGCCTTGGGCTCGAAAACGCCTTCCAGAACATCACGTCCGACCTGACGACCGAGAAAGCCGGGCCGTGGACGCGCAATCCGAAGGAGTTCGAGGACTTCAAAAAGCAGTTTGTTTACTGGTGCCGTTACCTGGCCGAGCAGGTCCTGGGCGTCCCCTATCGCGGGGCCGTCTATCCCTTCAACTCCACGACCCCCATGGGCGGGTCGTCCATGAGTATGGTGGTCTGATGATCAATTCGTCGTGGGACATCCCCGTTTTCAGAAAGCACCGGGTCACGAAAGGCGGCTGCGTCGTCGGGAAGGGGCCCGCGGTCGGAGTCCCGTTTCACCAGTCGGTCTCCGTTTCCATTGCGGCCTCCCTGTCGTCTCCAACCCCCGAGACGATCTACAGCGTGACGGCAGGAGGAATCCTTCTCCTGTCCCAGGTCGTGATCGGCGCGATCCCGTCGGGGGTGGCACTGTCCTCCCTGTCGTCCGACGGAAATGTGCTGACGGGTGTGAATGGTCTGTCCGCCGGCTCTATCGATTTGGCATCCCTCTTTGGAGACTTCATCCCATCTCTTGAGAACCTGACGATTGATGCCACGAATTCCAACACGAGTGCGGAAACGGTGACGGTCGATTTGTACGGCTGGCTCTATCCGTCCTACGAGACGGTGAACGTGAAGGTCGGAGGGTAAGAAATGGCAAAGCTCACGTCGAAGAAGAGAAAAAGTCTCCCCAAATCGGAGTTTGGTCTTCCCGGCCGACGGGCCTATCCGATGCCGGACAAGGCGCATGCGGCCAATGCCAAGGCCCGCGCCACGCAGATGGTGAAGAAGGGGAAGCTCTCGGCTTCCGCCAAAAAGAAGATCGACGCGAAGGCCAACCGGATCCTCGGCAAGAAGAAGTAACCGATGAACGGGGCCACCGTCCAGCAGTACGTCAACCGGGGCTACGCGAAGGCCGCGTCCCTGATCGGCAACACCTATTCGCAATATCGACCCACGGTCGCCACGGCTCCGGCCATTTCTTCCAGCAACCTGGTCACGGCAAGTTTGCCGGCCTATTTCGATCCCCAGGTGAACTTCCCGGCGAACAATCCCCGGCAGTACGGAAAGGCCGCGATGAAAGCCGTCATCGACCCGACAGCGGTCCAGCCCGGCGATTACCTCGTGGGGCCGGAGCGAACCTACTTCGTGGCGTCGATCCAGGACCTCATGCCCGTTCTCGTCGTCTACGCGAACGAAACGGTCTCGATCGAGCGCACCGAGGCCAATGCGAACGTCGGATCGCTCCCCTATGGCGGCGAGCGTCCCTCGCTCATGACGCCCGTGCTGGGCGTGTGGCCCGCGTCGGTCCTCTTGAAGAGCAAGAAAGAGAAGAACCCCACCGGCCTGGGCTCCGATGTTCCCCAGACGGAGATGGAGATCCTGCTCCCCTTCGCCTCCGGCGTCTCTCCCGTGATCGAACCGGCGGACCTCCTGACGCTCTCGACGGGCATCCGCTACGCGATCGACAACGTGGAGCTCACCGACCTGGGCTATCGCCTCCGGGCCTCGATGGTGATTACGTAATGGCCGACGTCAGCGATGTCTACAACACCCTGGCCGAGTGGATCTCGACCCTCCTGTATCCGAACGGCCCGCAGAATCCGTCGGCACTGACCTACGACGGGGCTCCGGTCGCCTTCCGCGTCTATCCCGGCTGGCCGGTGACGCAGAACCTGAACGCGGATCTTGCGAGCGGCGTGGTCAACGTGAATGTCTATCCACGGCCGGAAGAGGTGAACGTCTCCACGCTCCCGTCGGACTGGGAGATCACGGACGCGCCCACCCCCACGCTGACCGCCTCTGTCTCGGGGATCTCCGTCACGATCGGAGGGACAGTCACCGCGGGCGAGGTGGTGACCATCTTCTTCGACGGCACCGCGCAGTCCATCACCGCGCAGTCCACCGATACCCTGGACACCATCGCCTCCGCCCTTGCCGCCCTCATCACCGGGGCGGCGGCCTCCGGGGCGACGGTCACGCTTCCTGCCGGCAGCTATTCCGTCTCCGCCCAGGTGACGGCTCCCGTCACGGCCATCTACGACGTGAAGGAGCAGCGCCGCACGTTCCAGATCGTCATCTGGGCTCCGTCTCCGGTTCTCCGGGATCAAGTGGCGCAGTTCATCGACCGGTATCTCGGAAACACCTACCGCATCAGCCTGCCAGACGGATCGATGATGACGCTGATGTACGAGCGCAGCCCCATGGACGACCTTCTGCAGAAAGAAGGCTGCTGGCGGCGCGATCTTTTCTACCACGTCGTCTTCGCCACCACGCAGACGCAGACGTTCGTTCCCGTCGTCAACACGACGGTCCAGACAGCCCTCTCGCCGGCGTAAGGCCGGTCGGAATCCACCCGACAGCCCCTCTCTCGAGGGGCTTTTTTATTGGAGAAAACCATGCTCATCGGTCAGGGCGTCCAGCCCGGAGCTCCCGGCGTCTATGTCGAGATCGTCCCCGCTCCCCCTCAGATCAACGGCGTCCCCACGAATCTCCTGGGCATCGTCGGGATCGCCTCCTGGGGTCCCGTCAACATGCCGAACATCATCGGGTCTGCCGCCGAACTCGTGGACACCTACGGCCCCGTCCAGAACGCGACCCACGACTTGGGAACCGCCGTCACCATCGCCATGCAGCAGGGGGCCAACGCCATCTTCGGCGTGCGCGTCACCGACGGAACCGATACGAAGGCCTCCGTCGAGCTGATGGACACGGACACCACCCCCGCCGAAGGCGCTCTCCTGACGGCCCTCTACTCCGGGACCGTGGGAAACACCATCACCGCGGCCATCACCGCCGGCGTCCAGCCGAACACGTACACCCTCACGATCACGCGCCCCGGCGTCCTGACGGAAGTCTTTGCCAATATCGGTGGAACCGGGTCGGCCTTCTGGCAGAACCTCGTGAACGCCGTCAACTCCGGTCAGGGGCCCTCTCGCGGACCCTCCCAGCTCGTCACCGCCTCCCTTCCCTCAACACAGTCGACGTATGCCCCGAACGTCACTACGACCTACACGCTGGCCGGGGGAACCAACGGGAACGCGAGCGTCACCGACACCACGCTCCTGGGCTCCGACGGGCCTCCGCGCACCGGCATGTACGCCCTCCGCGGGACTGGCTGCCAGGTGGGGATGCTGGCCGATGTGACCACGAGCTCGACCTTTACCGACCAGGTCGCCTTCGGTCTGCAGGAAGGCATCTACATGATCGGCGTCGGTCCCGGCAACCAGACCATCGCGCAGGCCATCTCGGCCAAGAGCACCGCCGGGATCGGTTCTCACGCCTTCAAGCTGCTTCTTGGCGACTGGATCTACTGGTACGACGAGACGAATCAGGTGCAGCGCGTGGTCAGCCCGCAGGCCTTCTCCGCGGGTCTTCTCGTCAGCCTCAACCCGTCGCAGTCTTCCCTGAACAAGCAGGTCTACGGCGTGATCGCCACACAAACGTCCATCAACGGCTACCGCTACTCCTACGCCGACCTCGAACAGCTCACGCAGAACGGCATCGACCTCATCACGAACCCCATTCCGCAGGGGAATGCTTTCGGCGTCCGCATCGGCGTCAACACGAGCTTCAACGCCGTCAACCAGTTCGACAACTACACCCGGATGACGAACTTCCTGGCCGCCACCTTCAACAAGGCCACCGGAATCTTCAACGGAAAAGTCCAGACGCCGAAGCTGTGGTCAGAAGTGGAGACGACCTTCGACGACTTTCTCGCCAATCTCGAGGACCAGGGTCTCATCGAAGCCTACCAAGTCACGGTTAACTCCACGAATAACCCACAGAGCCAGCAGGCGCTTGGCTTCATGAATATCCAGGTGGCTGTCACCTACTTCGGGATCGCCGCTTACATCACCGTCAGCCTCAACGGCGGAACGTCCGTCGTGATCTCCCAGTCCACCCTCGGTCAAGTCGCCTGATAGAAGGAGCCAGAAATGCCGATTGCCGGTTATTCCGTCGGACGCGACATTCTCGTGTCGATCATCTGGAACGGCCAGAACTATCCCCTTACTCAGATCGCCTCCTTCGACGCGCGCCAGGTCACGAAAGAGGTCACCGCCGAAGACCTCACCACGGGGTTCGAGCACCAGGTCAACATCCCGCAGCGGTGGGAAGGTTCGATGCGCTTCGAGCGCACCGGCGGCGCGGTGGACCGTTTCATCGCCGCTTACGAACAGGCTTACTTTCAGGGCCAGAACGTCCTCAACGCCACGATGGGCGTCCAGATCAACGAACCCTCCGGGGCCGTCCAGAAGTGGAAATTCCTGGGCGTCATCTTCGTGATGGAAGATGCCGGGAAGTTTGATCTGCAGGACATCGTCCGGCAGACGCTTCGCTTCCGGGCGCGTGAAAGGGTGGTGATCGGCTAATGAAACCCGTTCCCATGCCCACCCCCTCCGAAAAGGTCGTTGCCTCCGCCGCCTCGTCCGTCACCGTCACCGACAGCCTCGGGCGCTCCATCCTCGTCCGCCGACCGCTTCTTTCCGACCAGCTCGACCTCATGGTGGTGGTGGGTCCCGAAGCCTCGAAAAACGACATGTATATGGCCATGATGAACGTCCTGCTTCACGTTCAGGCCATCGACGACGACCCCGTTCTCCCCCTGACCTCGAAAAAGGCCATCGACGAGATGGTGAACAAGCTCGGGAACGAGGGCGTCGAGGCGGTGACAACGGCCATCTCCGAGAACTTCGCGAAGACCTTCACGGTGGATGACGTCAAAAAAAAATCGAACTCCTGAAGCCCTATCTGGCTCTTGTATCGAAGGGTGTTCCCTATGACGTGGCCTTTTCGCTCTCCGAGATGGACCTGATGGCCTACTCGGTGGCCCTGGGCGAGCTGTCCGGCGGCGTCTTCGACTGGCAGTCTCTGTCGTGGAGGGAACCGGAGTGAATTCGTTCGCTGACCTTGCCTCGCGGCTTTCCCGCATGGCGAGCGCCGAAGGGGACAATGCCTACCTTGAAGCTGTGGGGACCAGGATCGAACACGACGCCAAGGAGATTATTGGCCACTACCAACGCTCCGACACCGGTCCATTCCCCGAGTGGGAAGAACTGGCGCCGTCCACCAAGGCCGACCGCGTGTCCAAGGGATTCACGCCGAACGATCCGCTCCTAAGAACAGGAGCTCTTCGGGACAGCATCAACCACGAGGTCCGTGGCCGTTCTGTGGCCGTCGGGTCGGATCTCGACATCGCGATCTACCAGGAGATGGGGACCGCCACTATCCCGCCCCGCCCCTTCCTCCGCATTGCCGCCTTCCGGTCGAAAAAGTGGCTCGGACAGCTTTATGCCAAAACCTTGAGGGACCGACTCCATGGAAGACATCTATAAGATCCAGGTCTCGGTTGGCCTCAACGACAGCATCTTCGCCAAGCTGAAAGAGCTGACGGGGGCGCTCAACAAGGCCGACGCTTCGGTGGTGAGGCTCACAACCTCCTTACGCGCTCTGTCGGAATCCATGAAGGCCGTCGGCCTCTCTGGCGTCTCCGCCGTCATGCGCGTCGGTAAGATCGGGACCGTCTTCTCGGAAGCCGGACTCCAGGCGAAGACGATGAACCGGAACCTCCTGACGTCCGCCACCCGCCTGACGGAAGTGGCGAAAGCCGCGCAGAACGCCGGAGCCTCCGTGGCCTCCGTAGGAACGGCCTCGGTGATGGTCGGAAGAGGTGGACGAGGAGGGGCCTCCCACGGAGGGGGAACACTCATCGGTGGGGCCGGGGCATTTGCGAGAAGTTTTGGCGGATTTGCGGGGCTTGCTGGTCTCGGCGTTCTCGGATACGGACTTTATGAATCCGCGAAGATGCAGGGGATTATCAACAACACCCTCGCCGTCTCCGGTATCAACCCCGGCGCTTCCGGAAGTCAGAATCTCAGAAAAAGCCTCGTTTCCATGATCGAGAAGGCATCCTCAATCACCGGGATCGGGACGGGGACATTGGCCGAAGGCTTCCTCCGAATGCGCCAGGTCGACAGCTACCTCCCGCTAGAAACCCTCGAAAAGCTCTTTCCCTTCGCCGCCAAGGCGGCCATGATCCAGCAGCAGGTTCACGGAACCTCTCCCGTCGAGACAATGACGGCGCTCCAAGAGTACGCGCACATGACGGGGATCTACGATCCGGCGCGGCTCAAGAAGGTCATGAATTATGCGAACTGGGCTTCTTCTCTGTCCGTCGAAAACCTTCCGCGCCTGCTGAACGCCGCTTCGTATGCCATGCCGACGGGCCGCGCCATGATGAACGTGGACCCCGACGAGATCATCGAATCGATCATCTTCATGAAGGCGGCAGGCGTCAAAAACACCAAGTCGGGAACGTGGCTGGCTAACGCCATCCTCAACACGATTCCGAAGATGCACGGGACCGGGCTTTTCAAGACGAGTCCGCAGATGGCAGCGCTCAGGGAAATGGGAGAAATCGACTCCAAAGGTGTTCCGACAGCTTTCGATGCCAAGGGCGTCTTTCATCCGCTCGCCATGATCCAGACCTTCCTCAAGTGGGTCGATCACGTGAAGGCGACGATGCCAAAGGCGGAAGCCCTCTCGAAGATCACACAGACGGCTAACCTCGCTTGGGGAAAGCAGGGAGCCCGGATGGTGGCGCTCGGCATGAGCCCCGGATATGCGCGGATGCTGTCCGTCCTGAATCCCTCGAACGAACAGGGAATCGATCAGGAGTTTGGCGTCCTGTCGAAGAACAATCCGCTGGTCCAGGGGAGGATGCTCATCAACAATCTGTCGGTCGCCCTCCAGAAGCTGGCCGACAACGTGATCCCGACGCTGACATCGACCCTGAAGCAGACGAACGACTTTCTCCGTCAGGTGATCTTTCATCCCGGAAGAACCGTGGACTCCATCGCGCACGCGGCCAACGAAGCCTTCAACCCCCTGGAGTGGTTCAAGGGGACGCCGCGCCCCTTCCCGATCGAACAGGTTCACCACCACAACATTTATCTTGACGGGAAGAAGATCGCGGAGCACGTCTCCCGCACGATCGTCGGGCGCCACACCCACCCCACCGGGGCGACCTTCTCGAACGGCTCCATCTTCCCGGCGACCTCCGGGCATGGAGGGTAATCGGTGAGCACGCTGTCCCGCTTTCTCTCTCCCGGACCCAACGCGCTGGGATCGACGCCCTCCACCAGCACGACCTTCATGCTCTACGGCCCCGGACTCGGAGCCTTCGTCTTCGAGCGCACCGAGATCCCCGGACATCTCCCCTTCGCCGGACGACAGATGGTGGCCGTCCACAATCTGATCGGGGGCGGTCGCGTCGTGGATGCCCTCGGCCCCATCGACCGGGATCTTGAGTGGCGCGGCCTTTTTCTCGGGACCAACGCCATGAGCCGGGCGAAGAAGCTCAACGCCGCGCGGCTTGCCGGAAAACCCCTCTACCTCCTGATGGGGAATGTCTCGTGGAAGGTCGTGATCGCGGACTTCGAGCCGGATTATGCCTACGTCAACAACGTCCCGTACCGGATCCAGCTGATTGCCCTCTCCGAAACGTGGAATAACCCTCCGGCCAAGATCTCCACGCTCTCGAAGCTGTCGGCGTTCAAGAAGTTTCTGGCGGACGCCGCGGCCCTCGGTCAGGCCATCTCCAACACCGTGGCCACCATCGTCGCCGGTATCCAGTCCGTGACAAATACGATCGCATCGATCGACGGGGCCGCAAGCTCCGTCATTTCGTCCCTGACCAACGGACTCGAGCAGATCACGAACACGGTCGACGGACTGAAAGCCTCCATCGAAAACGGCCTCCAGAACATCACGACCCTTGGCGGCGTCTTTCCGAACAATCCCGCCGCGGCCATGGTGTCGTCCATCAGCAACCAGGCGAACCTGGCGGCACAGAGCTATCAGGCCGACAATCTTTCCGCCATCACGATCAACTCCGGGACCGTGCTGGAGACGACGGGAGAGGTCCTGGCCCCGCTCGTCATTCCGACACTAACCGGATCGGCTCCCCTTTCCACCACCGTCAGAGTAATCGTCCCGCAGAATACGGATCTGGGAACGTTATCTCTCCAGTACTACGGGGATGCGACGCAGTGGCCTCAGATCGCCAACGCCAACGGTTTATCGGGGCCGATCGTCCCATCTACGATGGAGATCGTCGTTCCGCCCTTCGTGGCGATGCAGGGGGGCGTGGCGATGCCCGGATTCATCCCTGACGCCCTCGGGACGCCGGGAAGCACCGTCTTCGTCGGGCCGTTCATCACTCCTGAGATGAATGTGCTCGGAACGGTGACAGAAGGATCCGGCCTCACGGCAAAAACCGGGGCCTCGGCACTTCCCATCGACATCCTCTGGCCCGCGGCATGAAGCAGCTCAACCGGATCAACTACTTCCATGGACGGCGACCCCGCTTCTCCGTCCTCTTCGGGACCGGGACGAATGCTCCGTCGCACTCCCTTGTCGCCCTTCTCGACATGGAGGTGGTCAACAACAACTTCTACGAGGCGGACACCTTCCAGGTCCGGGCGGTCCTTTCGGCCCAGAAGGCCCCGCACAACGGCGCGGCGTGGTGGCTCTCGCAGCCGGAGATCATGGTCTCGATCACGGTCGGAACGGAGCCGTCCGGGAGTGTTCAGGGCTCTGGAACAACCCTCATCGTGGGTCGCGTGGACGACGTGGTGGTGGATCCGGTGGCCGACGAGATCATTCTCTCGGGGCGCGACCTGACGGGGCTCCTGATCGACTCCCGCACGAGCGGGGACGCCATGCAGCAATATCAGAACAGCACGGCCTCCCAGATCGTCGAGGGGCTGCTGGCCCCCTTCTCGTCCTGGTTTTCCGGAAACAACATTCAGCCCACCACGCAGCAGGTCGGCTCCTACTTCAGCGGAAACTTTCTTTACCTCTTCCGGAACCGGAGCGCCTGGGACGTGATCGTCTGGCTCGCCCAGACGAATGTAGGAAGTGGAGGCAGTCCGGATCCCTTCGTGGCGTACGTGGACGGATTCAGTCTGAATTTCGGCCCGGCCCCCACGCCCACAGGGTACTTCCTGATCGAGTGGAGCCCGTCGGCCAGCACGTCCAAGACCGCGTACCCCATGGCGAACGTGACCCATCTGGACATCGCCCACAACCTGACGCTCGCCAAGGACGTCTCGGTCACGGTGATGGGGTTCAATCCGGCGATCGGACGCTACTCGGCGACGGCGTCCGGAAAGCACGCGCAGGGACACACCGGCGGGGGGAGTTTTTCGCAGTCCCTCTACTCGTCCGTGGGCTACCAGCACTTCGTCTTCGTCCAGAACGGAATCACGCCGATCCAGGCTCAGCAAATGGCGCAGGCGAAAGCCAAGGCGCTCTCGCAGCACGAGTACATCCTGCGGGTCACGATGCCGGGAGACCCCACCCTCGACCCTACTCAGATCGTCCGGTTCAAGAGCCCGCTCCTCCCGAACGACGAGATGGACTTCTGGGTGAATGCCGTCACCTGGAGACTGAACGAATCGAAAGGCTTTGAGATGGAGCTCTGGCTCAAGAACCATCCCACCGGGCAGCAGGTCGTCCTATGAGCATGGATCTGGTCAGTCATCTGGACGTGATGCGCCGGGAAGCGGAGCGGATCCTGTCCGTCAAGACCTTTCCCCGCTTCGGCGTCGTTCAGAACTACGACCCGAACACCTACAAGGCAAAGGTGCTGATTCAGCCTGAGAACATCCTGTCAGGATGGCTTCCCATCAGCTCCGAGTATGTGGGGAGCGGCTTCGGACTCTTCGTCGCTCCCGCACCAGGAGATACCGTCCTCTGCCAGTTCGCGGACGGCGACTTCGGCATGGGGGTCATCGGCTCCGGGAAGATCTTTCTCCCGACGATGCCTCCGGTGCCGTGCCCGCCCGGGCAGGTGATGCTGGTCCACTCGTCGGGGACGTATCTCAAGATCCTCTCGTCCGGAGAGCTCGACATGAACGTGGTCGGGAACCTGAACATGACGGTCGCAGGAAACCTCACGGCCACCGTGCAGGGAACCGCAACGATCACGAGTCCGAATCCCGTCACCGTGTCGGCCCCCACGACGGTGGTCGAGGGGAATCTGGAAGTGACCGGAAACATCTCCGGGGGCACGGGATCCGGAGGGGGGACCGCAAGCTTCAACGGCACTGTCACCACGACGGGAGACGTGCAGGCGAACGGCATCTCGCTCGAAAACCACACCCACACTTACAATCCCGGCTCCGGTTCGCCCACGAACACGAGCCCGGCGGAGGGATAGATGATCCTGACCGACCTGTCCGCGACCTGGGACGGCGACCTGGCGCTGTCGGCCACCGGAGATCTGGAGCTTGTCGAGCCGGGGACCGGGAAAGCTTACCAGCGGCTCATCCGGACGCTCTTTACGAATCCGGACGCCATGGAGCTTCATCCGGACTTCGGGGCGGGAATCGGCTCGTGGGAAGGCCAGACTTTCGGTCCATCCCAGGCGCAGGCCCTTCAAAGCCTCGTCTACCAGAACGTTCTGGGGGATCCCGACATCACGGATCCGGAAGTGTCCATCGATATCGTCAATCCTAGCCTCGTGTCCGTGACCGTCTCGTATCTCGACGCCGTGACCGGCCAGCCATCCACGTTCTCCTTCGGAGTCGGCGCGTGAACATCCTGACGATCTCGCAGCTCGCCCAGAACATCCTGAACACCATCCAGTCGAAGGTGAACAAGGTCCTGGACTTCACCATTGGCTCCGTCTTCGTCGCCCTCGCGGAAGCCCAGGTACAGACGGCCATGTGGCTCCAGAGTCTGATCCTTCAGGTGCTCGCATGGACGCGGGCGCAAACATCCACAGGGTCGGCCCTCGACCTGTGGCTGGGGCAGTTCGGCTTCTTGCGCCTGCCCGGAGTCTCGGCCTCGGGTTCCGTGACGATGGGCGCGAATGTCGCCCCCGCGTCTCCCGTTTTCATCCCCGCCGGGACAACGGTCCAGACTATCACCGGCGTGAAGTTTGTCACCTCGTCGGAGGCGACGCTGGCCGCGGGGTCAACTTCCGTCTCGGTCCCCGTGACCGCCGTTCTCTCCGGTACGACCGGGAATGTGGCAGCCGGAGCGATCACGCAGTTCGTGACCGCCGTGCCGGGGATCGATACCGTCACGAACCCCGTCGCCTTCACCAACGGCGTGAATCCGGAGTCGGACTCGGCGGTGCGCGCGCGTTTCGTCACTTACATCGCGTCGCTCCAGAAGGGGACGAGGCTCGCCGTCATCGCCGCACTTCTCGGCGTCCAGCAGGGGCTTACCTACAATTTGGTCGAGTTCCAGACGGAGGCAGGAGTCTCGGTCTCTGCCTACTTCTACGTCGTCGTCAACGACGGCTCCGGGAACCCCCCCTCCACGCTCCTTCAGTCGATCTACAACGCGATCGATGTGGTCAAGGCGGCGGGGATCCAGTTCAACGTCTACGGCCCGACCGCCGTGACGGTGAACATCGGCATGACCGTGAGCATTGCCGCCGGATACCAGTTCTCCGCCGTCCAGAGCGCCATCGAGACGGCCATCGACCAATACATCGCCGCGCTCCCGATCGACGGAACGCTCTACTGGTCGCAGCTCTACGCCATCGCCTACGGGGTGGCGGGCGTGGTTGAGGTTACAGGAATGACGGTCAACTCGGGAACTTCCGACATCTCCGCCGGGAATAACGGCGTGATCGTTGCCGGAACCTACGACATCGTGCAGGCCTAAGCGATGAATCCCCTCGCGCTCACGACTGAGCAGATCCGGGCTTACCTCGTCTCGAAGCTCCCGAAAGGCTGGTTCTCAAGCGTGGCGACGGCCACCGGGATCATCGGAGCAATCCTCGCGGGCTATGCGTGGTCTTTCGGATACGTCATGGGGATCGCGCAGTTCGTGGCCCTCCAGGTCTATCTCCAGACCACCTCGGGGGGCTTTCTCGACCTGTGGGCCTACGACTTTCTCGGGACCTTCGTTCTCCGGAAGGAAGGCGAGGCGGATCCCTCTTTCCGGAACCGCGTCTCCGCCTACATCTTCGCGTCGACGGTCACGAAGGGGGCCATCGTCACGCTTCTGACGCGTCTCGGTTTTACGACGCCGGTCGTCCGGGAGGCGTTCTCCCCTAACGACACGGCAGCTTTCTCCGGCACCTTTTATTTCGGCGGAGGAGGCAACGCACGGTTCGGATCGCAGAGCTATCCGGGCCAGATCTTTGTCGAGGCCGGACTTCCGCTCGTCTCATACAGCGAGAGCATCCCGACCTTCAATGATGTGTATTTCAACTCGGATCCGGCGTACATGACCGCGCCTCCTTCGACGCTTCTGACGCTGGGCGATCTCTACGACGCCATCAACTTCATCCGGGCCGCGGGCATTCTCGCCTGGGTCAAACAAATCTAAGGAGGACGTGTGGACCGCATCATCGAATATCCCATGGAGCAGATCGTCGTCGACGACTTCCTGAACCAGCGTGTCGCCGACATGATCGCACTGGGGAAGCTCATCTCCGCGCTTCTCGGAACGCAGACGGCGGTCGAAGG
>SCLJ03000262.1_pt1 | contig 16658 bp, 14 predicted proteins | sample 7267891 | NCBI WGS metagenome assembly SCLJ03 (sample SAMN10721082, study PRJNA514188) | viral metagenome | isolation source: depth-stratified mine tailings core B | place: China: Fankou Pb/Zn Mine tailings
GATTGTTGATGATGCAGGACAAAAAGTATCTCTTGATTCCGGGACCGACTCCAGTTCCCCCCCGGGTGGTAGAAGCCATGTCCCGGCCCATCATTGGACACCGCAGTGCGGAGTTCCAGGTCGTGATGGAAAGGGTTACGGGTAAACTGAAGAAAGTGTTCCAAACCGAAAACCACGTATTTATCCAGGGCAGTTCCGGAACCGGCGCCCTGGAGGCCGCCGTGGCCAATCTGGTGAACCCCGGTGATAAGGTGCTGGCTTTATCCTGTGGCAAGTTTGGGGAACGTTTTGCGGAACTGGCCAGGATTTACGGCGGTGAAGTGGATTTTGTGGATTTCGGCTGGGGTTATGATATTGACCTGAATGTCGTAAAGAAGAAACTGGAGGCTGATCCGGCCATTAAAGTGGTGCTGGCCACCCAGAACGAAACTTCCACCGGTGTGCAAAACGATATTGAGGGTCTGGGCAAACTGGTGGCCCAGTATGATGCCGTACTGGCGGTAGACGCTGTCAGTGGTCTGGCCGCCATTGATTTAAAAACCGATGAGTGGCAGGTAGACGTGGTGGTCAGCGGTTCCCAAAAGGCCTTTATGCTGCCGCCGGGTCTGGCCTTCATCAGTGTCAGTGACAAAGCCTGGCAGAAGATGGAGCAAAACACCTCTCCCAAATATTATTTTGACCTGTTAAAGGCCCGGAAATCCATTGCCAAGTGGAATACCGCCTACACAACCCCGGTGTCCATGGTTTACGGCCTGGAAGCAGCCCTGGATATGATCCTGGAAGAAGGTTTGGATAACGTTTTTGCCCGCCACAAACTGCTGGCCAAAGCTACCCGGGCCGCCGTTCAGGGTCTGGGTCTGGAACTGCTGGCCCCGGACGAATGCGCCTCCCAGGCCGTCACCGCTGTGCAGTCCCCCATGGTGGTGGACGCCGATGCCATGCGCAAGGTGCTGCTGAAAGAATACGGGGTCACCTTTGCCGGTGGTCAGGATGCCATGAAGGGTAAGATTTTCCGTATCGCCCACATGGGCTATGCCGATAAAATGGATGTGATCATTGCAATCGCTGCCCTGGAAATGGCCCTGGGCAAGTGTGGCTATAAAGCTGAATTGGGCGCCGGTGTAAGAGAAGCGCAAATGGTATTTGTAGGAGGGGAACACGCATGATGAAAGTACTGGTAATGGACGGCATATCGGAACAGGGTCTGGTGCCTTTACGCCAGCAAACAAATATCGAAGTGGTGATCGGGGAAAAAATGACCGAAGATCAACTGGTAGAAGTGATTGGTGAGTACGACGCGTTAATTGTCCGCAGCGCCACCAAGGTAACTCCCAGGGTGATTGAGGCAGCCAATAAATTAAAAGTCATCGGCCGGGCCGGCGTGGGTGTAGATAACATCGACCGCAACGCCGCCACCAACAAGGGCATTGTGGTGGTGAACGCCCCGGACGGCAACACCATCGCCGCCGCCGAGCACACCATGGCTATGATGCTGGCCCTGGCCCGTAAGGTGCCGGCGGCCTGCTGCAAACTCAAGAACGGCTGCTGGGATAAAAAGGCCTTCCTGGGTGTGGAGCTGCGGGGCAAAACCCTGGGGGTTATCGGCCTCGGCCGCATCGGTTCCGCCGTAGCCAAGCGGGCCCAGGCCATGGAAATGCATATTATCGCCTACGATCCTTACATTTCCGAGGATCATGCGAAAAAGATGGCCATCGAAATCGTCACCCTTAATGAACTCTTTAAGCGGGCGGATTTTATCACCGTTCATATGCCCAAAACCAAAGAAACCTACCACATGATTAACAAAGAAGCCCTGGAGCAAATGAAAGACGGCGTGCGGATTATCAACTGCGCCCGGGGCGGCATTGTGGATGAAGCTGCCCTGTACGAATACATGGTGGCCGGCAAAGTGGCGGGAGCTGCCCTGGACGTTTTTGAGACCGAGCCCTGCACCGAAAGCCCGTTACTGCAGTTGGATAACTTTATCGCCACCCCCCACCTGGGAGCTTCCACCCAGGAAGCCCAGATCAACGTGGCGGTGGACGTGGCGGAAGAGATTGTGGCTGCCCTGCGGGGAGACCTGGTGAAAAATGCCGTCAACATGCCGTCCATGAGCCCCAAGCTGCTGGCCAAAATCCGCCCCTTCCTGGAACTGGCCGAAAAGTTGGGCATGTTCCAGGCCCAGATGCTGAATGGCCGCATCGAAAAGGTAGAGGTTATTTACAGCGGCGAGTTAGCTAAATACGATGTAAACCCCATCACCACGATTTTACTGAAGGGTTTACTGGACCCCATCCTGCAGGAAAATGTTAACTTTGTCAACGCCACACTGGTGGCACGCAACCGGGGCATTTCGGTTGTCCAGACCACCAAAGAAAACGGCGAAGACTATCACAACCTGATCACCGTTCATGTTTATACCGACAAAGGCAGGAGGCTGCTGGCCGGCACCCTGTTCCAGGGCAATGACCCAAGGATCGTCAACATCGACGGGTTCCGCATCAACGCCGCCACCACCGGGCACATGCTGGTGGCGCCGCACATCGACAAACCGGGTATTGTGGGTAAGGTCGGCACCATCGTCGGGGATAAGCAAATCAACATCGGCGGCATGCAGGTGGGACGCGTCGAGCTGGGTGGCAAGGCCATTATGGTGATGATGGTGGATAACATTGTACCCCAGGACGCCCTGGAAGAACTGGCCAAGATCGACGGTGTGTTGGAAGTTAAAATGGTAAGCCTGTAAATTTAGAAGTGAGAGGTGAGAGGTTAGAGGTGAGACAGAACAGTGTTTCATCCTAACCTTTCACTTTTTTCTAGAGCTTTAACATTAGCCCTTTGTTTTACAAAGAGGTAGGGTTGTAGTATAATACATAAGGAAAATTTTGTAGATTTGCGGCAATGTTTCACTAGAAGACTAAATTTCCTACCACACTTGGGGGTTGTATTTTATGTTAGATATCAAATTTGTACGCAACAATCCGGAACTGGTATTGGAAGGGCTGGCAAAACGCGGCTCTGATATTTCTTTGCAGGAGTTTTTAAAGCTGGATGCCACCCGCCGTGAGAAACTGGTGGTTGTGGAGCAGCTAAAAAACACCCGTAATGTTGTTTCCCAGGAAATCGGCAAACTGAAAAAAGCCGGCCAGGACGCCATGTCAAAGCAACAAGAAATGCGCAGGGTGTCCCAGCAAATTAAGGACATCGATGACGAAATAAGAACCATTGAAGAAAGACTGCAGGACATCTTACTGTCCATTCCGAATATCCCTCATGAATCCGTACCTGTGGGCAAGGATGAGCAGGATAACCCGGAAGTTCGCCGCTGGGGGAAACCCCGGGAGTTTGGCTTTACTCCCAAGCCCCACTGGGATCTGGGCGAAGCCCTGAACATTTTGGACTTTGAACGGGGCGGCAAAGTGACCGGGGCCAGGTTCTCTTTCTACAAGGGTTTGGGAGCTCGCCTGGAGCGTGCTTTAATCAACTTTATGCTGGATTTACATACCCGGGAACACGGCTATACCGAGCTTTTCCCACCCTTTATCGTAAATGCCGACAGCATGGTGGGCACCGGCCAGCTGCCTAAATTCGCCGAGGATATGTTTAAACTGGAAGGCTTAAACTATTACCTGATCCCCACAGCCGAGGTGCCGGTGACCAACCTTTACCGGGAAGAAATCCTGCCCGGCGACCAACTGCCCATTTATCACTGTGCCTACAGCGCCTGCTTCCGGGCCGAAGCCGGCGCAGCCGGTCGTGATACCAGAGGTTTAATCCGTCAGCACCAGTTTAACAAAGTAGAACTGGTAAAATTCAGCAGGCCCGAAGAATCCTTTGATGAACTGGAACGTTTAACGGAAAATGCAGAAAAGGTTCTGCAGGCGCTGGGCCTGCCCTACCGGGTAATCCTGCTCTGCAGCGGCGATATGGGTTTTTCCTCTGCCAAAACCTACGACATTGAGGTGTGGCTGCCCAGCTACAATGCTTATAAGGAAATATCCTCCTGCAGCAATTTCCTTGACTTCCAGGCCAGACGTGCTAATATAAAGTACCGGCCGGCACCAAAGGCCAAACCGGAATTTGTCCACACCCTGAACGGTTCCGGCGTTGCCGTCGGGCGAGCTTTATCCGCCATACTGGAAAACTATCAGGAAGCAGACGGCAGCATTACCGTACCACCGGTGCTTGTACCTTATATGGGTGGCATTGAAAAGATTAACCTGTAAAACCATTAATAACTCTTAACAATTAAATTGACAACATGTTTTGCCTATGTTATACTCTATCTTGCTTGGGGTTTCGAGCTGTTTTGGAGGATTCACCTCCGAGTTCGGAGGGGTGTCCGAGCGGTTTAAGGAGGCGGTCTTGAAAACCGTTGAACTCTTGCGGGTTCCGTGGGTTCGAATCCCACTCCCTCCGCCATTAAGATAGAACTACGGAGAGCTGGCCGAGTCGGCTGAAGGCGCTCGCCTGCTAAGCGAGTATACGGGCTTAAACCTGTATCGAGGGTTCGAATCCCTCGCTCTCCGCCACTATAGAAAAAGCTGTTAGTGTTATCACTAACGGCTTTTTGTTTGTTTAGCCAGTTCATCGCTTAATATTTTTAACACCTGAAGATGGTTAATGGAACCCTTCATAACGCCGTTTTTATCCACAACCGGCAACGCGGAAACCCCATTCTTCACCATTTTGTCTGCTACGGAAAAAATGGATTCCCCTATATGAACGTGTTCACTAACTGTGTAAACAGTATCTTTTTTTATATTCTGTGGGGTGATGTTGTGTGTTTGGCAGTCAACGGTTTCGCAAAGTTCCTTAAGTCCTCGTAAATAGGATTCCATGGTAATAAAACCGGCAGGGCTGCCGTCTTCCTTTACTTCTGATATAATATAATCCTCCGTAAGTTGACGGTAAACTTCATAATTATGCAAGTGAATGTTCCCTTGATCGTCAACCACCTTTTTTAGTCCGTCCATGCCCGGGGTAAAATCATTTTCCTGTATGCCGATATCGATTTGCATTTCGTCCTTATTAAATTGCATCTTAAAATTAGAGCCAAACAAAATGATAATGACAATGGCCGAAAAAGCAACCACGCTGACAAACATTTTTAGCATAGAGTCGTTAAAAGCTTTGATTAACTGTAGAATGTTTTCAAACATGGCCGGGGACTGACCCGACAGACCTGATAAATTATAGAAGGGCAGGCTGCTGATGGTAGAAAAGATCGAGTAAAGAAAAATTAAAAGACCTAGTACCGACAGAAATTTGAGCATGGTTTCTATTCGTTTATCATTCAAGATAAAACACTCCCGGTGAAAAGGATGCGCACACAGGTTTATAAAAAAACATGGCGTCTGTCATATAATTACAGTTGATTTTTCTTTTTAACTTGTTATATAATAAGTTTTGCGGCAAGGACAACCGGTTAGTCGCAGTTTGTTTCTATTAGCATATGTTGAATAAAAAAATACGTGCCTGTAGCTCAATTGGATAGAGCATCTGACTACGGATCAGAAGGTTAGGGGTTCGAGTCCCTTCAGGCACGCCATCTTACTTGACATCTTGTTAAAATTGTGTTACTATTTATTTTGTTTTAATACGTGCCTGTAGCTCAATTGGATAGAGCATCTGACTACGGATCAGAAGGTTAGGGGTTCGAGTCCCTTCAGGCACGCCATTGTAAATTCGTTGTTAGTTCAAAGTAAAAATTTGGGGCTAACAACTTCTTTATATGCGCCCGTAGCTCAGGTGGATAGAGCAGCGGTTTCCTAAACCGCGTGTCGGGAGTTCGAGTCTCTCCGGGCGCACCAGAGAAGCCTAGAGCCGCAATGGATTGCGGCTCTTCGATTTTTAGCGAAAACAGCGAAAACGGCAGAATGGTGTTTATTTGGTGTTTATTGAGGCAAATTACCACCTACGCAAACTAAAAATTACCAACAAAAACAGCGAAGGCCGGGAACTATACCCGGCCCCTTTTCATCTCTTTTGTTATCTGCTGATAAAAGTTTTCCAGCTTATCTGCTATGGCCTTGTCGGCACTCTGCAAGAAGTGACTGTAAATGTCCCCGGTGGTGGATACTTCTGCGTGGCCGAACCTGCCGGAAATATTTTTCAATGGCACGTCCAGGTTAATCAGGATGGTGGCCGCAGTGTGGCGCAGGCCGTGGAAAGATAGGGGAGAAAGATTATGCCTTTTTATAAACTTCGGGAACCACTGTGAGGGCCATTCCGGATGACCTGGTTTGCCGTCCCAGGTGGTGAAAAGCCTGTCGGAGCCTTGCCATAAATCTCCTACTTTTAGGCGGTGTTCGGCCTGTTCTTTACGGTATTGCCGGAGCATATCCACCAAGAAAGCCGGTAATGAAATAAGCCGCTCCGAGGATTCATTCTTTGGCGCTTTGGTGAATGATCCCTGGCCTGGTATGTATTGCCCTGCCTGGTGGACCCTCAGAACCTTTTCGTCAATATTTATGTCCTTCCATTCAAGGCCCATAATCTCCCCGCGGCGCAGGCCGGTGAACATGGCGAGATAGATTAAAACCCTGTGTTTCAGTTTTTCCTTTTCGAGAGCTACTAAAAGAGCGATTGTTTCTTCTACATCATAGGCTGCTACCTGTTTTTTTGGGGACACGCGGAGGTTTAACCCGTGAAGCTGGGTTTGAGTTGATAATCTGCCACTGAACGGCAGCATTCAAAATAGTGGCTATAAGCCGATGATGATGAAGGATGGTTCTTTCAGACAAACCGCCTTTTTTGCCATCCTCCCTGATGCCATCCTCCGTCAGGTTCTTATAAAAGTCCATTAAGTGAACGGGAGTTATCTTTTCAATTTTCAAGTGGCCCATTGCCGGAAAGATCCTTGTTTCAAGTAACTGCTTATAACGATGAAGTGTTTTTGGCGCAAGGTTTTGCTCCCCGTAATCACGAAGCCAGCGTTCTGAAAAATCATTAAAGGTTAGCCTTGTCGGCTCAATAAACATGCCTTTTTCTACTTCAATTACGAATTCGGCCAGCAGCTTTTCAGCTTCCCGCCGGGCTTGGCAGCGCTTTTCCTTTTGGCATTCTTTACAGCTTGCTTTCTCACAGGCTTGCCCAACAGTTACCGTCTTTATCTTTCTGATCTGCTTACCATCCCCATCATAGCCGCAGTAGGCTATAAGGCGCCAGCTGTTTTTCCCGCGCTTCTCAATCCGCCCTGCCATTGGTTATTCCCCCTTCTCTTTTTTCTTTGGTGGTCTTCCACGTTTATTAGTTTGTCCTTGGTTGCGGCGGTAACGCCGTGATTTAGCAGCTTCTTGATGTGCTGAAGTGCAATATTCTCCCCATGCTTTTTTAGGTTTAAAAATCTCTCCGCAATGTTTACATATGCGCGGAGGGATGTTTTTTATAATATCAGTAATTAGTGCATACCATATTTGAGCTAACGAACAAGGATAGTTGAAGTCCAAACTTGTTTCTCCATCTATTATTTTGATCTGCGGGGAAATACGGAGAAGTGCTGCGTTAAAAATATCCGCAAGGAAAAGATCGGCTTTTTCTAAAAGGTGAAGCGGTTTACCCTTTATAATGTTCTTTTCAGGTTCATAATGCAGAGGTGTTTTAATATCAATAACCTTCATAAAATCGATTAGCACTTCTTTTAAACTCTCTCCAGTGTCAACTGTTTCTTTATTATTTAACCACTCGTCTTTAAACTTTCTGGCTATTTGGACTAATTTAATTACGATATGCATCTTCTTCGCTTCCTTCCGGATAACTTCCGGTGTTTCAATGGTTGGAGGTTTTTCGTTTATTGGAACCGCTTCGGGACTTTCCCATTCAATTGCGTATAACTTCTCGTCTAGCATAATAAACCGCTCCCATTTCCATTCATCGATACCAAGGCTACCGTTCTTTTCAACATAATCTTCTATTTCCTTATCTGTAGCATTCCATAGTTTTACAAATTCGAGGTACATAAGAACCCCCTGAAAATTTTTTAATTCGTCACTGGATGGTGTCCTTTTCTAGTATCTATATTCTAGATTATAATCTAAAAAAATTCAATAGGAAGTGAGAAAAAACATGTTGCGTTTAACGGTTGAGCGTAAAAAAAGGGGTTCTTATGTACCTCGAATTTGTGTCCGGGCACAGCTTCATCCATCGACAATCGGAAAACTTGAAAGTGGTGAGTTGAAGCCGTTTCCAAAGTATAAAAGGGTGCTATCTGAAATATTTGAGGTGCCTGCGGAAGAACTTTTTAATCAAACCGAGGAGGTGGCGCAATGAAACGGACAGCAGAACAAATTAGAGAGGATGCGCGGGAGTTCCCAAAGGCTACGTTGCGGAGTCGTGAGGCGGCGGACTATCTGGGGGTTTCGCTCTGGTTTCTCCAAAAACTGGCCCGCGAAAATAAAATTCCTTGTATCCGGGTGTCTCCGCGCCTGATCCTGTTTCGGAAGGAATCCCTCGATGAATGGCTTCAACAGCAGGAACAGGCCAACGTCCGGCGAGAGCCGGAGCCGACCGGCAAAATTCGGCGGCTAAAATAAAAAAGCCCGGCCGGGCGGGCCCGGGAAGGTTAAAGTGGAGGCCGGAACAGTGGCGGGTTGGATCAAGCTGTGGCGCAAGCTAAAAGAAAACGGTCACTTGAAGATGCCAGGGACGGCCTTCAAGCTGTGGATTTATTGTCTCCTGGAGGCCACTCCCTACCAGAATCGGGCGCGGGATCTCGAGGTCGGAGAGTTATGGCTGAACTACGAGTATGTCCGCCAGGTCATTGGTGAGGCTGGCCGGCAGATGAGCAAGAGCACCGTTTCAAACGCCCTGAAATACTTGGAGAAGAATGGTTATGTAGAGCTTAAACCAAAGAAGTTTTACGGAGTGAAGGTCAAGGTGGTCAATTGGCAGGAATACCAGTCGGGTACAGAAACTGTATCCACACGAGTACAGAAATAGTACTCGGCGAGCAATGAAGCTGCGTCTGATAAAAATTCAGGAAAACAGAATACCAGGTACAGAAACCGTACTCGGTAAAGATCCACCGAGTACACCACCGAGTACAAAAACTGTACCCGTGACTGTACCCGTAAGTGTACTCGTGAGAGAACCAGAGACCCACAGTAGAAAGGCTTCCAGCGTGCCTAAGAATATAGAGAACATAAAGAATAAAGAAATATACTTCTTTTCTCTTACGAGAAAAGAAGACGCTTCGCGTCCCGTCGTCGTTCCTAAGGGAAACTAAAAAAAACCAGCAACAATAAATGCAATGTATAATTGGCAAATAAACCCTTATATTTAAAGGTTTGACGGCTGTACTCAAATGCAATTAGTTAACAAGCGGGCCTTAAACTTAATTCATTTATTAGCATGCAACTATCTTGCTAATAGCATTTCACTAGCCTGCTATTAGCACGCAAGTATCATGTCATTATCGTCGTGTATTACCTATGGTAACGCCGTTACCTATAAAGATGTCGGAGGTGAGAATTGTGGTGAAGGAGCTTCAAAGAGCTTTCAACTACCAGGGTCGGCAGGTTCGCACAATATTGATTGACGGGGAACCGTGGTGGGTGGCAAAGGATGTTTGTGATGTCCTGGAAATTGGTGATACGAGGCAAGCCGTTGAAAGACTTGATGACGATGAGCGGTATTTAATACCGGTCACCGATAATCTTGGGAGGCAACAAGAATCTTGGGTGGTAAGCGAGCCTGGTTTGTACTCCCTTATCCTCGGAAGCCGCAAACCTGAAGCTAAGTCTTTCAAACGGTGGATTACACACGAAGTCATCCCGGCAATCCGTACTACCGGCATGTACGCCGCACCAATGGCTCTCGAAGATCTAATCATCATGCAGGCCAAATCTGTCAAGGAACTCAAAGCAAGGGTGTCTCAAATTGAGGAACGGACAATCGCTGCCCATCACCGCATCGACAACATGGACGCCTTGGACACCATTGGCGACCCGCAGCAGAGACTTAACGCTATGATACGCCGGTACGCACAGCAAGAGGGATTGTCATTCTCCCGGGCATGGAAAGATTTCCGGCAGGCTTACAACACTGCATACCGGACCAACATCACTATGCTGGTCGAAAACTACCGGATGAAAACCGACCGGAAGAAGCTGACGGTGCCGGAGTACCTGGCGGCTACTGGGAAGCTGGAGGACGGAATTAGAGTAGCGGACAAGCTATTAAATCAACCGGAACCGGCTTGTAGGGGGTGAATTAATTGTCTGACTTAAAACTGGCTAAGGCGGGTCTGACACAAATTGAACATAAAAACCAGCGCGTCCTTACCACAAAGCAATTGGCAGATGGGTATGAAACTGACGAAAACACAATCACCAAAAACTTTAGCCGCAACAAGGATAGATACATCGAAGGAAAACATTTCTATTGCCTGGAAGGCGAGGCATTACGAGGGTTTAAGGACTGCATGACAAATTGTAAGGTAGTTGATCCGAGAACTCCGAAGCTCTATCTCTGGACGGAAAAGGGTGCCTTGCTTCACGCAAAATCCCTGAACACCGACAAGGCATGGGAAGTGTACGACATGCTGGTGGAAACGTATTTCCGGGCCAAGGAAATGTTCAGCATCCCAAAAACATTTTCAGAAGCATTGTTATTGGCCGGCAATCTCCAAAAACGGCTTGAAGAACAGCAATCCCTCGTCTCCTTCGCCGAAACCTGTGCGGCATCTAAAGACAGCATATTGATCAGGGAATTGGCTAAAATTGCATCTAAAAACGGGATTATTATCGGTGAAAAGCGCCTTTACCAGAGACTTCGCACGTGGGGTTTGATATTCCCATACAGTACGGAACCATATCAGGAATATGTTGACCGGGGATACTTTGAAGTAACGCAGAGCAACAAGGAAGTAATCTCAGGTGTAGTGAAGCTGTTTAAGGTAACGCGGGTAACACCGAAAGGTCAAATATATATCCTTGACAGGTTAAGAAAAGAAGGCGCTTAAATTAAGCAAAAATATATTATTCTCTACGCTAAATTGAGGTGTATCATTATGAATTCATATAAGCAAATTTTCTGCACTGTGGATGATTGCCGATATAACAGAAATGGGGATTGTTGCGATGATGACTCAATCCCTTTATTAATCGAATATCACGGCTGTGGTAATTACGAACCAAGGGGACCAGAGTTAAAGGTGTTGCCCGGAGGCGGAAAACAGAAAAAAGAAAGGGGATTACCGTATAAGTGACCGGAGTCTATCAAGCATACCCACTGCGTTTCCGCAAGCAACTGATTGGAGACGCGGTGGGTATGTGTTTATATAAACGCAGTTTACCGGGACATTTTTGCAGGTTGCAGGAGAAAAATTAATGAATCTGAAAGAAGATAGAGTGTTGAATCAGCGCAACTTAAATCAATTTTTAGAAAGCAAGTAGTATGTCAACCAGCCGGCTTTATATAGAGAATCACTGTAATTGTGCCGTATTTACTTAAGGTGCCTGATAAATTTCTTGATGGGTATTTTAGCGAGGTGGTGCTAAGTCATGCCCAATACTTATGAGCCTAACCTGAAAAATCCGGCCAAGCATGTAGATTACTTGGCGCGGGAAGCGTTCAGGAGATATACGGAACCCCTGGAGGTCGTTTTGCTGAGTAATGTGGCCAGTGCCATAGGGCCCAGCGAAGCGGTAGATCTCCAGGGGCGTACCCGTTTTGCGGTACAGGCCACAGGTACTTTTTCCGCCCAGATAAAGATCGAAGCCAGCCTTGACGGCGAGAGCTGGGTTGAACAAGGCGCGGCGCTGACCGCGGCAGGATTCCAGAGCCTTACCCTGGCGGCAAAGTTCGTGCGGGTAAATGTATCCGGTTACACCAGCGGCACCATTGAAAAGGTCCTACTCTACGCGGTGCCATAGGGAGGATAAGTCATGATACCCATACCAGAACTTGCCATTAAAGGTGTAATAGAGCAAAAACTGAGCGAAATTAAGGTCAATCCCGCATTGTTGGACGAAATCTTTTCCGGGTTGCCAGCAGAAAACCTTAATGACGCGAAACGTTTTTTTGCCACAGCAAAACCCGTCCCGGTGCTTCTGGGATGGCCGCGAGAACCCGGGCAGATGCCCTGTCTGACTATTGCTCAAGCCGGAGAACAAGAAATAGATAATCCTATTGGCAGCGAACTTGACGAGGAATTATTGCTTGATGCCAGCGGAACCCCGGTTGCAGTTGAAAGCCTGGAGGGCACCTGGTTCAAAGGTAGTTACCGGGTAACAGCCTGGGCCGGCAATGCCGATTTGACAATCTACCTGCAGGCGATAGCCAAGCAGGCATTGCTCGAAAACAGAGGCTACCTCACGGAACAAGGGTTATACGAACAGGTGCTGGCTGGCGGCGATTTTGAACCCGCCCCACAGTATATTCCGGACTTTGTTTTTCTGCGGGCGGTTACATTGAACTGCCGTTACCTGGCCATCTATGTTGTCCAAAATACTGAGGTAGCGCAGGAAGCCGTGGCCAGCATGAACGGTGCGTAAGAGCGGAGGTGATTACCAATGGCGAAAGCACAAACAGAAGAGAAGCTTGCGGCGACAGAGGCAATGGTGGAGAAAGAACCCGTCATTAGCCTGTCCGAGTTTGCCAATACGTTTAAGTCCCCCGTCGAGTTGATGGGCGGGTTTGTTTACATGATGCAGAAGGAAGGGCGAGTCCGGGACACTGTTGCTAATTATGCCAAAGCATTTGAGGAATTCCGGAACAGGCCCATAGGTTAATAATAACCTGGTGTTACCTTTTGGAATAATGTTACGCAAAAGGAAAGGAGGAAATACTTATGCCGGTTTTTTTCGGTGGACGTTTTTTGGTAGCCCCCACCGTGGCCAGCCGGGTAGACGATTCGGCGCTGGTTAATCCCAATCCCGCAGGCGGCTTTGGGCTGGCGTTAATCGGGCAAGCCGAAGGCGGAGAACCAGGTGTGGCGCTAAAATTCAGCGACCCGGCCCGGGCGCGGCAGGTTTTGCGCTCCGGCAAGCTGCTGGATGCCCTGGAGCGGGCTATGCATCCCTCGAATGATTCTGACTTCCCTGGCGCCGGCACAGTGACGGCGATTCGGGTTAACCCGGCCACCAAGGCTACTCTCACTCTGAAGGACTCAACGAGTGCCGATGTGATTATCCTTAATTCTTCTGATTGGGGACGCTGGAACAATCAGATCAAGGTGAAGATCGAAAACGGCACTCAAACGGGGAAAAAGAAAGCCACCGTGGCATATGCGGATCAGGTAATCAGCAAAGACAATATTGGTCGGGATATCCTCAGCCTGCAATATACTGGTGCTAATGCCACAGCTACGATAACCATCAACGATACCAGTTTAAGCCTGGCGGCTGGCACCGGCGAAAGCTTTACGGCCAACTTTTCTGATTATCCCACGGTGCAGGCACTCTATGATTTCCTGGCTACCAAATCGTTTTTAACCGTTACCCTGCTGGCCGACAACGCAGAGCATCCCACGGCGTCGGCGCTGGATTTCGTTTCGGCGCAGGACGTAAAGACTGCGGCCTACACCGTGACCGCTAACCTGCAGGCCCTAATCGACTGGTTCAACAGCACCGAGGAGCCCTATGTGGACGCAACCCGCGCCACCAATGCAGGAAAGGTTCCCGCCAATACAGATGGTTATGTTTACTTGTCCGGCGGCAGCGAGGGGACGATCATAAACCAGAACTGGCAGAATGCTTTTGATGTCCTGAAGCAGCAGGATGTCTATGTTATTTGCCCGGTGACCGACGAAGCGGCTATTCATGCTATGGGCGATACTCACTGCCAGTTCATGAGCGGGCCGTCCGGTAAGAAGGAACGGATTCAATTTGTGGGTGCCACACAGGGTGAACAGATAAGTGATTGGATCACCCGGGCGCAAGGCCTGAATTCGGATCGCACCGCCTTGGTGGTTCAAGGGGTCAAGGATTTCGACCGTAACGGCTCTCTGGTTACCTTCCCTCCTCCCCTTCTGGCAGCTCAATTAGCTGGTATGTTTGCCAGCGGCGGACCTGGTAGGGCGCTTACCAACCGTTATATCGTAGCCAGAGGACTGGACCCGCTGGTCAAGCCCGAGGATCGCGATACCCTGCTGCTGGCTGGTATCATCCCGGTTGAATTCGTGGACGGCCGTGGTTTCAAAGTGGTTCAGAGCATCACCACCTGGATAGCCGACACACGCTACACCAGGCGTGAACTCTCCACCCGGTGGGCCGCGGACCATACGGTGCGTACCGTGCGCGAGAGCCTTGAGCCCCTGCCAGGCACCACTGCAGGTCCGCAACTTATCGCTTTGGCCATTTCCCGCACTGAAAGCACTTTGAAACGGCGTGCGGCCGAAGGCATTATCGTAGGTGATGCAGAGAATCCGGCATTCAAAAATATTCAGGCCTTCATTGATGGGGATGTGCTGAGCGTGAGCTTTGAGGCGAGCCCGGCCATTCCGGCTAACTATATCCTGCTGACCGCCCACCTGGTGCCGTACACCAGTAACACGGCGGCGTAAAGGAGGGATTAAGTCATGGGACGGAACAACGTCAAGACACATACCGGCAACCGTGTAGTGGTGAGGTTTGACGGCAAGATCATCGGTTTGGCCCAAAACGTCCGGGGCAGCGATGACTATGCCCTGGACCCGGCCTCGGGCATCGGCGATGCCCATGTCCAGGAGTACGTGCCTACGATAGCCAGGCATACCGTTACAGTCGGCTTTATGGCGCTCAAACAAGACGGGTTGGCCATGCAGGGAATCGCCCCCGAAAACGCCGATGAGGCTCTTAAGGGGTACGTCTTTGACATCGAACTGTATGACAAGGACAAAAACACCCTGCTCAAAAAATATATTGACTGCAGCTATAACAACGGCGATCTGGACGTGACAAAGCACGCCATCATCATGCGAAATGCAACTTTTATGGCGCTTGATGTCTCCGGCAAAGGCCTGTAAGCGCCGGCGTTGGGATAAGGAGGGTGAGAATAATGGCCGACAGGCAGGTAGGCATATCCGTCAAAACTACAGTCAACGACAGCCAGTTGAGGAGCCTTAAAGATAACTTTCGGGGTGTTACCCGGGGCATGGGTAACGATATGGATGAATTATCAATCAGGACCCAAAAGTATATGGAGAACTTGCGCCGCGCCCAAGAAATAGGGGCTACCCCTGCTTACCGTCAGCAACTGCGCCAGCAGCAACTGGAGCTTAAACAATCCATTGATGTCAGGTTACGGGAAATCAGGCGCGAGGGCGATGAGGCGGTGGCACAGATTAACCGCCAGATATTGGCCACCAAGCGGTTTGTCTATGAGCGGCAACAAATTCTCAAACAATCCGGCATTGCGGACGATGAACGGAGCCGGTTAAGTCAAGAAATCTCCCAGCAGCAGGCCGAACTGCGCCGACTGCAATTAGAAAGACAGCAGGTATTGCAGGCGCAGCGGGAACGCATGGTGCCCGCCGGCCAGTTGCGGGAAAGAGTAGAGTCTACTGGAGGCACATTGCGCGAACTCCCCTCGACAATGTTGGGAGGAGCGGGGGCGAAGTTAGGCAGCCTCTTAAAAACAGGTGCGGTCCTATTCGGGATAGGAAGCATAACACAGCAGATGGCTGCCGGCATGCAACAGGCCATAACCACCGATATCGAACTGGGGGATCTATCCAAGCGTGTTAAAGAGGCCAAGGAAACATATGACGATTTTCGGTTGCGAATCCTGCAGGTGGGAGATGCCCTGGGCTATACCAATGAGGAAATGCGCGAACTTGGCCGGCAGGCAGCTGCCATGGTAGGGGCGAGAGATTTACAAACCACCTTGCAGACGGCGGCTGGCTTTGCCCGGTCATACGGCCTGCAGGCGCCTTTTGTTACCGATATGCTTGGCATGATGTTCCGTGCCGGCGTAACGGGCGGCGTGACGGCCCAGATGCGGCCGCAGGAATTTGCTGCAATGCTGTCTGAAGCCATTGGAAGCGGGCGCATGGCTGGCCGCGAGGAAGAACTTATCCAGAGCATTGAGAACCTGGTAGCGGCCACGCAACGGACGCTGGTCACCCCTCCCAACGTACAGGCGATGTTCGAGGTTATGACCACGTTAAACCAGAGCGGTATCCAAGGATTAACCGGGGAACGCGGGGCCCAACTACTTAATCAACTCTCTCAGGGAATCATGCAGCCGGGCGGAGGCGAGGCCGGGGATATGTTTATGTTCCAGGCGCTGAATGCCGGCGGTGCAGGACTGGAATATTTCAAGTACCGGCTGCTGCAGGAGCAAGGAGCCTTCGGGACAATGGAGGATGTCAACAAGATGATCCCGGGGGCTTTCACGCCCGAACAGATAGAGAAGTATGGCAAGAGGACCAATATTGAAGCTGTAATGGAGCACCTTGCCGCCCAAGGTTTACCCTTGCCGGTAGAGGCGGAGATAGCTTCCAATCTTTTGGGTTGGAGCCGGAGCCAATATATAGGTTTCCGGGGCGCTACAATGAAAGATGGTCAGTTTCAAGTTGAACACTTTGGGGCTATGCAACAACTTTTGGGTGAAAGAGATATAAACAAATACATCGGTGCCTTTCCCTTGCTGGACCGGCTGACAAGAGCTCAAAAACCTGAAGACCTGGCGCCGATCATTGAGGAACTGAAGCAGCAGCAAGGAGTCAAGCTGCC
>SCLJ03000147.1_pt1 | contig 16302 bp, 21 predicted proteins | sample 7267891 | NCBI WGS metagenome assembly SCLJ03 (sample SAMN10721082, study PRJNA514188) | viral metagenome | isolation source: depth-stratified mine tailings core B | place: China: Fankou Pb/Zn Mine tailings
TTCGCCGCCATGTCCGCCTTGTTGAGAACCCAGGCCAGGTCATCGACCAGCCAGGCGATGCGGTCGTCCAGCTCGGGCCCGGCAATGTGGCTGAAGAGCTTCCGCAGGAAGGGGTTGGTCTTGGGCAGAAGGTAGGCGGCGTTCTGGCGGGTAAAATCCTTGCCGCTGTCAGCGGCGCAGCGGGCGGCGAAGAGGCCGTAGGCAATGGTCTGGGCGTACATGTCGGCGAACTGCTCGGGCGAAAGGTCGGGGATGAGGTTGTCGCGGAAGGCCGTGAACTGCGCGTGGAGGCTGCCACCGAGCAGCTCCTTTTCGAAGGCCGCGACGATGAGGCCGCGGATCATATGGGCCATGCGGGCTAGCCGAAGGGCGAGGTCTTTTGGCGAGCCGGTCACCTCTCCCTCATGTGCAAGGAAGGCCGCGAGGAGTGATGTGACGCCATCTGTGCCCGTCTTATCCCGTGCTATCCTGCCATCGCCTGACACTACCCCCAGGCGGGCGACGAGACGCCGCTCGCCATTCACGTACCAACGCAACTCGATGTAGTCCGTCAGAACGAGGTTGCTCAGCGACTGCCGGTAGCGAGTCACCTGGTCGCTGCCCTCGGCCTCATCCAGGCTCTTGCCAACGTCCTTTGCCTCCAGATAGCCGATGGTCCCAGCGCCCTTCGCCAGGACAAAATCAGGGGCGCCGCATTCGATCCGGCGCGGCTCGTTCGTGGCAACGACCCCGTCCCCAATCGCCTCCAATAGAGCCTTGAGGGCCGGGCGGTGAGTGTGTTCAGTCGAGTTGCCCGCCTCAAGGTTTCTCTGGATGGCACGCATGTAGTTATTCAGAGGCCGCAGAACGTCGGTCATGTGGCGTTAGTCTACCACAAAAACCCGATTCCGTCAGCACGCGCGCGCTGGGCGATGGGTGGTGACGGGGTCACTGGTCATTGGTCTTTGGTCACTGGATTCATCATTCATCACTCATCATTCATCACTGTCCCCCACGACATTTCCCCCTTGACCAAATCAGCACATATGTTCTATCATCGAAGCATATTGTTGTGGGGAGGCATGGCATGACGGATGAAGAGGAAAGGGCGCCATTGGAGCCGGAGGAACGTCCCCCGGAGCCCGAGGCGCGTATGGCCGAGCTGGAGCAGGAGGTGGCACGGCTGAAAGCGTCTCTGGCAGAGCAGGAGGAAGCTTCGCAGCTCCTGAAGGCAACGCAGCAGGAGGCAGTGGCCCTCAAGGAACGCTTGAAACAGGCGACCGGCCGTTTCCGCGAAGCGCTGCTGGCGCAGGAAGCGGAGGTGCCCGCGGAGCTGGTCAGCGGCGAAACGGTCGAGGAGATCGAAGCCTCTCTGGCTTCAGGAAAGGCGCTGGTGGAGCGGGTGAAGCGACAGCTGGAATCAAGCGTTTCATCCGAACGCATACCGGCCGGTTCCCCGGCGCGCTCCGTTCCCGACCTGAGCGCGCTTTCTCCACGGGAGAAGATAGCCTATGCGTTGGGGAGAGCCTAACCCTTAACCCCTTCCCATTCACACGGGAAGGGGGAGTACGCAAAGAGCGCCGCGGTAGGCAACGACCGTTTGTGGTAATCATATCCCTCCCTGCGTCAGCGGGGAGGGATTATGGGAGAGGATAAGAAGGAGGTTTAACCAATGGCACTTACACTGGCGGAAGCAGCAAAGCTCTCCAACGACATCCTGCTGAGCGGAGTCATCGAGACTATCATCTACGATAGCCCGGTGCTTCAGGTCCTGCCCTTCATCGAGATCGTCGGCAATGGCCCGACCTACAACCGCGAGAACGCGGCCCCGACGGTCAGCTTCTATGACGTTGGCGATACCTGGAGCGAGTCCACCCCGACCTTCACCCAAGTGACGGCCACCCTCAAGATCCTCGGCGGCGACGCGGACGTCGACAACTTCCTGGCCGCCACGCGCAGCAACGTCCAGGACCTCGAGGCGGCTGTGGTGCAGCTCAAGGCCAAGGCCGTGCAGCAGAAGTTCGACGACACCTTCGTCAACGGCGACACCACCGGCGATGCCAACTCCTTCGACGGCATCGACAAGCTCTGTGTCTCAGGCCAGTCCGTGAGCATGGGCGTCAGCGGGGGAACGCTGACCCTGGACAAACTCGACGAGATGATCGACAAGGTGAAGGGCGGCAAGCCGGCGATACTCCTGATGAGCAAGAGGAGCCGGCGCAAGCTGACTAGCCTCAGCCGCGCCACGGGCAGCGGCATGCTGGAGACCGATCGCAACCAGTTCGGTCAGTAGTTGTCAGAACGAATGATCGAATCCACGGCTGATAGAGCCGAGGTAAGAGCTTGGACATCGGGCCGCCAGGCAACGCGAAACTCGCGGCCGTCAACTTCTATATGGTCCACGAGTATATTTAGAGCATCGCGCCAGCCAATGGTATCGAGATCGTCCCAGTTCATCTGCAGGACAAATTGTAGGGCTCCTTCGAGGTCTGGGGGCTGGATATCACCAACTTTTCGAAGCTCTATATCGATGCTTGCCAAAGCCTGCTCGGCCTGGCGTTCTAGGTCGCGAAAAACGTCCAGCGGGAGTTCGTCGCGCACCCATTTGAGGGCGAGCTTCCTAAGGTCGGCCGTGTGCTGCGCCTTACTCCTTTCGAGTTGGGCTTTCCGCTCAATATTCGCATCGTAGAAGTCCGCTCGATAGCGACGGATCGCCTCAGCAGCCATCTCCCGTAACTCCGTCGTAATAACGAAGGTCGAGCGGACCAGACTCCGAATCCATTTGTGCGCTTGAAGCGCCGAAACTCGGGGTTGGTCGCAGGTGTTGTATTCGGACCGCCGACGGCAGACGTACTGCCACCAGATCAGGCCCGGTGTGGCTTTGCTCTTAGATGCGGGATGGGGACTCATCTTTGAGCCGCAACGGGCGCAACGGATGAGCCCGGTCAACAGGTGTGGGCTATCGATGAGCCGAGCGTAAGAGGACTTATGGCGAGCGAGAAGCGATTGAACTTGGTCAAAAGTGTCTTGACTGACAATTGCAGGGTGAAGGCCAGGCCTTACCATCCATGTGTCTTTGGGCTTATCTCTGAACTTGCGATCAGTGCTTCTCTCGTGGCGACCGCGCACCGTGTTGCCGGTGTACACCGGGTGGGTGAGAATACTCCGGATCTGCTGACGCGGGGGGAGGCCAAGACCTAACGTGAGGCACTCCTGCTGCAGTGAACGGAGACTATACGATCCGGAGGCGTAAAGCTCAAAAAGCCGGGCTATGGCTGGGGCAGCACTCGTTGGTTCGAGGGTTTTGCCGCGGCCGTCTGGTGCTGGCACAATGCGATAGCCTAGGGGCGCCTTGCCAAGCCACTTCCCTTGTTCGATGCGTGCCCGTTGCGCTGGGACGACCCTTGCTCTGATGCGGTTGGACCCATCTTCCGCCAGCAGAAAGAAGAGACCCCGCATGAAGCTGCTTTCCGTCGGCTCGGTGGCAGACTCGACACTGCAGCCGCGCTGTTGAAGTGTCTTGACAGCCTGCATCATTTCTGCCGCGTCCCGACCAAGGCGGTCAAAACGATAGATGACTATAGCTGTACCCTGCGGGAGTTGTAAGAGCCTAAGGTATCCTGGTCTCTGGCTGTCTAGGCCTGACTCAACGTCCTGGATTACTGCCTCAACTGGCCAATTCTGGCGCGCGGCAAACTCACGGCAATAGTGTTCCTGGACTTCTAGCGAAACGTGGTCGCGTTTAGCCTGCTCTGCCGTACTAACCCGCAAATATAAGACGCAGCTACTTATCTGGTTCATTGCCAGCGCCCCTCTTTTTGCCGGTAGTATAACATAAGCCAGGAAGGCCTTCACGCCGAACCGCTGCTTCGGCGAAAATGTGCGCCAAGAGCTCTGCGAGGCGGCTTACACGGGGAGGCGAGATGGTACTCGGAGGTTCAGTGTCTGCTCCCATCCTTAGCCCTCCCCAGCGTCTTTCCCAGAAAGCGGACTTGCCGATTCCGGATCGTCAAACTGGTTGATGCGGCGGATCCGTGTGGTATCAGGGATTGTCGCCTGGATGGAGGAGTTTACCTCACGCTCTATCTCGCTCTGAGGACGAAAGTATGTGTCTAGATAGTGGTCCTCAATATCCTGGAGTCTCCCTCGATCAACTCTTGGGTCTGGCATAGAGAGCGTCTTGATCTTGGCGACCTTTCCATTCGGGCGTCTTACGAACGCTTCCCTCGGCCTCAAGTCCTGAATGGCCTGCACCCAACCCTCCCACTGTTCAAGCAGGCTGTAGAACACCGGATGGGTTTTCTCCACCTGCCACGGGTTCGTCACCTCGTGCTTGATTGCCATAGGATTGACCCTCCCCAAAACGCGGGCCGAATGCTCGGCGTCACTTCTCCCCAGTTTGAAGACAACTTCGACGCCGCAGTTTTGGAGGGCTCCCCGCAAGCGTTCCGATGCCTGACTCCAAGTTTGATGGGCCATCACCAGGTAGAGACCCCACTTGCGGCAGAGACTCAATATGCGAGAAAGACTCTCCTCTGATTGGGCGGTGAACTCAGAGAATTCATCCAAAACCATATGATGGCTGCCCAAACGCCGATCAGGAGGGAGGTCGGCACGCGATAGGGCAGCTTGCTCGGCTGTTACCATGAGCAGGCAACCGAGAAGCCTTCTGGCCTCAGCGTCTGGGAGAGCAAGGTTGATGATGAGGCTGCGATTCTGGTCCAGAATACTTCTGAAGTTCAAGAGGTTTTCTCGCTGCCCGAGACTGTACTTGAGCACAGGAGAGAAGGTCAGCAGATGGGCGCGCCTCAAGGCTGAACCTGCTTGGTCCGCTTGATCGTGAGGACTGAGACGATCGAACTGGTCGTGGAAGAAGTGTACGACGTCTTGATCCTGCTCTTGTATGAGGAGTTCATCTCTGTATCCCTTAATTGTCAGTAAACGGTAAAGATGGGGGGTGATAGGGATGCCGTTACTAAGAAGGACCTTGACTCCATCTTGGAGAAGGGTGTCGAACATTGGAGCGGCTCCTGCACCAAGTGCTGGCCAGGCACGATGAAAAGCTTCCTTGATGTTGGAGGCGGTCGCGTGGGGATTTGTGCTTTGCCGTAGCACATTGAAGGGCAGAAAGCGACCTCGACGTTCTGCGGCCGGAAGGTCCAGATATAGGAATCTGTCGAAGGCATCACCCTTGTCGTATGCGCCCTTGGCGACTAAGTAGGCGAGCGCGAGCATAGCTCCGTCGCCGTGCGGGTCGATGAAAGTCGCAGAGAGCCCTCGGTTGAGCAGCATGAGAAAAAGAGCCACAAGGGCTCGACTTTTACCTGAGCCGCTAATTCCGATGAGGTGAAAGTGGGTCTTGGCCTCACGAAGGGATAGGTTCAGGCGCCGCTCTAGGAATGGCGGCCCATATGTTCCTAAAGGTATTGATGGTGTTGTCAAAGTAGGCCACCTCATAGTTCGGGAATAAGAGCAACTGGTTCTTGTTGAAAGGGAATTTTGAAGCACGGATCCAAGAAAATGTGTGCCGGGTCGTCGCTTGCAAGGTCGGCCGTACCGATGCGGAAGAGATCGGCATCTTTCGAAAGAGCGAGTCTTCCGAGTGTGTTTTCAACTGCCTGAATCAGGGCTGCCACGCGCTTTTGTCCACCCGTCGTGATTATGACCACGGTAAGGGCGGTCGAATGAAACAGCTGCTGAAAAGGTCCGTGAGCCAGGGCCAGATGACTGAGCACCTTGCGCGCGCTGAAGACCGCCTGCGTCTCCGTCGCTCTGTCAACCTCAACAGCCCAGTTCATTTCGTAGGTCTGTCTTTGATGATGAAGATGGAGACTCACGTAGCAGTCGGGGACAAGAGCCCTATCCTCACCTCCGACCCGAACCCTGATAGGGTTCTTGCGGAGCTCCCGTTCGCTGACGACCTTCATCAACTCGATTGATCCGTTCCTTTGCAGCGAGCGGAGCGCCAGCAGAAAGTCCGTCACGGCTAGGGAGTGTTCGAGAAAGTATTGACTCCTCGCGCTTGGGTTCCGGTGCTTGAGAACGTACACAGTCCTTGGAGAGCCATGGGGCGAGCGAAAGAGAAAGAGGCGGTCGACCTGGTGGGCATGGTAAAGCATCTTGAGCCGCTTACGGCAGTAGGAGATGGCACTTTCACTGCCGAATACTAGTCTGCAGATTTGACTCGCTGTAAGGAAGTTGAACTCTGCCAGCGCTTGACGAATGTCCTCGTCCCGGCGCGTGAGCGACAAGGGAATGGGTCTTGATGCTCGCGAATACCTTGACAAACGAGACTTAGGTTCTTGGGCAGTTACCATATGGTTTGAGTCTATCAAATCGCTATGCATTGCGGTCAAGGGGCAACTGATGCCACACAGGATGGAGTCCATCATTTAGCAAGAAGCGGACGGTTTCGCCCGAGTCCAGGAGTTCATAGCGTGTTTCGCTAGTCTTTCCGAAATTGGCAATGTTTACCATGGCCCGAATCTGTCGTTGTTGAAAGGCCCTCTTCGCCACATGAAGAGTGCGAGAGTACAGAGGACGGTCAAGAGCAACAAAAACACGATTCCGCCGAGTAAGCCGCTTTCTGTAATGCGGGCCCACCAAGAAGAGATAACCCGGACGATCAAGTTTGGGATCACGAATGCGGCGGCTAAAGCGACGGAAATAGTCCAGAGGGGCGGTAGGCGCAAAGCCGCCGTAAAGCGAAGGGCACCCAAGAAAAATGCGACAAAGAGGACTGAAACCAGAATCTCCACGATATTTACTCCTTCGATGTTTTGACAAACACGCTGGTTGTAGAAGGCCCTGACTCAGTTGAGTCAGGGCCTCAAACCTAAGCGCAGGTTCGATGACCGTGTGGTCTTACTGCAAGCGCTTGGCCATTAGTACCGGATCATCGCCTGCGGGTGGCGGCCAGGTCTTAACGTCTGGGCCTAGGTACTTGCGCAAATCCGCTTCGGCTTCTCCCCGCTTGAGCCGCCATGTCGACGAGAGTTCCATAGAGGTGCGCAAAGTTATCAGGCCTTGCAAGCGGTTATCCGGCGTGCCACTTTCGACCAGATTGGCACCGAGCGTACGCATCAGAGAGTAGTAGGTCTCTGCGGCGCTCAAGTCTTGGTGGTCGACGAGGCCGTCATCCCAGGCTTTTACAAATGCGCCACGTGCGAGTCGCCATTTACCTGTATTACTCGCTTGTGTCATCAAGGCAAGGGGACCGAAACGCTGATTATTGGGAACTCCCGCTGCAATAGCACGTCGTTCAGCTTCTTGCCAGCGCAACAGGTCCCTTTGCCCGAAATCTGTTGAGGGTGTAGCTAGGATATCGCTAACGGCCTCGCCATGGGCTAAGGTTGCCAGGGTGAGCTTGGCTTCTGGGCAGAGGGCATCGTGCGTGCTGAGAGTCTCATTCGCCATGTCCGCCGCCAAGGCGAACTTGCCGCGCCGAATGAGGTCCTGCGTGGTCGTTATCTCATTCCTAGCATTGCTGCATGCAGGAGCGGGCGAGGGGATGGGTTGTACTATAGCGGTCTCGGCGGTTGTGGAGGTCGGGGCCGGAACCGGCTTATTTCCTCCAGCGATTGCGCTGGCCGCTCCGACGAGCAGAAGTATGACGAAGAGGGCCGCTGCTGAAATGCCGTAGAAACGGAGCCTTCCTTCTGCGTCCTTCATCTCTCGACCTCCTATTGGATGACCACTGCGGGCTGCGAGCCGTTGCCAGAGGGTGTGGCAGGCGACTCCATGAGCGGGAGTGCTAGGTTGTCCTCCGGAGAGGGAGCAGCTGCCTTGCCGAGAAGCTTAGCTACACCGTCGATTCCTTCGGTGGCCATGTCGACCGAGATGACTGAAGCTGTTGTCCATCGTGACTGGCGCGTCAAATGTTCTCCGAGCGAGCTAAAGATGAGGCAGCGGTCCGGATGCTTATCGTTCCAGCCTGCCACGCGCAGGCGATCCCTGATCTCAGTTTCGAGGCGGCCGAGGAAGGGGTAGCGCAAGGCTATGTTGACGATGACGAGGCCTCGGCATCCGGCATGTGGGGTGTCCAGATCCACGCACTTCTCGGCCTCATTGTCAATGGCTGTGATGCCATCGAAGATCGCCTGAACTACATCTTGATGCATGACAAAGTAGTCGTAGGGAGGTAGGAGCGTTGTGTACACGGCGACCTTGCGCTCCCAGTAGCGGAGAACGGCCACTCCGAGGCCATCGGCCTTGTCGTAGAGGTTGTGCAGAGCGTTGTACGCGTCTTCGGCGAGGACTGAGACCCAGCGAGCTTGGGTGATGCAGGCGACGAACATGGCCACAGCCTTGTCGTTCTTTGCGCGATCGAGGAGATTGTCGGTGATCACGAAGAAACGAAACACGGGCGTTTGAGCGTGCAACCGGAGAGCCTTGATGAGCTCTTGACGCTGTTCGCGTTTCTCGGACAGGATGGTCAGCCCGAAGAAGGCAGCCCGCTTGAATTCCACTTTTAATATGCGTGCCAATTCCATGGCGAGTGCAAGATGACCTCCAGTGCTGACCGCGATCCAAATAATAGTGGGGTCGAAAGCACGGAGGCCTGAACCTGGTCGACGGACGGCCTCACAGAATCGCTCCACTGCTTTAATCAGATCGTATACCCACTTGGCGCGCAACTCGAGGGAGTTGACCTCGTCAACAGGCCTGTTGGCGAGGCCGTTAGTGATGAGGGGAGAGGCACCCCAGACTGTGCGAGCGAAGCCTGAAGACAGCTTGGCCCAGGCCCTGTTCCGATCTTCCTCGTTCAGTTCGAAGCCGAGACCTGCGCCGATTTGTCCAGCACAGTTGCCTCTTTCACAGTCATTGACGACCCTCGCAAGCTGCTCAACCCCATAACCGCCAACACCGGCCATACTGGTCTGTCCGCATTCGTTGCTTCTGTCCATGGGTTGCCATTTGCGTATGAGACCGAAGCCTTGCCGCCCGGGTCTTGTAAGCAGCCAGTGAGCCAGCCAGTATCCGGCGATTCCTATTGCGAGCATTACGCCGACACCAATTGTCGTATCCATTGTGAGGTCCTTTCCATCGCGAACTTGTCTTTACTTGATCGACCATCGGGTCAAAGGGTTTATCGTGTTTCAGTTCGATATGGTCCTCCTTTCTTGCCGAGACTAGCTGCGAGACTACTCTTACTCTCTTTGCCCGCCTCCACTTGAAGTGAGGCGAACGATGGACTCAGATTATGGGAACTGATCTCAGAGAGACAGACAACGTCCGGGAGGTCACGACACCACCCACACTCGAGGCAACTGTAATAGGAGCCATCGTGGTCATGCTCAAGGACCACGTCGCCATTGCACCGAGGGCATCCTTTGAGGTGAAACATGTCGTATCCTTTCAATGGAATAGGCCGCCACAGCTCAACGAAAGCCGGAACTGATGGACCACCTTTAGTAACGATTAATGTACAAAGTATATGATACTATACTAAGAAGGCATCTGTCAATCTTTGACTACAAAGTCAATATAGGCTATACTGCGATCCATGGACTTGCTTAAGTTGGGGGAAGTTCTAGGTGAGCGCCGACGATCTATTGGGATTCCGAAGGCTGAGATTGCCCGCCGCGTTAACGTAAGTCCGGGATATGTGGGCTTGGTTGAGCGCGGTTTGAGACGGCCGTCGAAGGCGGTGCTGATGCTTTGGGCGAAAGCGCTGTCATGGGAGGATAGAGAGGATGGGCCCTATACGAGCCAGCTCCTGGCCTTCGCAGGCCATCTGCCCTCGGAACAGGTCGATAGACTGAACGTGGCGCGGCCGCCATTGGCGTCGATGTCCGTCCATTATCCACAGCCAAGGAAGCTGGAAAAGGAGCGGCTTACTGAAGAGTTTCGACGGTTACTCGACAAAGGCGATGCTGTCGGAGAACGCCACTGGGAGGGCGCCGTGGAACTGGTCAGCGCCTTCCTAGAATGGACGAGTTGCCTGTTGGACGCTACAGATAAGTCGCACGAGTCCTGGGGCGAGACGATAGGGCTCCTGAAGTCGTATCTGGATTGGTTGAAGTTTCGACTAAGGGGTTAAGACATGGGCGAAGACTCACAGTCGCGACGGCCGATTTCCTTGTACCCTGTGCGCGATCAGACAAAGGGCTATAAAGCTAATTACTATTGGATATGGGATGCAATGGAAATCAATGATCCGACTGAATCGGTTCTTATTCATGAGTTTTGGGGCCATCGTACAAGCTTCCTGGAGGACATATCAGCAGAGTGGCCCTGGAGCTCGTTTTGGGTGCTGCGCGAGCTAACTGGCATGGTGCACTGCCTGATGAATGCAGCGATGCTCAGAGGGCTGCCGAGAACGGCAGCAAGCCTCGGCATCACGGATTCTTTGCAGCTTTCAAACGAACAGTTATTTGAGCTTATGGGACTCCTCACGATAGTCATGGAGCAGGTATGGGAAAAGCTGGAGCCACTTGCAGAGTTATACGCTCTAACGACAGTGCACGATAAGATGTTGGCCTGGGCTGGCGACCTCATGTCTCCGTCGGGAGATTTCCTCCTAGGCCCTAAAGCCCTCATGGCCTCAATCCCTCAGGGAGACGAAGTGTCCTTAAGACTACGCGAGCCGCTGCGCAGCCTTTACAGTTTCACCAATGTGGCGGACAGATGCGCCATAATGGGCAGGTGCGTGACCAATGTTGTGCATCTGGCTGAGGATGGTTCAACTATACAGTTCGACGATCCACTTGAAATAATCGTTGAATACGGCCGCCTCGCCAGGCTTGGGATGGCTGCGGCCCGGGAGGCCCTTTATGAGGAAGCGGAGAGCAACATGGCGGAGGCGCGAGGGCTGATCGCTAAAGTAGAGGAGAAGGTCCTCGTGCATATTCCCGCTAGCCTGCTGCGCATCCGGGAACTCACCCGCACGGTGAACTACCTACAGAGATGGATCATGAAGAGCATTGTCTCATCGGAGGATGGAGCACCTTACTTCCCGTGGCTTCGCCTATCGGCAGGTGAAATGCAGTTGAGCAAGGAATGCCTGGGAAAAGCAGGGCAGTGCCTATATTTGTTCCTGAACGACCGGCCAGCGGAAGTTGTGATTAATGGCGACCTGATCCATTACGCCGAGGACGTATTTAGGGATTCTCATGGCCAAGGACCTCCTCTAAACTGGTGGGCGCTCCTCGCCCAGTTGGAGGTGATGAGGGAAGGCTTCCTATTTGACGTGCTCACCGAATGTCCTTTCAGGGCACGGAAGATAACCGGTATCGCCGATCCATCGCAGCTATGCGAACCCGTGTGCTTCATAAAGATGGCTTCGGATCTGGGGTTCATAAAGCTACACGGAGGGACGAGTGACTGCAAGGTTGGTCAGTGAAGTCCCATGGGAGATAGGGGCCGGGATCCAGGCTCCGTCTCGGGGGAAGAGGAGACAGCTCGCTCTTCCCGGGGACTTCCGTCGCGCTGGCCTTGGCTCACCCTGGGAACTTCTGGTAAAGAAGGCTGACGCGGTTGGGTTGGATGGAGGAAGGTGAATCTTTCTAGCCGAATGATTAGTTGAGTAGGATCTCTGCCAACAAAGCACTTCCCACAATAGCGCAAACCGCGGGAGGTGGAATTTCCTTTGCCCCTTCTCTCATCCGGTATATTTCGTGATATTTCTGCTTCCTTGCTCATGCGTAAAGGCTGCCGGCTCGAAGACTTAGACAGCATACGGTAATATAGCATACACTTGACATAATAGTCAATACCCTATGAATAGCTGTCGCTTAGTCTTCCTCTTTTATCTTCCTCGGCTTACCACCTTTGAAGGGGTGGGTGGGAGCGCCACCAACTGCCTTACTGCGTTTCCCTGCGCTTACGGACTCGCCATTACCGGCGAGTGATCCTTAGTCTTCGACTGGTGTACTTTTACCTCAAGCGAGAAGTCTTCGCCCAGAGCTTTGACATAGCGACGCAGAGAGTTCAGGGTATAGCACTCATAGCCGCGCTTTTCGATGCGGGCGACTTGTGCTTGAGAGACGCCTAGTCGCTTCGCCAGTTCCCGCTGGGTCAGGCCTGCTGCCTGGCGAGCTTCCACCAGTTGCAGCCAGAGGTCACTTTTGGCTGCGATCTCTTCATAGATTGCCTTCTTTTCGGGGGTATCCACTAAGCTGGCTCGCCATTTCTGGTAGTCTTGCTCTCCTTCTTTGATACGGTCACGCTTTCTTTCGGTAGCCATGTTATTCACCTCCTTCGCGTTTTATGAACGCCAGATATCGGGCATGGGCGGTCTCGATCTCTCGTCGCGGCGTCTTCTCTGTCTTCTTTTGGAAGCCGTGTACGAATACGATCCGGCGGCCGGTGAAAAAGAAGTACAGGAAGCGGTAGATATTGGTCTTGCTCTCGCGTCGCAGCTCCCAGAGTTTGCCCTCCATATGCCGCACTAGCGGCTCTCGGGCCTGCACGTTGCGTACCCGGAGCTGCTCGATGGCCCAACCGATGCTTGCTTGGGCCTCCATATCGAGACTTCTCAGGAAGTCATCCACTGGGCTATTGCCATCCTCGTCTCGATAGAAGACGACAGACCAACCTTCTTGCCCTGACATGATACGTATTTTAGTATCAAGAGCCTGACTTGTCAATACGGCAAAATGAGCTGCCTTGTACGGACTGAGCGCCCCCTTACGGAAGCGCTCAGTCTTGCCGGCCCTGGCCGTCAATGGCCACTCGGCTTATAGGAGCAGAAGTTCCCATCAGCATTGCGCTGATGACATGACCAGAATGGACCATGCTTGCCGTTCTGCCTGACCATGGCCACATGATGAACAGCGCACACCGGCACGCTCTCCTCGCTGCCGTTGTTCACCTTTCGGTACTGCTCACACTGGAGGCCGTAGATCTGCACCAAGCTGTTGTAAGTCGCCTTGGCCCAGGCCAACGCTTCGTTGGCCCCATTAACAAGGTCGCTGCTGACAATGACCGAATGCTTGCCATCCGTAGATAGGATGACCTGATAGCTTTCAACCATATGTTTTCACCTCCCTTCTGCACCTCCCAAAATTGAATTTGGAGGGCTGCTGCCTTCCTTACGTGTGGCAGCGAAAGCGGGGGTGAATTGCGCAACGGGCGACCCGAAGCGAAGCAAGGGGCGTTCATTGCAGCGAAGCGGAAACCCTTGCGCAAGAGGGGCGAAGGGCTCCTCTAAGTTGGTGGCGGGGGTATGATAATTGCGCTTGTCAAGGCCGAAATGGGTTGTCCTAGCGAGCCGAACTGCTCGGCAGACAAGATTGCCTGATAGAGTGAGTTGATATGGCCGAAGAACGGGAGGGACCAAGAAACCTAGTCACGAGCATCCACTTCGACGTTATAAAGCGGTCGGTGACATTTGATGTTGCCGGACAACCCGCGGCGAGGCTGGTCGTAGGCAAGGAGGGATTAATACTGGAAACGTTGCTGGCGGCGCCGGCAATGGAGACTGAGCCATTGCGGGAAAGCCAGCGCACGGTGACGCTCACCGGCCGGCTGAAGACTAAACCGCGGGAAGGAAAAGCGGACCGAAGCGGCAATCATACTGCTTATGCCCGCTTCACCGGCCATGACCCTGATCGCCAGGGTCCTCATGACTACATTGCTACCTTCCATCGAAACACGGCCCCTAAGGCCCTGCAGCTGGCCAAAAACGCCCAGATAACGGTGGAAGGGTATCAACACCCGAGTGGCTCCGATAAGCGTCTCGATACTCTGTCAGTTATAAACCTTGTGAACTACCCAGGTAAACCTCAAAGGCTGCAAGGCTAAGAGGATCGGCTGATTGGCCGTTACCCGGAGTATGGAGCTAAGTTGAAGGTCACGACCCCCTTGACCAGCCTATTTTCGGAGTGTAGACTGAAGCAGGCTGGACACCGATTAGAGGCGTTGAATATGCCAGAGTCATTAATATGGCCGGACCCGGTCCCGTGTCGGTCCGAGAACCCAGTGCAAGGAATTCGCCAATGCGAAGCCCGTCGGACAGCAACCAAGTGCCGTTGGTTGCAAGTCGACTACTGCGGAATCCGGAGTGATGACATGCTGGATGCCCTCGAGATTCTGGGGCTTACTGAATTCGTTTGGCTACTGGAAGACGATGTTGACCCGGATGATGTCTCGGAGGCTGAAAGAGGTCTTTCTGATGCCATCAAGGAAATCACCCCGACGACCCGGGATGAGCACAAGTCGCTCGCATCGGTTCGGTGGCTACTAAGGCTGCTGCGGCAGTCGAGTAGGTATGGATTCGGGCTAAGTGGGCGCTTCGCTGAACGCTTAGACGGAAAGGATAGGTATTGATTTGCGTCGCCAGTTCTGCATATCAGAAGCAAAACGTCTGCGGCGTGAATTGAATATCACACAACCGCCTGTTCCCATTGAAGAGATCGCTAAGGCCCTGTTCCTTGAGATCAAGGTGAAGACCGGGTGGCTCCGAAGTAGGAGGGCTTTACTGCGACGTGAGTTGGGGGAGATTTGGGTGAATGGAGAGGAGTCTCGACGAGCTCAACGCTTCTTGGTGGGCCACGAGGTGGGCCATTTTGTGCTTCATCGTAATGTGACGGTCTTTTCAGAACACGCGGACGAGGATTCTGCCGAGTACTCAAAGGATCCGATGAAGGAACTAGACAAAGAGGCCGACTTCTTCAGCAGCGTCCTCCTGGTTCCACCAGACTGGTTGACCCAAGATGTGAATGCCGGCCTCACCCCGGATGAGCTGTCGGAGCGCTACTGGGTATCCAGGGAGGTGATCTTCATTGCCCTAGACCAACACCAGCTATTGAGGAAGGTCTCTTCTAAGCGCCGGTAAGCCAAGTTCTCGGCGCACGTCCCGCAGATACTTGGCGCTCTGCTCGTTCTCCAGAACACTTGCCTCGTTCAAGAAACGCTCGCGGTCTTCACTAGCAGATCCACGATTCATGCGGCTGAACTGCTGTACGGTCTTCTGTCCTTGGACAGCTAAGGTTAAGAACGACATCAGCTCCGCTGCGTCTATAGACAGTACGCCAGCTAGTTTCTCCCACATACTTGGCGGTCTCACTGCCACCGGACTTAAGGCGTTGTCCTCAAGCTTGCGTATGGCATCAGAGGCTACCCGTACACCCGCACTGGAAAGCTGGCTAGCTACGTCTTGTGCACTAAGCCCTACAGATATCCGCTTCTCCTTCAAGAAGGCGCCAAGCGACACCGCCTCGCCTTTTGCGAGCAAGGCTTTGTTTCTAGCAGCCCACATCCGCTCACGCGTCCATGTCGACCTTTGGCGTGACAACTCTCGCATCGCGTCTACCAAGGCAAGCGTTTCGTTCGGAAAGCGGCATGATAAGTCAACGATGTTTGGTTGGTCACCACGTTCAACGGACGCCCAAAAGCTCTTGACTCCAGGCCCGATGGTGCTGTCACTCACGATAGTCCTCCCCGAGAACTTGCCTCATGGTCGAAAGCCCCTGAGCGATTAGGTCACGTGCCTTACGTTCAGAGCACCCAAGGACAGAGGCAACACTCCGCTCTGCGGCATTTGCACTGAATATCTTTACCTGGTCGAGGTAGTGGAGACTCATGGCGTGAGCAACCTCACGTGGCAGTTGGTCGAGGACGGCTTGCAGATCCAGTCTGAGGTCGACGTGCTCTCGGTTGTCACGCGTGTCTGCAATCTCCTCCTCGCTGACGACACCCGGAGGATCGTCAGAAGCTTTGTCTCCTGGAACGATGGCTAGCAGAGTGACGGGAGGTTGTTGCGCGTCTTCTCCAACAATCTTGCGCCTCGCCGACAAGGCGAGGAACCTAAGAGCGCGATTGAAGCGGAACTCAAGAAAAGACTCGCGGCTGAGCTGTTCCCAGAAAACGGCGATGAGCTCGTCCTCAATCTCCTCGGCTAAAGTCGCATCGCCGTCGGCCATCCTCCAGGCAACGGCCCTAAGACGGGGGCCGCTTTGCTTGATCAACGTGCGGTCAATCGCATCCCGTTGGGGTCGGCCGCTATAAACGCGCCGTGCTGTGACCACGGTCTCAATCGACGCCTGCTGCAGCCGCTTCACGAAACCCGAGTCCGAGGGATCTCCCAAGGCCTCCCATTCCCGCTTGAGATTGTCGGCCTTCTCGTATCTCGATGTTGTCATTGGCAATCGCTCTCCTGACTTGTTAATAGCGAACCGCCCTCATAACCTGCAAGAGTAGGCCATACGCCCGTCACCTGGGTTTCGCAGGTTTCTGTGCACTTTGCGCGATTATACATCCCAGAGGCCGAAATTGACAGGCCTACTATTAGATTCGGAGGATGCTCTAATGGCAACCAAGCACACGATCTTCATCAACGACCACCGCTATCAAGTAGAGGATGAGATCGGAAGAGCACAC